>Ga0105053_10002372_pt1 | contig 29302 bp, 27 predicted proteins | sample BON01_FD_78093 | JGI IMG/M metagenome (GOLD analysis project Ga0105053, IMG submission 78093) | Freshwater microbial communities from Lake Bonney liftoff mats and glacier meltwater in Antarctica - BON-01 | ecosystem: Environmental > Aquatic > Freshwater > Ice > Glacier meltwater | place: Lake...
ATTTTTGTCGACCGCGCCAATCCGGAAAAAGCCCGCAAGGCAGTAACTGAGGCACTTGACCGGGTAGGCGATGGCGTCGGCATTTTATTTTTCGCCGAAGGCTCGCGTAGTGTTGATGGAAAACTCAAAGCTTTTAAGAAAGGCGCTTTTCGCACCGCGGTTTCACAACAGCTACCCATTCTGCCAATTACCATTGACGGAACTCGCAACATTCAACGTCCTCGTTCCTTGATCGTTCGCCCAGGCCGTGTGCGCATGGTGATTCACCCTGCGATAGAGGTAGGCGGAGATGATGCTGCCGACATTCGCGACCTGATGAACAAAACCCGTGATGCCATTGCCTCTGCCTTGCCCGCAGAGTTGCAGTAAACCAAAAGCAGTTAAACATATGCAATTAGGCCGACCCGATCCGGATTACCTGCAATCTGACCGAATGCAGCGAAATTTCCGCTTTTCACTGAAAGCAGCACTATGGCTGACGGCCTTTTTGTGGCTGATCCTTATGGTGGACAACATGCTTGGTCTCGATCTCAACCGATTCGGCTTGCGGCCTCGGGAATGGTCAGGGCTTATCGGGGTTTTTACTGCGCCCTTATTACACGGTGGTGTTGAGCATTTGTTCTCCAATACCGCACCATTGATTGTCAGTTTTACGGCCATATTGTATTTATATCCCCGCTCCGCACTTCGGGTAATCCCAATTATCTGGCTGGGTTCCGGGGTGTTGGCATGGTTTATTGGCAGAGACAGCCTGCATTTCGGCGCCAGCGGGTTTATATACGGATTGCTGGCTTATGTTTTTGTCGGCGGGCTGTTACGTATGGATATGCGCTCGGTAGGTGTTTCCATCATGGTCTGGTTCTTGTACGGATCAATGATTTGGGGTGTGCTACCCATCAGGCCGAACATGTCCTGGGAGTTGCATCTGAGTGGTGCGCTAATTGGCGTGGCTCTGGCGATTGTGTATCGCAATTGGGATAGAGCGCCGCTCAAACGGTATGACTGGGAAGACGATGAGCGGGTGCCAGAATGGTTTCCGACAGAAGAAGAACCGACGCGTGATTCGGATGATTCGGACTCAGGTGAACCGCCTAGATTGCACTAAAGTAACGGTTGTATTAAAACGTGAGCCAGATTACAACGTTGTGTATTGATAAATTGAAAAAATTGGAAAGGTGAAGTTTTGAGAAAGTTAGGTTTAGTAGCGATTAGTTTGTTTGTGATTTTTGTCGTAGTGGGGTTTTTGCTGCCAAGTAAAGTACACGTAGAGCGCACTATCAAAATTGACGAACCCGCTTTTGCGGTTTTTGGCATTTTAAACGACTACCGTTATTTCAAAAACTGGTCGCAATGGAGCGTGCGCGATCCTGACGTTGCTTACACGATCAGTGGTTCCGATTTCGGTGTCGGCCAGCGTTTGAGCTGGCTGGGTGATCCGCAACTGGTTGGCAGCGGTTGGCAAGCCATCATCGCCAGCGAACCTGATCAACAGATTGATATGGAGTTGCATTTTGAATCCCAAAGCGTGGCATACACCCGCTTTGTGCTTGAGCCCGATGGCGAGGGCTGCAAAGTGATCTGGTCGTATGATGCTGATTTGGCGGCAGAGCTGAATTTCTTTGAAGGCTTTCTATCGCGTTATTTTGGTTTGTTGTTTGACCGCTGGGTGGGTAATGATTTTGAAAAAGGTCTGGCTAACCTGAAAAACTACGCGGAATCCCAGTAGCGAAAAGTGAAGTCCCGCCAAATGAACTTACCAGTGTTCCGCCGCTGAAAAATCAAATTGCCAATGATCGGCGTTGCTGGTCGAATTCAGGTGTTGCTGAAACGCTTCTCGTTCGATTTCTACAGCGCCCATGCTTTTTAAGTGTGGGTTGGTGACCTGGCAGTCCAGCAGGCTGAATTTCCATTCGTGAAGTTGCTTGCACAGTGCCACCAAGGCAACTTTGCTTGCATCAGTGACCCGGCTGTACATCGACTCCCCGAAAAAGACCGGGCCCAAAGCCAGCCCATAAATACCGCCTACCAATTCATCTGCTTGCCAAACCTCAACTGAATGCGCTATGCCCAGTGTGTGTAATCGGCAATAAGCTTCGATCATGTCAGGGCTGATCCAGGTGCCTTCATTTTCCTGGCGTGATTCCGCGCAGGCACGGATAACCTTCTCAAAAGCCTGATCGGAGGTGAGCCGCAATGCGCCCTGATTGTAGTGACGACGCAATCGGCGGGAGATATGTACCTGATCGGGATAGATAACGCAGCGCGGTGCCGGAGACCACCATAGAATCGGTTCGTCCGGGTTGTACCAGGGAAATATGCCATGACGGTATGCATTGATCAGCCGTGTCGGCGAAAGGTCGCCTCCGGCAGCCAGCAGCCCTTGCGGCACGCTGAGTGCCTCAAGGGTGTCAGGGAAGGGTGACTGCGGGTCGGCGGATAGAATCGGAAGCACAGTGTCAGGCCTTTAAGCGTAAGGAGCAGTGCTATTGGTGTGTCGTCGCGGGCTACTTGGTCGAATCTTTTTGCTCTTCCAGCCAGCGCTCAGCATCCAGCGCCGCCATGCAACCAAAGCCGGCTGAGGTAACCGCCTGACGGTAAATATGGTCGCTGACATCACCAGCAGCAAATACACCGGGAACGCTGGTCATGGTAGCCAATCCAGCCAATCCACTATTAATAATAATGTAGCCGTCTTTCATATCCAGCTGATTGATAAAAATTTCAGTGTTGGGGTTATGACCGATGGCGATAAACACCCCTTCGACTTCCAAATCGGTTTTCTCGCCGGACTCGGCGTGTTTGATACGCAAGCCGGTCACGCCAGAATCATCGCCCAGGACTTCATCAACTTCATGGTCCCACATAAAGGACACATTGCCGTTGCGTTCTTTCTCGAACAGACGGTCCTGTAGAATTTTTTCAGCTCTTAATTCGTCACGGCGATGCACCAGCACCACTTCGGAGGCCAGATTGGACAGATACAAGGCTTCTTCAACAGCAGTATTGCCGCCACCAACGACAGCAACTTTACGATCGCGATAGAAAAACCCGTCGCAGGTCGCACAGGCAGATACGCCTTTGCCCAAAAACTTTTCTTCAGATGGCAGGCCGAGATATTTGGCACTGGCGCCGGTGGCAATCACCAAAGCATCGCAACTGTACTTGCCCGAATCACCTTCGAGGTAGAACGGATACTGATTGAAATCCACCGTGTGGATCTGATCAAAAATGATCTCGGTATCAAAGCGCACAGCATGTGCGAGCATGCGGTCCATCAGTTCCGGACCTTGCACGCCTTCGGCGTCACCCGGCCAGTTATCAACGTCGGTAGTGATGGTCAGCTGACCGCCTTGTTGAATACCGGTGATTACCGTCGGTTTGAGATTGGCTCTGGCTGCATAAATCGCGGCAGTGTAGCCGGCAGGTCCTGATCCGATAATCAGCAAACCGTGGTGTTTAACATCGCTCATATACTATGCTCCATCAAATATCGTCAGATGCCCGAGCGTATAAATCAGGCATGCGTATCGTGTATTAGTGAGTCGTGGGCACGTCACTTTCAAGGGTGATACTTTACCCGATCAGGCAGTCAGGACATATGCCCAAGCGCCGGTTTGTTCGTATCAAATGTCCTGAATGTGGCATTATGGCTTGAATTGTTGCCGGTTGAGGGTAATAATTCCAACATAACAATAAACAATTAACTTCAATTTTAATCACTTAAAGAATAAACCTTACAGGGTGTATGACATTGTCACAGGCACGAAAAAAAATCGCCAAAATACCCCATAAACCGAATCAGTTGATGCACCACCTGCGTGAGGTCGGCTTTTTGTTGTCAATTCTGATCGCGGTTTATCTGATTGCTTGTTTGTTTACTTACGATCCGCAGGATCCCGGGCCATTCAATACTACCAGCTCCGATCAAGTTGCCAACGTCGGCCGAATTCTGGGCGCCTGGATTGCTAATTTCTTCCTGTTTCTGACAGGCTATGTTGCCTATTTACTGCCGGTGATCTCAGTCTATGGCGGCTGGCGCTTGTGGAAATACGAGCCGCTCGAATCTGAAAACGGAATGATGGGCATTGTGGCTGTGGTTACTGGCCTGGCCTTATTCCTGCTGGCTTCCACCGGGCTTTGTGACATGCATTTGTTACCTCCGGCGGGCAGTATGCCAGCCGGGGGCGGTGGTGTAATCGGTGCGGTCGTGGCTTCACCGCTGCTCGAATTGACCGGCATGTTGGGCTCGACGATGTTTTTGTTCGCCATGATGCTGGTGGGGGTTACCTTGTTCACCGGTCTGTCCTGGTTTCATGTGATGGATGTGACAGGGGCGGTGACGCTTAAAGGTATTGATTGGCTGGTGACCAGGGTTGCCAGTATGCGTGATTGGTTCGCCGGCCGGCGGGCTCGTGCGCATCGCGATGAAGTCAGAAAAACAGATACTGCGCGTCAGGTAGGTCGCATAGCGCCCAAAATTGAGCCGCAGATATCCATGCCGGAAGGCAAATCGAGCAAACGCGTAGCCAAAGAAAAGCAACGCCCGCTGTTTCAGAACATGCCGGCGGATTCCTTGCCACCACTGGATTTGCTGGACGAACCTCACGATCAGCCACTTGGCTATAGTGAAGAAGCCTTAAAAGCTTTATCCAAACAGGTGGAATTGAAGCTGGCGGACTTCGGCGTGCAAGTACAAGTGGTTGCCGTGCACCCGGGCCCTGTGATTACGCGTTTTGAATTGGAACCAGCGGCTGGCGTTAAGTCTGCACAGATTATGAATCTGGCGAAGGATCTGGCCCGTGGACTGAGCATCGTTTCGGTGCGTGTGGTGGAAGTGATTCCAGGCAAGTCGACCATCGGCCTGGAAATTCCGAACGAGAATCGACAGATGGTGTTCCTGTCTGAAATCATGCGCTCGGAAGTTTACGAGAACTCCCACTCGCCGCTGACTTTGGCGCTTGGCAAAAGCATTGCCGGCCGTCCGGTAGTGGCCGATCTGGCGAAAATGCCGCATTTGCTGGTAGCTGGTACTACTGGCTCAGGTAAATCAGTGGCGTTGAATGCCATGATTCTCAGCCTTTTGTATAAGACCGGCCCTGAGAATGTGCGTCTGGTGATGATTGATCCCAAGATGCTGGAGTTGTCGATCTATGCGGATATCCCGCATTTGTTGGCACCGGTTGTTACCGACATGAAAGAGGCTGCTAATGCCTTGCGCTGGTGTGTTGCTGAAATGGAGCGCCGCTATCGGCTGATGTCAGCTGAGGGTGTACGGAATCTGGCTGGCTTTAACAAAAAAGTGCGTGAGGCCAAAGAGGCCGGAACGCCGTTGAAAGATCCTTTATTTATCCCCGATGAAATGTTCCCGGAGGTGGAAGCGCCCGATCTGGAGCATCTTCCGTATATCGTTGTGATTATCGATGAACTGGCCGACATGATGATGATTGTCGGCAAGAAAATTGATGAATTGATCGCCCGATTGGCGCAGAAGGCGCGAGCCTCAGGTATTCACCTCATTCTGGCCACTCAGCGCCCATCTGTGGATGTGATTACCGGTTTGATTAAAGCCAATATTCCGACACGAATTGCTTTTCAGGTGTCGTCCAGAATCGATTCGCGCACCATCCTGGACCAAATGGGTGCTGAGCAATTGCTGGGACACGGCGATATGTTATATATGCCACCGGGCACTTCGATCCCGGATCGTGTCCACGGCGCCTTTGTGGATGATCATGAAGTACACGCTGTGGTGGACTATTTGAAGTCTCTGGGCGAACCGGATTATGTGGATGATATTCTCGCGGCCTCCCAGATGACGACTGATGGTATGACTATCAACGCAGCAGGTATTCCGGAAGAAGCACAAAGCGGCACCGATGAACTTTATGACCAGGCTGTTGCCTTGGTTACTGAGTCCCGTCGTGCGTCGATATCCAGCGTACAACGGCAATTACGGATCGGTTATAACCGCGCTGCGCGCATCATCGAAGAGATGGAAGCCAGTGGTGTGGTCTCGCCGCCGGAGCACAATGGCCTGCGCGAAGTATTGGCGCCGCCACCACCAAAGAACTGAATATGAAAAAACTGTTTATATTGATGTTGTTGTTAGGCAGCAGCTTTGTGCAAGCAGTGGATTGCTGCCCTGAACAGGCAGAAAACACCGGTCCTGTGCAAGCAGATAATACTGCTCCTGTGCGGGCAGCAGACGCCGGGCCTGCGCGCACTCTGTTGAATCAATTCAGCGGCGATCTTGTAAACCTGCAACTGCGGTTTACCCAGGTTGTCACCGCTCAAAACGGCGCAATTCAGGATCAGACTTTTGGTCATGCCGCGTTGCAAAGCCCGGACAAGCTTAATTGGGTATACGGCGGTGATTATCCGGAAACTATCGTTGCCGATGGCAAGACAGTCTGGATTTATGACGAAGAACTGGATCAGGTAACTGTTAAGCCGCAATCAGCCAGTGTGTCTGATACGCCTTTATTGATTCTCACCGACATCAGCCAGTTGGATGAGCAGTTTGTTGTTACCGAACTGGGTGATTTTGAAAATATGCAATTGCTGGAAATGCGCAGTCGAGGTGCTGAGTCCGAATTCGAGCGCGTGTTGGTCGGGCTGGATGCTGAAGGTATCAAAATGATGGTCATGGAAGATGCCTACAGTCAGCGCACAGAAATTCGTTTTACAGATATGGTTAAGAACGGGGATATTGATCCGGCCTTGTTTAGCTTTACTCCACCCAAAGGCGTGGATGTCGTGGGCCAGCGCCCTCTGGAGTAGAACTACTGCAAAAACCCGTCTCCAGGCGGTACAATGCCGCCCATCCTTTATTCACTTACCAGATAATAGAAAACCTCATGCTTGATCCTCTGATTTTAAGAAATGCCATTGAAGCTACCGCGACTGCCCTGAAACTGCGCGGCTATGATTTGGACGTGGCTGCTTACGAAGCGTTGGAAGCGAAACGTAAAGAATTGCAGATTGAAACCGAAACGCTGCAAGGCAAACGCAATGCCAGTGCCAAATCGATCGGCAAGGCCAAAGCGCAAGGCCAGGATATTCAGCCTTTGCTGGATGCGGTAGCTGCCTTGGGCGATAAGCTGGCAGAGGCGGAAACCCGCTTTAAGGCTGTCCGCGATGAGCAGGCAGCCTGGTTACTGGATATGCCGAATGTCGCAGCACCTGACGTACCCGAGGGCGCAGACGAAGGCGGTAACGTTGAATTGCGCACCTGGGGAGAGAAGCCCGGGTTTGATTTTAAGCCGCGTGACCATGTAGAGCTTGGTGAAATGCACCAGATGATGGATGCAGAAGCCGCCGCCCGTCTGGCCGGCGCACGCTTTACTCTGTTGAAATCTTCCTTTGCGAGATTGCACCGCGCATTGGCGCAGTTCATGTTGGATGTGCACAGCACCGAGCACGGCTATACCGAAGTGTATGTGCCTTATCTGGTGAAAAGCGAGGCGATGCAGGGTACCGGGCAATTGCCCAAGTTTGCTGATGATGCGTTTGCTACTGAAGATGATCCAAAGCGTTATTTGATTCCTACCGCAGAAGTGCCGGTAACCAATTTGGCTGCTGATCAGATTTTTGCCGTTGGCAGCCTGCCGATTAAATATGTTGCCCAAACGCCTTGTTTCAGGCGCGAGGCTGGTTCGGCCGGTCGCGATACGCGTGGCATGATTCGCCAGCATCAGTTTGAGAAAGTTGAACTGGTGCACATTGTCGATCCGCAAGATGCAGAAGCAGCCCACGATGAACTGATCGGCAATGCCGAGCGCATTTTGCAGAAGCTGGGATTGGCGTATCGCACGATTGTGTTGTGTACTGGCGATATGGGCTTTTCTGCGCGCAAGACTTACGACATCGAAGTCTGGTTGCCGGGGCAGGGTGCTTATCGCGAGATTTCTTCCTGCAGTAATTGTGGTGATTTCCAGGCCCGCCGGATGAAAGCGCGGGTGCGAAATGCTGAAACTGGTAAACCGGAACTGGTGAATACTTTGAACGGGTCAGGGTTGGCTGTTGGGCGTACCTTGATTGCTGTGCTGGAGAATTATCAGCAGCGCGATGGCTCGATTGTGATTCCTGAGGTGTTGCGTGGGTATATGGGTGGGGCTGAGGTTATTGGGATGTAGTTGAATGATTAGTAATCAGGGGTAGCGCATGAAAGTAGGTCATAAACCGATCCTGGAAATAGTTAGCGTGTTGGTTCTTCTGGGTGGTTTGTTGCTGGTGGCCTATCAGGTCAATCAGGCAACCAGTATTGCCCAGGCTGAAATATCTACTGCATCGACTTCACGTTGGCGAGCAGTTGATGCAACCAGGCAGAGTGAGAATTTTGCAGTTGTTTTGGCAAAATCCTATGAAACTCCAGACAAGCTGACGTTGTCCGAAATGATCGAACTGGAAGCCTATTACATCGGAGTTATCGACCAGATGTCTGCTGCGTATACTATGGTTAAAGATGGATATCGGAAAGGCCCGATCGAGGTAGAACTCAAACAAGCAGCATTGACCTATTTTGGGAATTCATTTGCCAAGGCCTGGTGGAACCAATATAGAAATGATGTGCTTGTAGGTAATGAGGCGGGGTTTGTCGTTCTGTTTGATGTGGCAGTGCATGCTGTCAGTGTTGATCAGGATCTGGACAAATTTCTGGCGATTAAGGAAGAGCTGGAAAATATTGGTGCGGAATAAAACTGGATTGCCTTCCTGGGCTGTCCTCGGCAACTGCTCCTGAGTCGCCTAAAGCGCCTACTCTTGGTGCTCTACCTCCTGCATGGCCCAGGCCACCCTCTCGAGCGGTTCCCGCTCTCACCTTGTCCCTGCAGTCGTGCCCGGTGATCGAACCCAGTGCCGCTTTGCGGCACTCAGGGCTCTCATCCCTGCCTCTCAGCCAAAAAAAACCCGCCGTTGGGCGGGTTTTTAATATTGGCGGAGAGGCAGGGATTCGAACCCTGGAAAGGCTATTAACCTTTGCCGGTTTTCAAGACCGGTGCATTCGACCACTCTGCCACCTCTCCAAAAACTTTGACATGCGGCTGTGGCGTGATTTCAGACGCGCAAGAATACATAAAAACGCCGCCATAATCCACCCCTGTCTACCAGCATATGACAGTTAGGTCGAAATTGCGTACAGTATGTTCGGGTTTAGCCTAGAATGGGGGCTCGGCCTATTGAACTTAGTGTAAATACCCTTATCTTATAGAGTAACGAATTAACCTTCAGGAGCTTTAAGCGAGAATGAACCAGACTCAATTTAGAACAGGCGCTGCCCAGCCTTTGTCGGGCGTGGCGATGAATACGGTATTACGCAATACCTACGCATTACTGTCGCTGACATTGTTGTTTTCAGCTGTTATGGCTGGCGTGTCCATGGCGCTGAACTGGCCTTATCCCGGCGTCATGATTGTATTGGTCGGCTACTTTGGACTGTTGTTTTTGACCGCCAAGTTACGCAATAGCCCTTGGGGTATCGCCGCAGTGTTTGCGCTGACCGGTTTTATGGGTGTGACCTTGGGCCCGATCATCAATATGTACCTTTACCGTTTCGGTAACGGTAGCGAAATCGTGATGATGGCACTTGGCGGCACAGGCGTTATTTTTCTGGCGATGTCAGGCTTGGCGTTGACCACCAAGAAGGATTACTCATTTATGGGTAAATTCCTGTTTATTGGTATTCTGGTCGCGTTCCTGGCAGGTCTGGGCAACTTGTTCTTCCAGTTGCCGGCATTGGGCTTGGCGGTTTCCAGCATGTTTGTCCTACTGATGGCTGGCCTGATTCTTTTCCAGACCCAGCAGATCGTCAAAGGCGGTGAAACCAACTACATCATGGCCACCGTGACTTTGTTTGTCAGCATATTTAATTTGTTTACCAGCTTGCTGCACATCATGGGATTTGCATTCGGCGACGATTGATCGAAGCCCGAAATGATTTAAGAAAGACCCGCCTGGTGCGGGTCTTTTTTTTGGTGCGCCAGGCATGGCGCGAAGCGCCTTGACCGGCACTGTATCGGTTACTGTGGTGGTGACTGGATGACTTGGCGGTGAAAGTCCGCTACCGGCCCGACAAGGGGAACGGTTAGCCGAACGGCACCAAAAGTAGGCGCTTTTAGGCGAGGGTGTCCATCGTGAGGTGGAATCTGAAGGAAGCTGAAGGCAAAGCACTGACTCGACGAACAGAAATCGCATACGAGGCGGTCACAGTGGGTAAGAAGTCCAATATCTTCAAAGCCCTGTTCTTGTACGGAAACTGTGGACGTAGATGCGGCGAGTATAAGTGTGAAGGTCGCGCGTATTGCCCTGGGATATCTGATGATCTGCCATTGGCTACCACCATCGTGAGGTGGTGGGATGGATTATCAGAAGTCAGCAGAGGCCTTAATATCCATAAGAGTGGACGACGGTATCCGAAGCTCGGGTTAGGTGTTTATTGAATGACAGGCGACGTTTTACAATGAGAACTGATTTTACAGGAACCGCCGTGGTACGGAACCGTATGCCCGGTGGTGTGGGAGGACGGCGGGAGCAATCCCGCCTCCTACCCGATCACGTTAATTTAGCAATATTTCGATAGCGTAACCTGGTTCTCAGAGCTAAATACCTACAGCAATGCACTTGCGTTTCGTATTCTCAGGCACCACAAGCTGATTTAAGCTTGTAATGAATAGGTAGGCGGGGAATGCCAATGAAATATGGGTGCTGGGTTAAATGCGGGATTGTGAGTGCGTTTGTGGTGTGTTTGTCTAGAGACGCTTTCGCCGACAGCATTCGTTGCGGGCGGGCAGTGGTTAAAGTAGGCGACTCTACAAATGTTTTGCTGAAAAAATGCGGCAAGCCGACTGTTAAGTTCTCAAGTCGCATCGCGATATACGAGGGAGGTCGGCAACGTCAGACCAGTGTCAGCAATTGGGTATATCGTCGCTCCGGGCAGAAAGACCGGGTGGTATCAGTTTATGCTGGCGAAGTGATGAAGATTGGCCTGGATTAACTGATTAGCCCAGCCAATTGACTGTATCGGAGTTGCAAGTACGACCTTGTTTTCAAAAAATTAAAGTAACTGACTGCCTTTTTGTGGTTTTTCTTTCTGTTCGGAAATTTGATAATTCCCTTTATAGCTCGGTCGCAATTCTTTAAACTGCAAGACCGAAACAAAATTCAAAGAAACCTACATGGATTACTCCAACAATATTAAAAGCTCTTATACTCGGGCTGAACTCGAACGATGTGGTCATGGTGAGCTGTTTGGACCAGACACCGGTCGCCTGCCAACCGGCAACATGTTAATGCTCGACAGGGTGGTCGAGATTAACAGCGATAAGGGTAGCCACGGTAAAGGGCAGATTATTGCTGAATTGGATATTAATCCGGACTTGTGGTTTTTCGATTGTCATTTTAAAGATGATCCTGTAATGCCAGGTTGCCTTGGTCTGGATGCATTGTGGCAGTTATGTGGTTTCTTTCTTTCCTGGAGCGGATGTAAAGGCAAGGGCAGGGCGCTGGGTTCTGGTTTGGTTAAATTTACCGGCCAGATATTGCCGACAGCGAAGAAAGTTACCTTCGCTCTGGATATGAAAAGAGTAATTACCCGCCGTTTGAGTATGGTGATCGCAGATGGCAGCGTCTCGGTGGACGGGCGCACTATTTATACAGCCGAAGACCTGCGTGTCGGGCTGTTCCTTTCAACCGAAAGCTTCTGAGGTATTTCAATGCGTCGTGTAGTTGTAACGGGAATGGGTGTCGTATCTTGTCTGGGAAATGATCTTGATAGTGTTTGCAAATCAATTCGTGAGCAAAAGTCAGGAATAACCTATAACGAAAAATTTGCCGAGATGGGCTTGCGCAGTCAGGTGTGCGGTTCGGTCGACATTGATCTTGATGATCATATCGATCGCAAAGTTAAACGCTTCATGGGTGATGCAGCAGCTTACGCCTATATCGCCATGCAAAAGGCAATTGACGATGCCGGGCTGGATGCATCTGATGTATCCAACGAGCGCACTGGTTTGATTGCTGGTTCCGGCGGTGCTTCCAGTGGAAATATCGTCGAAGGCGCTGACAAGCTACGCGTTAGGGGTGTTCGTAAGTTGGGCCCTTATCTGGTACCGCGAACAATGAGCAGTACCGTTTCGGCATGCCTGGCAACACCTTTTCAAATTAAAGGTCTCAATTATTCAATCACGTCTGCATGCGCAACCAGTACACATTGCATTGGCGCTGCGGTTGAACAAATTCAATTCAACAAACAGGATGTCATTTTTGCTGGGGGTGGTGAAGAAGAGCACTGGTCGTTAGCGATGATGTTTGATGGCATGGGCGCTTTGTCTTCCAAATACAATGACACGCCGGCCGAAGCATCACGTGCATATGACGTTGGCCGCGACGGTTTCGTTATCGGAGCGGGTGGCGGAATGCTGGTTCTGGAAGAGTTGGAACATGCCAAAGCCCGTGGCGCTAAAATTTATGCTGAAGTAATCGGCTATGGCGCAAGCTCGGATGGATACAATATGGTGGCACCGTCTGGCGAGGGCGCCGTCAGGTGCATGCGTCAGGCAATTGCTACCGTTGACGGACCCATTGATTACATCAATACACACGGTACCAGTACGCCGGTTGGCGACATTGCTGAGTTGGAAGCGATACGCGAAACTTTCCTTGACATAATTCCGGCATTTAGCTCCAGCAAATCATTATGCGGCCACTCGCTGGGCGCCGCTGGTGTGCAAGAGGCCATTCATTGTTTGTTGATGTTGCAACACGGATTTATGGCAGGCTCTGCGAATATCAGTGAATTGGATCCCAAAGCTGAAGGCATGCCGGTGTTAATAAACACTCAGGATAAAGATGACCTGAACACTGTTATGAGTAATAACTTTGGATTTGGCGGCACCAATGCATCGATCGTGCTGCGGCGCTGGCAGTAAGGCTGAGTTTAGCAGGCTGAGTTTAGTGAGCAGGGCTAGCCAGACTTATTCTGGCCAGCCTTTGTTGAATACTTAATCCGCGCGAATTAAAAACATATCCGCATCCAGGTTAACTGCGATACGCCCGCCTGATACTACAAAGGGGCTAAGTTTTTTGTGGGCGGCTTTGAGCAACTCTTGAAACTTGTCCATATCGATTGAATAAAAATCGCAGAATGCACGTAAATGGGCCTCAACGAAAGAATCAACTGAAGGGAACATTACAACCCCGGGGCGTTCATGGCACTCGTACTGATTGGCGCCAGCGCTAAGCAACAAAGCGTCCATTTTTCCGGTAACCCCCAAAGCCCAAAGCGCATTAAGCTGATTGGAGACTTTTAAGCCTGCATATTGTCGGGTCAAATCGACCAGCACCTTGTAAGCCTTTGAGTGGTTTAGCGGTGCCCAGACGGCAATGCAGACATAACCATTGGGTTTACAGACCCTGAGCATTTCTTTGATCGCTGCGACTTTTGCTTTGATTCGCATCAACGCAAATTGACACGTTACCCGGTCAAACTGGCTGTCCTCAAAAGGCAAATCAGTGGCGTCACCAATTTGCCATTCAATGCCGGCGTCCAGTTGCCGTGCTTTGGCGAGCATCCTTTCATCTGAATCCAATCCGACAACCCGGCCTTTGAAACCGGTTTCAAGTTTGGCCGCACGCGAAAGCGTGCCAGTGCCGCAGCCCACATCCAACACGGACTGACCTAGCTCGATGGCTGATAAATCAATTACGTGGTGTGCCCACTGTGCGTATATTGCAGGCACGAAGTAATCATGATGCAGCTTAACCAGATCATCAGTTATTCGTGGTGCAAATATTGATTCTGTCATCTTTTCCCTCAGCCCTGAGGTTAAGCATGACACAAAGCCTGATTTTTTCAAGCACCCGTTTCGTGATCAACACGGTTAGCAAACGACAGAAAATGGCGGTAACCATTGTAGGAAATCAGCTCGAGCCGACAGTTTCTGGCCACTTTTATTCGATCTTTGCTTCAACAAGAGCTATAGTAATTTTAGGGTACGGGTCGAATCAACAGGGGATAATATAGACAGAAACATATTATTGTAAAAAGCGGATCAATTCCAAAGGGGGGATAGTTATGATCCAGATATTACTTATTGATGATCAAGCGTTGGTCAGAACGGGGCTGCGGCACACACTAGCGCGTAGCAAAGATATTACAACCATTTCAGAAGCATCTTCGGGGGAGGCGGCGCTAAGTTGCCGCAAAACTGTCCATCCGGATATCATCATCCTAAGCGTTAACTTACAGGGTTTAACCGGGTTTGAGATGACCCGCAAATTAAAACACTGTTATAGCCGAGCCAAAATCATTGCCTTGGCAGTGCATGCCAAACCTCCATATCCATCCCGACTGATGGATGCCGGCGCAAGCGGGTATTTAACGCGTGATTGCGAGGAGTCTGAATTGCTATTGGCAATCAAGACGGTTGCCGGCGGGCGCCGCTATATAGGTAGCGCAGCGGCTAAACAGTTAGCCTTGTCCATGTTGCCCGGGGGAACTGGTTCGCCATTTGAAGAATTGTCAGCACGGGAAATGGAAGTGATGCTGAAATTGTCAGATGGACGCCGAATTCCTGACATTGCTTCTTTGATGTGCTTGAGTCCGAAAACAGTATCGACCTACAAATATCGTATTTTAGGGAAACTGGGTGCACGCAGTGAAGTTGAAATGATGCGAATGGCAATGCGTTACGGGTTGGTTGAAAATGCGTAGAGCTTTGGGCTTGAACTGAAAAATCTGACCCGGTGCAGTGTTGGTTGCACCGGGTCAGATTGGCTTTCAGCTTTTGGAGACCCTAGTCAGACTTGGCAGGAGTGCTTGATTCGTCTGATTGAGGCTTAAGCGTATACAAACCTTTAGTGCCTTTCTCAGCTTCAGCAACAGGTCCTGATTCTGGTTTCGGTGCTGGTTTCGGCGCGGGCTTTGATATCGCTGCCTCAGGTTTGCTTTCTTGTGGCTTATCCAGGTCGAGATTTGTCTGGACGCTGCCTGCGTCTTTGGCCGAGTCTTTAACTGGTTTTTTGGTCGAGGCTTTAGACGATCTCTTGGCCGGTGCTTTGGTCGAAGCTGAATCTGAGTTCTTCGCCGTATCCTTAGCTGCATCTTTGGCACCAGCTTCGTTGCCAACGTTATCAGTTCCACTTGCAGACTGCTCGGGTGACTTTTTAGCAACTGCTTTTTTACGTGGACCTCTTTTACGTGGCGCTCTTTTAGTGACTGCTTTTTTGGGTTCTTTATTCCCATCTTCTGGGTTGGCAGCCGTTGATTCTGATGAACTGGCAGCAGGAGCAGACGTTTTTGCTTCCGGAGCAGATGAAATGTCCGCAGGTGCAGCAGCTTTCGTTTCTGGAGCGGAGGCTCCTGCATCAGGAGCAGGGGCTTTATTAACCTGCGTGTTGCCTGCATCAGGTTTGGCGGCTACCTTGTCATTGTTGTCAGAGGTTGGCTTGGCAGCATCAGTTGACTGATTCTCGCCAGCATTTTCAGTGCGATCCTGACGTGGTTTCGAGCCACCGGTTTTATAAGGCGACCGTCTTCTGCGACCGCCCCTGCGACTACTGGTCTCGCTTTGCTCGGGTTTAACGTTGCCATCTTTGTCAGTTGTTACTGCCTCATTGCCTTTTGCTGGCTGTGTGTCGCCCTGTTTACCTGCAGCGGAATCATCATCATCCGGCTTGGATGACTGCTGCTGATTCTGAGCATTCCTGCCCTGCTGCGGCTTGCTTTGCTTTTTCTTGGACGTGCGTTTTTTGCTGGTGCGCTGTTGCGGCTGTCCAGAGGCTTGAGAGCCCTTGCTGGAGCGTTTTTTGCTTGTCTTTTTCTGGGGTCTTTGCCGATTCTGCTGATTGCCGCCAGACGTACTTTGTTGAGTGGTTGCAGGGGCAGGTGGCTTGTCAGCAGCTTTTGGTTGTTCAACTTCCTTGGGATGCGAAAACAGTATATTAGTCAAGCGAGTAAACAATCCCCCCTTGGCTGGTTTTTGTTCAACACGCGCGGCAGCAGTCTCCTCAGCACGTACGGGCGCTGGCTGCTGTGGGATCAAAAGCTTAACCGCAGGAGCCTGGCTCGCAACGACATTGGCCTGTGAGCGTTCGTTTGCAATCATTTGCGCCTCAGGCTGTTCAATACGCTGGTAGCTGGGTTTGCCAGACACTTCCGAGGTTTTCACCCGGTTGATTTCAAAGTGTGGTGTGACCATGAATTCGTTGGCCAGCACCATGATAGGTACCTTGTGGCGACGTTCGATTTCTGCCAATGCAGCACGTTTTTCGTTCTGCAAAAAGTTGACCACTTCGTTAGGCGCCTGAATCACGATCTGTCCGGTGTAGTCTTTCATCACCTCTTCTTCAACCAGACGAAGGATAGACAATGTCAGCGATTCTACGCTGCGAATCGTTCCGTGGCCTTCACAAGTCGGGCAGGTTTCCTGGCTGGATTCACCCAGTGACGGACGTAAACGCTGACGAGACATTTCCAGCAATCCAAAGCGGGAAATGCGCCCAATCTGAACGCGAGCCTTATCGATTGTCAGGGCATCACGCAAACATTCTTCCACTTCGCGCTGGTGTTTGCGGCTGGTCATATCGATGAAATCGATCACGATCAAACCACCCAGATCCCGCAGCCGTAACTGCCGGGCAATTTCAACAGCAGACTCCATATTGGTGGTGTGGGCTGTATCTTCTATGTCGGAGCCTTTGGTAGAGCGCGCCGAGTTGATATCAATAGATAACAAGGCTTCGGTGTGATCAAACACCACGGCACCACCGGATGGCAGATGCACAGTGCGCGCAAACGCAGATTCAATCTGGCTTTCGATTTGGTAACGACTGAACAGCGGAACCTGATCTGTGTAGAGTTTCAGTTTGTTGAGGTTATGCGGCATAACCTGCTGCATGAATTCTCTGGCATCGTTGAACACGGCTTCGTTATCAACCAGAATTTCACCAATGTCGTTGCGCAGATGATCGCGCAGAGCACGGATGAACAGGTTGCTTTCCTGGTAGATCAAAAACGGTGATTTCTTGGTGCCGGCTGCTTGTTCGATGGCGGTCCACAGTTGCAGCAGATAGTCGAGATCCCACTGCAATTCTTTGGCGTCGCGGCCTACACCGGCGGTACGAATAATGATGCCGACGTTATCCGGTGCTTGTACCTGCTGAAGTTGCTCACGCAAATGATCGCGGTCGCTGCCGGTAATGCGGCGAGAAACACCGCCTGCGCTCGGGTTGGTTGGCATCAGCACCAGATATCTTCCGGCCAGTGAGATGAAAGTGGTGAGCGCGGCGCCTTTATTGCCGCGCTCTTCTTTCTCTACCTGGACGATGATTTCCTGACCTTCTTTCACCACATCACGGATCGCGACACGTCCGTCTTTCTTTTTGTAACCCGGTGAATAACTGCTTTCGCAAATTTCTTTTAGCGGCAAAAAACCATGGCGGGTAGAACCAAACTCAACAAAACAGGCCTCAAGAGATGGTTCAACGCGGGTAATTTTGCCCTTGTAAACGTTGGATTTCTTTTGCTCTTGGGACGGTACTTCTATATCTAAGTCAAACAGGTGTTGACCTTCTGCAATCGCGACTCGCAACTCTTCCGGCTGAGTCGCATTAATCAGCATTCTTTTCATTGTATGTTCCTCAGGCACCCCGATACGGGGCAACAGCGGCCACCCTGGCAAAACTGCCATGGGCCCGCAGCATCAGGAGCTTCGAGGCTAGAACATATTACAAAAAAGCAGACTTACAACAGATTTTCGGTCTTTAGTAGCGAGTAGCGGCTTAACGTGCTGTCAGCTCGGCTATTCATTCAAAAAGAGCGGAAAATCTGGCCAACCCTGGCTTTTCCGCCTAACAATATGTCTCTTTCGACAAACTCCCGGCCCGGCAGATGTCTTTCATCTATGCCGGGGGTACCAAATAATGTTTCATTGCCGGGCATCGTTAGCCCGGTCCTTTTCAGCTGTCACATGACGGCCATAAAATTTCTGATTGCCCACTTTTTCTTTGAGTGGGCGAATTCGTTTTAATCTGCTTCGGCTGCAACGTGTAAACTGTCACATTGCAGTGAGCTGAGCCTTTTTCAGGTGTTCCGGTGTAGATTTTTACCCGGGACATTTATCGTTCAGGCGAGCAAATTGGCAGGACGAACTCCTTAGCGGGGTAATATAGCAGTGTTTTCATTTTCTATCAATGAGTTGGAGCCCGGATATAATGAATAAGGCTACTTCAGGTATCTCTTACGTTGAAGTTCCAAAAGATCGCGAGGGTCAGCGGTTGGATAACTTCCTGATGGCGCGGCTAAAAGGTGTGCCGCGTTCGGTCATTTATCGCATTATCCGCACCGGTCAGGTACGCATAAACGGGGGGCGTGCAAAACCGGCCACTAAACTGGAAACCGGCGACAAAGTCAGGCTTCCGCCTGCAACAGTGAAGGAAAGTGGTACTGCTGATATTCCACCCAAGGTTTTGCAACTGTTAACGCAATCCATCTGTTTTGAGGATAAAGATTTGATGGTGCTCAATAAACCTGCGGGTATGGCGGTGCACGCGGGCAGTGGCCTTTCCTGGGGCGTGGTCGATGTGATCCGCCAGCTGCGGCCTGGCAGAAGTGTCGATCTGGTGCACCGGCTGGATCGCGAAACCAGTGGTTGTTTGATGATTGCGCTTAGTGGCGAGGCCCTGCGTGAACTGAATGAACAGGTAAAGCAGCAATCCATGGACAAGCGCTATTTTTGCCTGCTGGACGGTCACCTGAATGAAGCTGTGGCAGATGTGCACGAGCCGATCGGCAAAGTGGAGCGGGGCGGTGAGCGCTACATGCAGGTCGATCCGGATGGCAAATCTGCGCACACCACATTTCGATTGCTGCAAAACTACGGGCCATGCAGTTTTGTTGAAGCGCAATTGCACACTGGACGAACCCATCAAATCAGGGTTCATGCCCAGTATTTGGGCATGGCTTTGGTTGGTGACAAGCGGTATAGCCCGGCGGCACGCCTAAAGCATTGGAGAGGGTTGGGCGCCAGGCGTCTGTTTTTGCACGCACACCAACTGAGTTTTCGATCGCTTAATGGCGATGATTCATTTGTGAATAGCACGCTGCCGGATGATCTGAAGTTGTTTCTGGATAGTTTGATCGGTGGCTGATGTTGATGGAGACCCGGTGTTGTTCTGCACTGTGAAGCTATCTGCTTACAACTTTAAGCGCTCACCGGACTGGTTGAAAAGCCGCCACTATGGTCTAATTCCCCGATGATGAAACCACTTTCGGCCTTTATTGGCCTGCGCTATCTAAAAGCCAAACGCCAGAATCACTTTATTTCGTTTATTTCGCTTATTTCCATGTTGGGAATTGCGTTAGGCGTAACGACGCTGATTACTGTGATCTCGGTGATGAACGGCTTTGAAAAAGAACTGCGCGCACGCATTCTGGGGGCGATTTCTCACGCCACTATCCAGCCACTGGACCAACAAATGGACCATTGGCAGGAACTGATCAAAGACATGAACGCCCGCGAAGACGTGGTTGCGGCAGCGCCTTATATCGAAATTGGTGTCTGGTTGCAGAGCAATGGTTCCAGTGGCGCATTGGTGCGCGGGGTAGAGCCTTCTTACGAAGCTACTGTTTCTGACGTGGACACCAGCATGATCGAGGGTAGCCTGGATGATTTGCAGGCGGGTGAATATGGCATTGTTTTGGGCGTCGGGCTGGCAATAAATTTGCGTGTAGGGGTGGGCGACAAAGTCACGGTGATTGCGCCCAGGCTGAAAGCCAGCCCGTTTGGAGCTTCGCCGCTGATGAAGCGATTCACCGTGGTCGGCATGTTTGAATTTGGCGAGTATGAAAACGATAGCAGCCTGGCCATGGTGCATATTGTGGATGCTGCCAAATTGCTGCGAATGCCGGAAGACTCAATCGGGGGTATACGTTTAAAACTGGTGGATCTGGATTCTGCCTGGACAGTGGCAAGAGATATCTCAAACTCACTTGAAGGCGCTTATCGGGTAAAAGACTGGTCGCAGGAGCGGGGAAACCTGTTTCAGGCAGTTAAAACCGAGAAAAGCGTCATGTGGGTTATTCTGTCGCTGATTATTGCGGTGGCGGCATTTAATATTATTTCCATGTTGGTGATGGTGGTTACAGATAAGCAGGCGGACATTGCGATTCTTAAAACAATGGGCGCGCGCGCCGGAACCATCATGCGAGTGTTCGTTGTGCAGGGAACTCTGATCGGCGTGATTGGAACCTTGCTGGGCGTGATTGGCGGAATCTTGCTGGCGCAAAACATTCACACGGTTATGCCGTTTCTTGAGAGTGTCTTCGGCTTCTCGTTGTTTCCGAAAGACATCTATTACATCACCGAATTGCCGTCTGACTTGCGCAGTTCGGATGTTATCGGCTTTGCCTTGATGTCGTTGGGCATGTCGTTTTTATCTACTTTATACCCGGCCTGGCGAGCTTCGCGTACACATCCGGCGGAGGCGCTTCGTTATGAGTGATAATAAAATGGTAATTGAGGCCACCGGCATCAGTCGTGGTTTCAGACAAGGGCCGAAGCGCGTCGAAGTGCTTAAGGATGTCAGTTTGCAAGTCCCTGCAGGCACTTCCATGGCCATCGTAGGCGCATCCGGGGCGGGTAAAAGTACCTTATTGCACATTCTGGGTGGTCTGGATCGTCCTGATGAAGGTCAGGTAATGATTGATGGCAAGTCCCTGTGGGATTTGTCCGAGCGCCAACGTGGCGACTTACGCAACACCAAAATGGGCTTTATTTACCAGTTTCATCATTTGTTAGCTGAGTTTACCGCGATGGAGAACGTTGCCATGCCTTTGCTGATTCGCGGCGAGTCGACTGAAAACGCCATTAAAGAAGCTGGGGCGATTCTGGATGTTGTCGGTCTGGGCCAACGGCTGGATCACAAGCCCGGTGAATTGTCCGGTGGTGAACGCCAACGAGCGGCCGTAGCGCGCGCACTGGTGGGGAAACCTGCTTGCGTATTTGGTGATGAACCGACCGGTAATCTTGATGAGCGTATCGCCAATCAGGTGTTTGACCAGTTGCTGGAACTCAATCAGGAATTGCAAACCAGCCTGGTGCTGGTTACTCATGATATGCGGCTGGCGGCCCGTATGAATCAGCGTTTTGAGTTGTCGTTGGGTGCATTAAAGCCGATTTAGGTTTTGTTCTAAGGGGGAGGGGTGAAGTACTGGGTACTGCTCATTTTAGGGGCGGTTTCGCCATATTTATTTGATTCCACGATGCCATGGCGTGGGGGCCTGATCGTGGTGCTGGCTGTTGCCATTACTTATTTAATTCCTGTCTTTTTACCTTCAGTTCGATTCGCTCACTTAGATCGATTTTCCAACCATCGTGTTATACACCGTATTGTGCGTCGCGGTAGCCTTTACCTGCTGGTTTTCGCTGGCATGTTTATGTTTACAACTTACAGCTTGCAGGATCGCTTGGAAAAGCGGCTGCCTGTTTCGCTGGATAAAGTAGAAAGCAGTCTGACAGGTGTTGTGCGAGGTTTGCCGGAAGCTGGCTCAGACAATCTGCGTTTTCAGTTTTTAGTGGATAGCTATTCAGATACAAAATACGCTGAGCACAGTTCGGCGACACAGCTTCAAAGGGCCCTTTCCGGGCAATTGATTAAAGTCTACTGGCACCTGAATAAGGCGCCCGCAACCGGCTTGCCAACTGGGTTGCCAACTGGCTTACCTGACCTGCATCCCGGAGAGAGATGGCAACTTCCCATGCAGTTGAGAACCAATCGAGCGCAAGTGAACTTTGTGGGTTCCGATAACGAGCGGTGGTCATTCGCCAGTGGGGTGGCGGCGCGAGGATTTGTACTTGCTGGTGCACAGCGCGTTCCCGGAACTGCGTCCCTGTTGGACACAGACCGCTGGCGTGAAGCGGTTCTCACTAAAATGAGGTCGGTGGCGGGAGACACAGACGCATTTCGAATGCTGGCAGCGCTGGCGATTGCAGACCGCCGGGAAATGAATTCAAACGACAGACAAGTGTTCGCAGCTACTGGAACAGGTCACCTGCTGGCAATCTCCGGATTGCATATTGGTTTGGCTGCAGTCATTGGCTATTTTGCCGGACGCTTTTTGCTGTTGTTTTTTGTTGCAGGAATGCGACTTAGACTGGCGATTTCCCTGCCGTGGGTTTGTGCCTGGCTGTCGGCTTTCAGCTATGCAGTTCTGGCAGGGTTCGGCGTGTCTACGCAACGCGCCCTTATCATGTTGTCGGTCGCCACCATCGTTATGTTAAGCCGTAGAAAGATTCACCCGGCGTCTGCCTGGTTGGTGGCGCTGGCGCTGGTGCTTTTGATCGACCCGTTTGCACCACTAAGAGCCGGGTTCTGGTTTTCTTTTTTGGCGGTTGCCGTTTTATTGATCTTGTTCTCACCCCGTTTCGGCGAAATGTCAGCATGGAAAAAAATGCTGTTTGCCCAGTTGGGCATTACATTGACCATGGCGCCGCTAGGCATGTATTTTTTTCAGCAAGCAAGTCTGCCCGGATTGTTGGCCAATCTCATCGCGATTCCAACGGTCAGCTTCATCTCGGTACCGTTGATTTTGTTCGGACTGATATTTATGTGGCTGCCGGGACCGTTGGGCGGCTGGTTATTTGAAGCAGCGGGAATGTCGTTGCATTGGTTGTTTGTGTTTTTGGAACTGTTGGCTGGCTGGCAGCCGGACTTCATGTTAAGCGCGAACACCCCTTTGGCAGTTGCAGTGGTGCTTGCGATGCTGGGTGCACTCATCCTGATCATGCCGCGCGGACTGCCAGGTCGCGCCGTTGGTGTGCTATTGATGTTGCCGATGTTGCTGCCGCCGGCCAACCCGCTGGCAGAAGGCATCACCGAAGTAGACATGCTTGATGTGGGTCAGGGGCTGGCAATGCTGGTGGGGAATAAGGATTACCTGATGATTTACGACACCGGGCCGGGCAACGGACTACAAGACGGATCAGGTTGGGATACGGTCAAAGGCAGCATTCAGCCGGCCATAGCCCGTCGAACTATTTCGCCTGACCTGATAGTGGCCAGCCACGCAGATCTGGATCATGCAGGCGGGTTAGACAGCTTGCGAAACATCTGGCCGCAGACGGCTGTGACGGCCAGTTTGCCGCAAGCAATCTATGGGGTGCAGCCATGTTTGGCTGGAGATTCATGGGGCGCTGGAGAATTGTCGTTTCGCGTTTTGCACCCCGCGGCAGGCTTGCCGTATCTGGGTAATGACAGCTCTTGCGTAATCAGCGTAACCAGTCCGGGCTTCAGCCTGCTGTTGACGGGCGATATTTCAAAAGCCGTTGAGAGTCGTCTGGTGATGCAATCAGTCTCAACTTATCAGTTCATGTCCATACCCCACCACGGAAGTGCCAGTTCCTCCACCCAACAGTTCATTAATGTAGTAAATCCAAAATTGGCGCTGAACTCAGCCGCAATCAACAATCGCTTTGATTTTCCCCGTGCAGAAGTGTTGGAACGTTTCGATAAAGCCGGCATCAATGTACTCAATACAGCGGGTTGCGGCGGGTTGCGGATCAGCAGTACATCAATGGCTGACTTTGAGGTGCAGTCTGCGCGTGTCCATCGCGATGCAATTTGGCGTTTTAAGGCGGACGATTTTTGCCCCTGAAGGGGCGATATATCCAAGCGCTTCAGGTATTATTCGATCAGCAGAAATCAGAAGGAGTTGAGTGCGTGCTGGAAATTATTTATGCAGGTGGGTGGTTGATGGTACCCATTTTGATTTGTTCTACTTTGTCCGTTGCCATTATCCTTGAACGGTTCTGGACTTTACGCAAAAGCAAAGTGACGCCCAATGGATTGGGTGCAACTGTAGAGGACTGGGCCGCAAAGCATGAATTGGATTTGCGCCATATCACTCAACTACGCTCAGAATCTCCGCTGGGGCGTGTATATGCCGCAGCATTAACCAATCGCAATCGCCCCAGAGAGATCATCAAGGAAGCCGTAGAGGATACCGGCCGACACGTGGTGCATGATTTGGAACGGTTTTTAAATACCCTCGGAACGATCGCCGGAATTTCACCGCTACTGGGCCTGCTGGGCACCGTTATCGGCATGATCAAGGTGTTTTCCGCCATCATGATCAGTGGTGTAGGCGATGCGCAGGTATTAGCAGGTGGTATTTCACAGGCGCTGATTACCACGGCATCCGGTTTGACGGTTGCTATTCCCAGCTACTTTTTCTACCGCTACTTTCGCGGCAGGGTGGCTGAATATGTGATTTTGATGGAAGAAAAAGCCATCCATCTGATTGATTGTATTGAACGTGGTGGCGCTCCCGCTTCTGAATATACAAGCGGTTAGTAGCAGCCATGCAATTACGTTCATCACAACCGGAAGACCCGGAAATCAGCCTCACTTCATTGATTGACGTGGTGTTTTTGTTGCTGATCTTTTTTATGGTCAGCACCACCTTTGAGCACCAGGCTGTTTTGAAAGTGGACCTACCTGAGGCCAGTGAAGTGAGTACGCCGGAAAATCAGCCTGACAGCTTCGAATTGGTGATCGACAAAAATGGCCAGTTCTATTTGAATGACCGCCAATTGATAGATGGCAGACCGCAAACGGTGCGCGCAGCTCTGATGGAAGCCGCCGGCGATGATCGCAATATGCCCATTGTGCTGCGGGCAGATTCGGAAACGCCTCATCACTTTGTAGTAACTGCGATGGATGTGGCAGCGCAATTGGGCTTTCAAAAACTGTCAATCGCTGCTGAGCGCGTAACGGAATAGCAGTGTCCAAATACTCAGGAGCCAAGTCTGCAGCGTCTAAGTCGTCAGCACCCATCATTACGGATCATTCCAGCCAGTTGACAACGTTTACACCTATGATGGTATACAAGCGTTTGTGGGGTTACACCCGCAAGTACTGGGTGATGTTTCTGATCGGCCTGATTGGTGTCAGTCTTGATGCCGCCATGCAAGCGGTTTTTATCAAGCTCGTTGAGCCGTTGATCGACCGGGTGTTCGTGGACAAGGATGCGGCCTACGGCATGTGGCTTGCCGGCGGCCTCATGGTCCTGGTGATTCTTAGGATCATTGGTTACTTTGCCGGTGTGTACGGCATGGAATGGACGGGTCGGCGGGTGGTTGCCGATCTGCGAAAAGAGTTGTTTGATAGTTACTTGCGATTGCCCGCGACATTCTACGATCAAAACTCTGCCGGTAACCTGATTTCCAAACTGGCCTACAACAGCGAGCAGGTGGCCAATGCTGCCACTAAGGCTGTGGTGTCCGCGTTCCGCGATATCATGCTGTTGACCTATTTGTTACTCGTGATGTTGAGCATTAATGCGCGTTTGACCGCTGTTATGTTGATGTTGGTGCCGGTTGTGGGACTTGTTGCGACAACCATCAGCCGCAAATTTCGCAAAATAAGCCGGAACATTCAAAATTCCATGGGTGATGTCGCGCATGTTACCGAAGAGGCCGTGGTAGGCCAGCGCGTGGTAAAAGTTTTCGGCGGCCTGGATTCCGAAAATCAACGCTTTGAAAAGGTCAATGAACGTACCAACCGTTTGCAGATGCGCATGGTGGCAACACATATGCTCAGTTCATCTATCGTGCAATTGGCGGCTGGCTTTGCGATGGTTACTCTGATGATCATTTCGACCCGCCCCAGCATGCTTGAAACAATCACCGCCGGTACATTTACCTCCATTTTCTTTGCCATGATTGCCACCATCCCGCCATTAAAACGGTTGACCACGGTGCAATCGCAGATGCAAAAAGGTATCGCAGCCGCAGAAAGTATTTTCCACGTTATTGATGCTGACAAAGAAGTTGATAGCGGCACTAAAGTATTGGAACGGGCAAGCGGGCAAGTGGAGTTCGAGCATGTCAGCTTCAAATACCGCAATAGCGAAAAATCTGTACTTGAGGATATTAGCCTGACATTGCCGGCAGGCAGTGTGACTGCGTTGGTTGGTCATAGTGGTAGTGGTAAAACGACATTGGCCGGCTTGTTGCCGCGTTTCTACAACTACCAAAAAGGCCGGATTCTGCTGGATGGCCACGAATTGTCTGACTACACTCTTGAAAGTCTGCGGCAACAAATTGCGCTGGTGAGCCAGGATGTGGTGCTGTTTAACGATACTATCGCAGGCAATATTGCCTACGGCGTTCTCGCAGATCACGATGAAGCAGCCATTACTGCTGCAGCGACGGCAGCGCACGCGATGGAATTCATCGACCAACTGCCAGAGGGTTTGAACACTATTCTCGGAGAAGACGGTACGTTGTTGTCCGGCGGCCAACGACAACGTTTGGCAATTGCGCGCGCTCTGCTCAAAGATGCGCCCTTATTGATTCTGGATGAAGCTACTTCTGCGCTGGATACGGAATCAGAAAGAGTGATTCAGGAAGCGCTGAAAGAAGTTATGAGGAATCGTACGACACTCGTAATTGCTCACCGTTTGTCGACCATTGAAAACGCAGACCAGGTGATTGTGTTGAGTCAGGGAAAAATAGTGGAGCAGGGCAGTCACGACCAATTGCTGGCAAAAGATGGTGTTTATGCGCGTTTGTACCGGACCCAATTCGGAGAAGACATTCTATAAAGTATGCGTAATAGCATAGAAAAGCGGCTTCAGAATATCTGGTATTCAGATAGTACGCCGCCGTGGTATTTGCGCATGCTGGTGCCGTTGTATCGCGCTGGATATGATTTTGACCACCGCAAAAGTAACTCCAACCGCAGTGATTCCAAGTCCGGCAATTCCGAACACTTTCATCCTGACGCGACCTTAAGCACTCCTTTGCTGGTGGTTGGCAATATCACTGTGGGTGGTAGTGGCAAAACGCCACTGGTGATTGCCTTGTGCAAAATTGCTCAGGATATGGGTGTGTCGGTAGGCGTTGCCAGCACCGGTTATGGTCGTAAAAGCACTGAAACACTTAAAGTAAATGCCGACAGCGACGCCACCAAATGCGGCGATGAACCAGTGCTGATTGCTATCCGCACGGGGGCGCCCGTGATTGTGGCCAGTCGCAGGCAGGATGCCATTTCCAGACTCCGGCAAATGAATCTGGATTTGATTATTTCCGATGATGGATTGCAAACCGCCGGCTTGCACAGGGATATTGAGATTTGTGTTGTGGATGGCACGCGGGGCATTGGCAACGCACAGCTACTGCCGGCCGGTCCATTGCGCGAACCAGCCGGGCGTTTGCAGCAAGTGGATCGCATCGTCAGCAATGGTGAATGGACGTCGATGCCAGATGACTGCAATATCAGCCAAATGGACCTGGTGGGCGACAGCTTCTGCTCTCTGAATGGTTTATTGAAGTTGTCAGCTGTTGAATTTTTTTGGCAACACTTGAAGGGTCAGGTCGATCGTTCCGTGCATATGTTTGCTGCAATCGGTAATCCGGACCGGTTTTTCAAAGCAGTGCGGCAACTCGACCTGAAAGCATCTCAATATTCCAGGAAAGCAGAGCATTGGCACGAACATCGTTTTGCTGACCATCATACTTATGAAGCTGCGGACTTTGATGCAATACCCAACGGTGCAACCATCGTGATGACTGAAAAAGATGCGGTCAAGTGTCGTAAACTGAAGCTAGAAAACGCATGGTATCTTCCAGTGGATGCTGAATTGGACGATGATTTCGTGCAATGGTATTGCCAACAACTGAAATTGCTTAAACAGGATAAACCCTGATGTCGAGTGCTTTTAATATCGTCATTCCCGCGCGTTTTGCCTCCGAGCGCTTGCCTGGTAAGGTGCTGCTTGATTTAGCCGGGCAGCCTTTGCTCCAGCATGTATGGCAGCAAGCCAACAAATCATCGGCACAAGCGGTTGTTATTGCTACCGATGATGAGCGTATTGAAGCTACAGCCAAAAAGTTTGGTGCCGAAGTTGTTATGACGCTCGCAACCCACCGCAGTGGCAGTGACCGGATCGCAGAATGCGCCAAAAAACTCGGCTGGGCAGATGATCAACTGGTGGTTAACCTGCAAGGTGATGAGCCGCTGATGCCGCCCGCTTGCCTCGATCAAGTGGCGGCATTGCTGGACGCGCGTACTGATTGCGAAGTCGCGAGTCTGTATTGGCCAATTGATGAGGCCGATGAAGTGTTGAACCCCAATGCCGTGAAAGTTGTAACCGATACGCTGGATCGGGCTTTGTATTTCAGCCGCTCGCCGATCCCTTATACGCGCGCTTATCCCGACGTGAAGGCAGCGATTGAAGCGGGTCATGTTTGGAAGCGGCATTTGGGTCTGTACGCCTACCGGCTAGCGGCCTTGCGACGTTATTCCTCCGCCGCACCTACACCGCTGGAATCGGCGGAGAGTCTGGAGCAGTTGCGAATAATGGAGCAGGGCGGTCGGATAGCCATGGCGCAGGCCAGTGAGTTTATTCCAGCCGGTGTGGATACTGAAGAGGACTATTACCGGGCGTTGGAGTTTACTAAGCGTCAGTTGTGAAACATACAGGCGTCTTTTTAGAACTGATCGAGCGGTGAAATTGCACCCAATGCGCCTCGTTGAATGACATGGGTGTATATCATTGTGGTACTAACATCTTTGTGCCCTAGTAATTGTTGAATGGTCCGAATGTCAGTGCCCGATTCCAGTAAATGAGTAGCAAAAGAGTGCCGTAGCGCATGGCACGTCACTCGTTTGTTAATTCCCGCATTAAGGGCTGCCTTGGATATGATCCTCCGCAATGTGGTTGGATGAATATGCCAGCGATATCGTTGGCTTGGGTTGAGTGGGTCGGCGGAATGATGGCGGCTCGGAAACACGTATTGCCAAAAGAAACGCTTGCTGGACATACCCAATTTATAGCGAAGAGCGTTGGGCAAATTTGCTTCGCCCAAACCAAGTGAAAGATCTCTATCGTGCAGGCTTTTTACCTCATCTTTATTCAGCACAACGGGAAGGCGTTTTTTGGGTTTGGCCCTGACTACATCATCCATCCACGGTGGGTTTTGGTGAAGCACTTCTCTGTATAGGAAAAGGATCGCCTGCAGCGCTTGATTCTGAGTTGATGGTGAAACATGACGACGAACTGCAAGGTAAGTCAAAAAGGCCTCAATCTCAATCTTGCCCATTGTTGCCGGGTGTTGCTTGTTGTGGAAGAGGATAAAGCGGCGAGCCCATTGTGTGTAGGCTTTCTCTGTGGATAGGCTATATTGCCTAACTCGAATGGCGTGTCTCATCTGCGTGAGTAATTTGGACATTTTGAATCCTCAAACGCAAAGAATGCCCTTTTGAGAAGCACGTGGGATCAGCAAAACATGTCAGTTATTGTAGG
>Ga0105053_10002381_pt1 | contig 29222 bp, 18 predicted proteins | sample BON01_FD_78093 | JGI IMG/M metagenome (GOLD analysis project Ga0105053, IMG submission 78093) | Freshwater microbial communities from Lake Bonney liftoff mats and glacier meltwater in Antarctica - BON-01 | ecosystem: Environmental > Aquatic > Freshwater > Ice > Glacier meltwater | place: Lake...
CCCGCGCCCGGCCCCCGCCCCCCCGGGTGCCCCCCCCCCCCCCCCCCCCCCCCCCCCCCCCCCCCCCCCCCCCCCCCCCCCCCCCCCCCCCCCCCCCCCCCCCCCCCCCCCCCCGACACAAAAACCACCACCAAAAAACAACCCACCCCTACCCCCACCAAAACAGACCCTCGTCGTCCTGTGGCTCACCGTCGAGGACCACGACACCCTCTTCGTCCTCGCCGAGGCCGCCCACTTCTGCGGCATCGGCCTCCTCGGCTACAAGATCTCAGCCAAGCGCAGCGTCGCGGGCCTGTCGCTGCAGTCGCAGCTGCTAACGGCCGCCTTCTTAGCGGTCCGCCTCTTTTGCTCCGTGATGATGGAGTACGACATCCACACCTTGCTCGACGGCCTGACCCTGTGCGCCACCTTGGGCGTGCTGGGCGCCATGCTGTGGCCGTCGAGCCCCGTGCGGGGCACCTACCAGCCGTCGCTCGACGGCGTGCGGTGGTGGGCGGTCGCCGCGCCGTGCGCGGCGCTGGCGGCGCTCGCGCACCCTCAGACGACCCACTTTTTGCCGTTTCGGGTCATGTGGGCCGCGTGCGTCTACCTCGAGGCCGTCTCGGTGCTGCCGCAGCTGCGCATGATGCAGAACGGCAAGGCGGTTGAGCGCTTCACCGCCCACTACGTCTTTGCTTTGGGTCTGTCCCGCTTCTTCAGCTGCGCGCACTGGGTTTTGCAGCTGCTCGAGGGAAACCGCTATCTTTACAGCGCCCTAGGCAGCGGCCTGTGGCCCGTGATGGTCTTGCTGTCCGAGGTGGTGCAGACCTTGATCCTGGGGGACTTTTGCTACTACTACCTCAAGGCGTACAGCGACGGGTCGGGCGTGGTGCGGCTGCCCGTGGGCATCGTTTAGAGAGGGAGGGGGATAAAGGGGGGGGGGGCGGTGGGCGGGCGGGCGGGCGGGGCGCGCCGTGCGCGGCGGGAGTTTCTTGTGTGAAAAGAAGAAGGGGGGGCGGAGGATCAAGAGGTCGGAGCCGAGATAGAAGGGAGGTTTTCTGCGTCGAGGCTTGGCGTTTTGAGTCGGGGCACAGGTGGGGCGGGCGAGGAGGAGGAGAAAACGGCGGCGGCGGCGGAGCAGCGACGGGGGGACGGAAACGCACAAAAAAGAAAAGCGAGAACAGAGCGCGAACGTCTAGCCAACAACCCGTTTGCCCCCAATCCGATGTCAACAACTCAGACACATAAACACGCGCGTCGCCTGATATCCTATTAATTTTTCCCCTCTTGTTGCAACAAAAAAAACAGACGTCGCGTCCTATCTCTCGTTTTAAAAAAAAAAAAGCGCTCTCACGCCGCCGCCGCCGCCGCTGCCGCCGCCGCCGCCTGGCTCTTCTTCTTCTGCTCCTCAAACAGCGCCATCACCTCCTCGAGCGTCGGCTGCGACGCGATGGCGCCCGGGCGCGTGCACGTCAGCGCGCCCGTCGCCGCCCCGAACGCCACTGCGTCGGCCAGCGCCGCGGGATCCGACGCGAGCGCGCGCAGCGCCTCGCGCCCCGACAGCGCGACCGGCGGCGTGCTGCCGCTCACGCCGCCGCCGCCGCCGCCGCCGCCGCCGCCGCCGCCGCCGGCTTTCATCAGCATCCACCACAGGAAGCCGGCGGTGAAGGCGTCGCCGGCGCCCGTGGTGTCGGCCACGTCCACGTCGTACGCGGGCACGAACCCCGAATGCGCGCCCTTGTTGGGCGCGCGGAAGCAGTAGGAGGCGCCCTTCTCGCCTGCCGTGACGAGAACGCCGACGGCCGACGGCAGCGCCAGCAGCGGCGGCGGCGGCGGCGGCGACGGCGACGGCGACGCGCCCGTCGACGGCGCCGCCTCCTCTTGCCCAAGCAGGGAGCACGGGTCGCTCAGGGCCGCCTCGCACGTGACCCCGGCGCACAGGTACTCGAGGTCGGCGTCGGACACCTTCACGACGTCGGCGTACTTGGCGAGAAAGTCGAGGATGACGCGGCGGGGAGAAGAAGAAGATGAGGGGGCGCCGCCGCCGCCGCCGCTCTTTTCTTCCGCGCCCGCCGCCCCCTCCCCCTCTCCGCCCGCTCCCCCCTCCTCTTGCGGCCAAAACACCGGCCGCCAGTTGACGTCGACGAGCACGACCGCCCCCGCGGCGCGCGCGGCCTCGGCCGCCGCCTCGATGGCGCGGCGGGACGCCGGGTAGGCGAGGCCGAGCGTGCCCGTGACGAGGCACCGGGCGGACGACAGCAGCAGCGGGGGGCTCGCGCTTCCGCCGTCGTCCTTCCCGTCCTTGCCGTTCTTGTCGCCGCCGCCGCCGGCCGCCAAGGCCGCCGCCGCGTCGAGGAAGCAGTCGCTGTACGTGTCCGTCGGCGCGCCAAACCCGCTGAACTCGCGGTCGCCGTCGGCCGTGCGCACCACGTACACCGAGCGCGTGGGCGCGGCCTCGGGGCGCTGCACGCCGGACACGTCGACCCCCCTCGCGCGCAGCAGGGCGAGCAGCTCGTCCCCGGGGGCGTCGCGCCCAAGCGCCGAGACAAAGGCGGCGCGCGCGCCCAGGCGCGCGGCGGCGGTCGCGACGTTGCAGGGCGCGCCGCCCGGGTAGCCGGTCCAGGTCTCGACGCGCTCGCGGGGGACGCCCTTCTGGTCGGCGATCAGGTCGAAGAGCGCCTCGCCCACGCACACGACGTCCGGGGGCGTCGCCGCTTCTCGGAGGGCAGAGCTGGGGCGGCGGGCGCCGCCGCCGCCGACGACCCGCGACGACGGCGACGACGACGACGACGACGGGCGGGCGGCGCGGCCGCGGCGGTTGGTCGCCGCTGCTCCTCCAAACGCCCCCGGGTTGCAAGGGCGTGCGCTGGAGGCGGGCGCGCGCACGACGCGCCGCGCCCCGGGCGAGGCTGCTGCCGGCGTGGCAGCAGCAGCCGTGCCGGAGCTCGCGACAACCCCGAGCATCGGATTTGCAGGGGGGAGTGTGTCTGGCTTTGTGCGTTTCCTCGATTCGGGTGGTGGCGGGAGAAAGGAGCGTTGGCCCGTACTAGGCTTGACTGAGGGGAACCTACCGATTGGCAGGGACGCGTGGGTATGTCTTGGGAGGGTGGTAGCGTCGTCGGTTGGTCGAGCGCGTCGCCGAAAAAGCTGAGAAGCTTGCGAGTCGGAGACCGTCGGCGCGACGCTGCCCCCCGCCGACGATCCGCAACGTTTGAATCCGCTGATCAAACGTACGCCCCCTCCACTCCACTCTTCTTGGAAAAGAACCAGATCCCGTTGTTCGTTGTCGCGATCCCTTGAACTTATCAACCCGGCGAAACCCCGTCGCTGCATGTCGCTCCTGCTGCGACTGCGCGGAAGGATCACCCCCTCCTGCCCTTTCTTCACGGAACGCCACCACCGCCTCAGCCCCTCCTCCGCCTCCTCCTTCGTTCCATCCGTGACGCCGGCTGCTGCGATCGCGATGCCTTCCACGCGCGCCAAGGCGGACAGCACCGCGGCGGCGGCGGACGCGCAAAAGGAGGAGCCTCCGCCGCGCAAGCGGCCCGCTCGGGCGCCCGCCGCAAAACCAAAGACGGGCGAAAAGTCGGCCGCAAAACCAAAGACGGGCAAAAAGTCGGCCGCCGCCGCATCGCACAAGGGCCCCACCCGCGAGCACGAGGCCCGCCTGTGGGCCAAGGGCCACCGCGCCGTCGCGGGCGTCGACGAGGCCGGGCGCGGGCCCCTGGCGGGCCCGGTGGTCGCCGCCGCGTGCGTCTTGCCGCCCTTTGACGAGGACGGCGCCGCCGCTCGCGGCGCGCTGCCTCCCTTTCTGGCGGGGCTCGACGACTCGAAAAAGCTCGACGAGCCCGCGCGCGAGGCGCTCTACGCCGCCATCACGTCGCACCCGGGCGTGGCGTGGTGCGTGCGCGTCGAGGACCACCGCAGCGTCGACCGCGTCAACATCCTGCAGGCGACGATGCTGGCGATGCGCCGCGCGGTCGAGGGGCTGTCGGCGGAGGAGAGCGGGGGCGGCGCGCGAGAGGGAGCGGGCGGCGGCGGCGCGGGACGACCGGCGGCGGCGGGCGCGCGAGAGGGAGCGGGCGCGGGCGCGGGACGACTGGTGGCGGCGCGCGCCGGCGGAGGGGACAGCGGCAGCGGCATCCGCGGCGCCGTCCCGAAAGGGCTTGCCGCCGACGAGGCCGCGCCCCTCGACCCCGCCGCGAGCGCCGCCGACGTCGCCGCCCTGCCCGACCCCTCCCTGCGGCGCTCGCGCCTGCGCCTCGCGCCCTCGCACGCGCTGGTCGACGGCAACCGCATCCCCGCGGGCCTGCCCTGCCCCGCCGAGGCCGTGGTCCGCGGCGACGGCAAGGTCGCCGCCATCGCCGCCGCCTCTGTGATCGCAAAAGTCACCCGAGACAGAATCATGCTACAGCTTGGGGCGCGGCATCCCGGCTATAACCTCGCGCAAAACAAGGGGTACGGCGTGCCGTCGCACCTGGAGGCCGTGCGGCGGCTGGGGCCGTCGGAGGTGCACCGCCGGTCGTTCGAGCCGGTCAGGTCGATGGTCGGGTGGACGCGAGAGTGCATGCTGGCGCGCGAGGCGGAGGAGCAGGCACAGGCGGGGGCGGAGGCGGAGGCAGAAGCGGCGGCGGAGAGGCGGAGGGAGGAGGCGGAGGCGCAGGCCGGTAGGAGGCGGAAGGGGGCGGCAGGCCGGGGGGAAGGGCCGGACGAGGCGGCGGCGGGTGGGGCGCGATCGAGGGGGGGCGCGACCAAGCGTGGCAAGAAGCGCGCGGCGCCCGCGGTTGCTGGCGGCGACAAGGCGGAGGCGGAGGAGGAGGAGGAGGCGGACCTGGACGCCGGGCGCGGGCAGGGCGGCGGCGGGGACCAGCAGCGGCCGACGCCCGGCGGGGGGCGGCCGCGTCCGCCGGGCGCCGCCCAAGCCGGCCCTCGGGGAGCGGCCCGCCCGGCCAAGCGCGGCGCCTCCACCCTCGCCACGGGCGCCTTTGGGCGCAAGAGGGCCGCGCTGGTGCGCCCGGGGGAGGACTGAGGACCCGGGCGGTTTGGGCGCGACTGAATGCGCAATCGTGAGAAGCGGGCGGCAAAGCGGGCGGCGCCCGTTACAATTCTTCCTCCTCGGGTTTTGTGGGGTTTTAGTGTTGCATCTTGTGAAGCGCCAACCGTTGTTTCTTTTCGTCAATCAACTCCTCTCACGCTACATGTGCGTGCGCGACGTCCCTCCTTTTCACTCGGGCAGGCCCTTGCGCTCGCGCAGGTCGGGCGGCGAAAACGGCAGCGCCGGCGCCGACGCGCGGGGGCCGGGCAGATCCGGCGCCGACGCCGGACCGGGCGGCGTCTCGGGGTCGGGGCTGGACGGCGCGGTGCGGTGCGCGCGCCCGCGCTCCTGGCGCTCGCGGCGCTGCTCGCGGGCGGTCGCTGCGGCGCGCACGGTCGACCCCGCGGCGGCGGCCGCGGCGGCGGCGTCCCAGGCTTCTTGGTCGTCGTCGTCGTCCCCCCACTGGCCCTGAAGGGCGTCGGGGCCGCCGTAGCGCGCGCGCAGCCGCGCCGCGACCCGCGCCGCCTTGGGCAGGTTGGACGTCGAGTCGAGCGACGCCTGCTGATGCTCCTGCTGCCACTGCTCCTGCGGCTGCTGCTGCTTCTCGCCCTCGAGCATCAGCGCGGGCGGAGGGCGCGGCGGCGGCGCGAGGGACGGCGTGTCGGGCGGCGAGGGCGCGGGCGACGGCGACGGGGGCGACGGCGACGACGGCGGCTGCAGCGGGTGCGAGACGACGAGGGGCCGCGCGGCCGCCAAAGGGGACGGCGGCGGCGCGACGGGAGGGAGCGGCGGCGGCGGCGCGACGGGCGGCGGCGGAGGCGGCGCCCGGACGATGCGGCGGAAGAGAAAGGTCGAGACGACGCCGAGCCCGACCAATTTGAGAAAGGAGGAAGCGGCGGCGCCGAGGATCGGCGTCCGGTCGATCGCGTCCGTGGCCTCGAACCCGACGCGCAGGGCCACGCCCAGGGTGGTCAGAAGCAGCGCGCCTTGCAGCCACGCCGCGACCTCGAGCGCGGACGAGGGCGGCGGGGGGGCGGCGCCGGCAAAAACGCCGGCGGCAACGGCGGCGGCGCGCGCGAGGGCTGTCCCCGCCGAGCTGACCGCGCGGAAGCGCTGGACGAGTGGCGAGCGGAGAAGCGACACTAGAGCTGGGTTGCGCAAGGCCAGCCGCTCGGCCTCTTCGTCCGGAGACGGGTCGCCAAAGTCGCGGCGGCGGCTTTGGGCGACGAAGAGGAAGCGGCGGCGGCGGGGCGGCGGCATCATTTTCGCTGACGTCGCGCGCGCGGCGGCGGCGGCCTTGGTTCTGAGGAGCAACATGTCGGGCGGATCGGTCGCTGGTGTTGGACGGCGCTGTGTAGGTTTTCGCTCGTGTGTTTTGTGTATTGTGTGAAAGCAAACAGGCCGTTTGTGGAAGAACGAGAGAGAGAGAGAAGAGAGAGGGTAAAGCAGTGGCGGTGGGAGGGAGCTGGGACGACGATGCTGCAGGCGCCGCCCTTTCTCACTGTCTCTCTCTCTCTTCGTCCAAGCCCCTCCAGGGCTTGGAGTCCGCGCAAGGCGCACGTCCGAGACCAGAGACCGCTTGAGAATCGATCACCATGCGCGCAACTCATTCTACGACGGACAGGCGGTTGTTAGCCCTGTTTTGCCTTACAGGCGGCCCGACGAGCGACACCGCCTTTCGCTTTTTTTTTTGTCGAGCGGGGGGCAAGAATCGTCTCACGCCGCCGCTGCCAGACCCGCCAGAACCGCCGCCGTCGTCGCGAGGAGCAGGAGCAGCAGAAGCAGCAGCAGCAGCAGCAGCAGGCAGCGCGCGCGCCGTGGCGGCAACGGCGCGCGCGACCTACAGGCTACTCGGCGTCCGTGAGCACGCGGCCTGCAGCCCCCGCCGCCGCCGCCGCCGCCGCGCCGCCCGCCCCACGCCGTCGCCCGCCGCGGCCGGCGCACCGCCACCTCGGCCGCTGCCGCCGCCGCCGGCTCGGCCGCGACCCCGGCCTCGCCCGCCTACGCCACTGCCGCCGCCGCCGCCTCGGCCGTCGCCCCGGCCTCGCCCACCCGCGCCGCCGCCCCCGCCGCCGCCGTCGGCGGCGGGGGCGGCGGCGACGGCGGTCGCGGCCGCGGCGGCGCAGTTGGACGGCTCGTACTCGCTGTCGTCCGTGGACGCGACTCCACCCCGGCCGCCGCCGCCGCCGCCGCCGCCTCGGCCTCCGCCCCGGCCGGCGCCGCCTCGGCCGCCGCCCGGGTCGCCGCCGCCGCCGCCGCCGCCACCCAAGCCGCTCGCCGCCCGCCGCCGACTGCTTTTTGCCCTCTGCCACGGGCGAGTTGGGCACGGGCCCGCCCGCTTCGGCGATCCCCGCCATATTCCCGTCGTAATCACCAATTTCCGCGGTGTCCGCACACCGTGGCGCACAGAGCGATCAGCATATATGTCTCGGCGGCGGCGGCGATGCAAGACCGCCAAACGCCGCCGGACGAGCCTCTCGCCAAATCTCCTCTGAAACAAAATAACACCACGATTCAGCGCGCTCTACACTACTAAGGAGCGACCGAGACGGCCCCCAGGTGCGGCACCATCTGCAGCAGCACGCCCACCATGTCGCGGCCCAGACGCGCGCACCGCTTGGGACCCCAGTCCTCCTGCAGCTCCACGCCTGTGCCGCTGACCGCCGCCGTCCCCCCGGGCACCATCCGCCCCGCCGGCAGCTTCAGGCGCTTGTAAGGCATCTCCAGCGTGACGGCCAGGCTGCCCGGGTAGCGCGCCGCCGCCGCGTTGGACAGGATGCGCATGTCGGCCCCGCCCGGCGCGTCCTTGGCGTACCCGACCGCCGTCTGAAAGTCGGACAGGTGCCGCAGCATGGCCTTTTCGAGGTGCGCCTGCTTGCGGCCGAGCGGCGTGTCGGCGTCCCGCTCGCTCCCGTCGCCCTTGTAGAACCCGGGGACGCCCTCGGCGCCCGCGATGAAGACGTGCGGCAGCTCCTCGTCGCCGTGCACGTCGATGAGCAGGTCGGGCGGGCGCGCGTCCATGAAGCGCGTGAGATAGTAGGCCTCTGGCGCGGCGTCCGAATCCGGCATTTCGCCGGGAACGTGCTTCCACGCCCGGTTGAGGTTGGTTCCCGCGCTGTTGGTGCGCAGGTGCCCTCGCGACGCGCCGTCGGGGCATGCGTTGGGCACAAGGTGCACGACGGCGGACCGCAGGAGGGCGCGGGCCTTGGGGTTGTGCGGGTCGGACAGCGCGTCCGCAAGGCCCTCGGCAAACCACTCGGCCTGCGGGGAGGGGAGGGGAGGGGAGGGGAGAGGGGGAAGGTCGCCGTGTTCGTTTTCGATGAAGAAGGAAGAGGGGTGGGGTGGGTTGAGAGGGGGCAGAGAAAAGGTCAGGTCGCCGTGTTGGCCTCTCGATTGATCGATTGTTGGCCTCTCGATTGATCGATTGTTGGCCTCTCGATTGATCGATTGATCGATTGTTGTCGTCCTTTTTTTTTCGGGCCGCGACGGCGCCGGCGCTCTCTCTATTTTTTTTCCAGGCAGACCACAAACAAACACACAAGCGCAACTCACCTGGGTCTCCCCCGGGTGCTGCCGGCAGCACAGGGTCACGTTGAGCTTGGCCGCCGTCCTGGCCGGGTCGGCCTCCTCGCCGAACGACAGCACCGCGATGTCGTGCCCGTCGAGCGACTCGCCCGCCACCCGCAGCCGCACCCCCTCCTTGGCCGCGGTGCGCGCGAGCAGGCGCTCGTGCTGCGCCGTGGTGAAGGGCGGGAAGTAGGCCAGGGCCACGCAGTCGCGCTCGGGCGTCAGCTCGATCGCCAGCTCGCCGCTCGCCGGGTCGTAGGAAGTCCCCTCCACCCGGAACCAGCGCTCCTGGTCGTAAGAGGCCATGGCCTGATAGCCTGCCCAGGCCGCGGGAAAGCTGCCCTGCCCCGCGTTGACGACGCGCAGGCGCAGGGGGACGCCGCGGGCGCCCGTGACGCGAAAGTTGAACCACATGAAGTGCGACGTCTTGTCACTGTCGCAGTAGGGGTCCGGGTGGATGGCCAGGCGCACCTCGGCGGCGGAAGGAATCGCGCCGCCGCCGCCGCCGCCGCCGCCGGCGGTGAGGTCCTCGACCGCCCCCAGGACGTCGATGTTGCCGCCGTCGATGTGCGACGAGATGGACACGCCGGGGGGCAGGCCGCAGCCGGCGCCGCGGCACGCCTCGCCCCACTTGAGCTCGAGCGCCTTTTCGGGAGAGCGCGAGGGGCGCGGGCTGTTGGTCGGGCTCATCGCGGCGGCGGCGACGGCGCGCCGGCGAGGGACGCGGACGGGCCGCATTGGTGTCGGGGGCGTCCGAGCTGTTGCCGCTCGGTGGCAGCGAGCACCGCGCGCGCCTCCAAGAATCATGGGTTGCTTCTTGTGCGGGGCGCGAGCGTCGAGGAGGGAGAGGCGCGCGTGCGAAACAGTTATGTCGACACTGGGGAGAGGGGTGGCGCTTTCCTCTCTCTTTGCGCGCATTTGCGGTGAGTGTAAACCAAGGAGTCGTCTTCAAATATGAGGTCGCGTCAGATCAGTGGTTGGCGTCGTTCGTATCTGGGAGGGAGCTCTTCGCTCTTTTGCCCTTTGCCTCTCTCCTCTTCCTCCTCTCAGGTTTTTACAAAGTTGCCTCTCCCTCACACATCGCACACCCGCACACACACAAGCCCATCGCGTCTCCATACATCAATACATCGCAATCGATCCAGCCTTGAGAAGAGCCTCTCTCTCTGTCTCTCTCTCTTCGTCCTGCACCACCAACGCCACAAACGCAAAAGCCAGTATCCCGCCCCCTTCTTTCCTTTTGTTCGTCCGCCTGCTGCGCCCAATCCAAGCCTGCGAGCCGGCGCGCGCGTGAACGGCCGCCGTGGTAGAACGCCGGCGGCATCGACGATGGCGGCCGCAGGGGCACGCGCGGCGGGCCTGTTGCCCGCCTCTCTGCCCTCCACCACTCATGTGGTGATGGCCGCGCACGCAGGAGCAGGAGCTAGGGCCGGAGGATTGCAATTCTTGGTCGCGGGCCCGTCGGCGCGGCGGGTCGTGGCCGTCGCCGCGCGGGGCCCCGCGCCCGCGCGCGCCGCTGCGCGCCGCTCGCCCTCGCCCTCGCCTTCGTCGCCCGCCGGCCCGGCAGCGTCGTCCGCGCCGGCGCCCTCGCCCGCCACCGCCAGCGCCAGCGCCGGCGCCCGGCCGCCGCAGCCCGTGCGCGTCGCCGCGCCGGCCGCCGTCGACGCCCCCTCCACCGCGCCCATGATGGGCAGCCTCGAGGAGGACTGCGATATGCTCGCCCGCATCATGCGCCCCGTCAAGGAGGACATGAACGCGCTGGCCGTAGCGCTGCGCGGCGTCGCGGGCGGGCGGCACGCCATGCTCGAGGCGGCCGCCGGGCAGATCTTTGGCGCGGGCGGAAAGCGCCTGCGGCCGATGATTGTGCTGCTGGTGGCGCGCGCGACGGCGCAGCTCGAGGGGATGAGGTGAGACGATTGCTGATGACGATGACGACGATGAGCGCGCCCTCTTGCGTTCACTCGCTCCAAAGGGGGGGGGGGGCAAGTCGCGCCCTCCATTGTGTCTCTTTTGTTTTATGTGGCTGCGTTCGAAGGGCGGCGGCCGCCGACCCCGACCCCGACGCAACCGACCAAAACCCACCAACCAACGACCCTCCAACCCACAAACCCACAACTCAAAACAAACGACACCAACGCACAACCCACCAACAACAACCAACACAACCCACCAACAACAACCAACAAACAACAGCGACATCACGCCCAAGCACCGCGCGCTGGCGCAGATCACCGAGATGATCCACACGGCTTCCCTGGTGCACGACGACGTGCTCGACGAGGCCGCCACGCGGCGCGGCGCCGCCACCGTGCACGCGCGCTTCGGCACGCGCCTCGCCGTGCTCGCGGGCGACTTTCTCTTCGCCCAGTCGTCCTGGATGCTGGCCAACCTGGAAAACCTGGAGGTCATCAAGCTGATCTCTCAAGTGATCGCCGACTTTGCAAACGGCGAGGTGGCGCAGGCGGGCGCCTTGTTCGACACGGCCGGTTCGTTGGAGGCCTACCTGGACAAGAGCGACTACAAGACCGCCTCGCTGATCGCGGCGTCCGCGCGCGGCTCGGCCGCCTTCAGCGGCAGCCCCGAGGAGGTGAAGGCGGCCATGCACGCCTACGGGCGTCACTTGGGCCTCGCCTTCCAGGTGGTCGACGACGTGCTGGATTTCACGCAGTCGGCCGAAGTTACCGGAAAGCCGCAGGGGCAGGACCTGGCGAGCGGCAACCTGACCGCCCCCGCCATCTACGCGCTGCGCGCGTCGCCCGAGCTGCGCGCCATCGTGGACGCCGAGTTCGCGGACGGGCCGGCGTCGCTGGCGCGCGCGCTGGAGCTGGTCGGAGAGGCGGGGGGATTGCAGGCGGCGCGCGCTTTGGCCGAGGAGCAGGCGGCGCTGGCGCGCGCGGCGCTGGCGCCCTTGCCCGAGGGCGAGGCCAAGGCGTCGCTGCTGCTGATGGTCGACTACGTGCTGGGGCGGCTGCGCTGATGGAATGATAACGGTCGGGAGATTTTATCTGGGGGCGTTTTCCGTTCGTTTTTCGCTCCTTCGCCCATCTCCTTCCGTGCCTCCTCGCCTCCAGCCCGCCCTTTTTTGTCTCTGTGCCCAGCCCCGTTTCATTGTTTCCCTGTAGTAAACTTCCTTCCTCGCCCCCCCCGCGTACAAACAAACAACACACTCTTCCTGTTCGCTCGATGAACGTTGCCCGCCTCCTTTCCCGTCTCGTCGCTCGCCGTGGGCCGCAAACGCGCAGAGAGAGAGACCGACGACAAAGGTCGGCCCGCCGGCGACGACGCGCGCGTTCCGCCGGCGGCAACGGCCACTTGCTCGATTCTAGACGAGCGCTCGCCCCGTCCCCAGGCCCCGACATCTGGGCAATCTGCCATCATCTCACCACCAACGAACAACGCGGGGTGTGAAATAAAGAACACGCAAAAGCGCAAAGACCTCCTTCTCCACCCACCACAAAAGTTGGCCAGTTCTACTAATCCAAATCGCTCCCTGTCCCCGCCCCGCTTGCGCTCGCGGTTGAGCGCGCGGTGGATTCGTCGCCGCGCTCAGCATGGCGACGCGCGCGCGCGGGGAGCAAGAGCAGGAGGAGTACTCGTCGCGTCGCCTCGGGCCGAGACAAGGAGGAGGGGGAGGGGGAGCAGGGGCCCTGGACGGTGCAGGAGGAGGCCCGCTCCTCGACGACGACGAGCCCGCGGACTCGTTCCTCGCGCCGAGCGACATCCACGTGCTGCTCGTGGACGACGAGCCGCTGTCGCGCCTGGTCGTGGGCAACCTGCTGCGCAAGTGCAGCTACAGAGGTACGCGCAAGGTCGTTGCTTTTGGGGTGCTTGCGGCCGTCGGGATCTGTTGCGGGGACCGGCGCCGCTCGCTCGCTCACGCTTCCGACACACCACCCCCAAAAAACCCAAACCAACAAAAAACAACAGCCACCGTCGTCGAGTCCGGGACGCAGGCCCTCGAGCTCCTGCGCTCCTGTCCTCCCGGCACCTTCCAGCTCATGCTGACGGACCTCATGATGCCCGAGGTCGACGGCCTCGCGCTGCTGAGGTACGTGCGCGGGCAGTATGGCGGCGGCGGAGGCGGCGGGACGGCGTCGGGCGGCGGCGGCGGCGGCGGCGGCGGCGCCAACGGCCACAGCGCCGGCGCGCCGGCGGCCCTGCGCCAGCTGCCCGTCATCATGATGTCGGCCAACGAGCGCCAGTCGACGGTGTTCGAGGCCATCCGCTCCGGCGCGGACGAGTACCTCGTCAAGCCCGTCACGCGCAAGGAGGTGCAAAACCTGTGGACGTACGTCTGGCGGCGGCGCGCGGCGGCACAGACCGCGCAGCTGCAGGCGCAGGTGGCGGCGGCGCGGCGCGCCGAGGCGGCGCTGCTGGCGGGGCGTCTGGCGGCCGCCGGGGCGGCTGGCGGCGCCGGCGCCCCGGCGGGGGTGGCCGGGTGCGGCGGCGGCGGCGCGGCGCTGGTCGCGGCGGCCAGAGGGCAGGCGGCGAGCGGGCTTCCGGCGGCCGTCGCCGCGGTCGCCGTCGCCGCCTCTGGAGCGGCTGCGGCCGCCGCCGCCGAGGCCGACGCCGACGACGACGCCGACGCGGCCGCCGCCGCCGCCGCCGCCGTCGCCGCCGCTGAGGACGACGACGGGGCCGGCGCGGTCAGCCTGATCGACCTCGAAGGCGACGGCGCGCCCAGCCCCCTGGTGGTCGCGTCGAGGCGGCGGCCCGCGGCGCCAGAGGTGGCGGCGGCGGCGGCGGCGGCCGGCGACGGCGACGAGCAGCGGCGGCAATCGCAGCAGCTCCAGCGGCCGGCGGCAGCAGCGCCGCCGCCGCGGCAACCGCAGCAGCCCCAGCAGCAGCAGCAGCAGCAGCAGCAGCAGCAGCAGCGGCAGCGGCAGCAGCAGCAGCAGCAGCAGCTCCAGTCCGCGCGCACGCCCAGCGCCGCGGCCCCCTCCCCGCCGCAGCACGTCCCCCTGGGCCGCTGGCTCGCGCGCGCCGGGCGCGCGCCCGACCCGAAAGAGGTGGTCTGGGTGTTTTGCGAGGCGCTGCTGCTGGTGCGGCGCGCGCGCGCGGCGGGCGCCCCGGCGGCGGCGGCGCTCGTGCGCCCCTCGCGCCTGCGCCTGCACGCGTCCGGGCGCGTGTCGTTTCTGGGCGGCGCGCGCGGGCCCGGGGGGTGCGACTGGTCCGAGGCGGTGCGCGCGGCGCCCGAGGAGGAGGAGGAGCGCGCGTACCGCTCGCCCGAGGAGGAAGCGGCGGCGGCGGCGGCGGCGGACGCGGACGCGGCGGCCGCGGGCGGCGGCGGAGGCGCAGCGGGGGCGGCGCCCGTCGGCGGCGTCGCGGCAGCTACCGCCACCGCCGCCGCCATTGCCGCTGCTGCTGCTACTGCTGCTGCCGCGGTCCCAGCCCCAGCCACGACCGCCGGGGGCAGCAGCGACGCCGCCGCCGGGACGAGCGACGCGGCGGCCGGGTCGGGAGCGACGGCGGCGGCGCCGGCGGCGGGAGGAGCAGGAGGAGCGGGCGGCGGCGCGGGTGCCGCCGGCGCCCCACCCCCGACCTCGTGCGCCTCGGACGTCTTCTCGCTCGGCGTCCTGCTGTTCGACCTGTTCTGGGTGCCCGATCCGGGCGGGTCCCCCGCCGCCGCCGCCGCCGCCCGCTGGGCCGGCCTGCGCGACGTCCGCCGGCACGTCCTGCCGCCCGCGTTCGTGCGCGCGCGCCCGGCCGAGGCCGCCTTCCTCCAGACGCTCGTCGGCGACAGCGCGGCGGGCCGGCCCTCCCTCGACGACCTGGCGACGGGCAAGGTGCTGGGCGGGTGCTGCGCGGTGCTGCAGCGGCGGCACGAGGCGCAGGCGCAGGCGCAGGCGCAGGCGCGGGCGCTGATGCAGCAGCGGCAGCAGCAGCAGCAGCAGCTCCTGGCGCAGCAGCAGCAGCAGCTTCTGGCGCAGCAGCAGCAGCAGCAGCATCTGATGCAGCAGCGGCAGCAGCAGCAGCAGCCGACGGCAGCGGCGGCAGGCGCGCCTGCTGCTGCGGCGGCGGCGGCGGCAGCGGCCGCCGCGGCGGCGCCTGGCCCGCCCACCAAGCGCCGCGCAGACGCCGCAGCTGCAGTGGCCGTGACGGCCGACGGCAGCCAAGGAGCAAAAGCGGCGGGCGACGCGACGCGGGTGGGCGCGATGGAGGACGACGCGGGAGACGAGGAGGGGGGCGACGACGACGACGGCCAAGACGACGACGACGATGACGACGACGGCGCGCGCCCCTCCCCGCCGCCCTCGGCCGAGCGCGTGGCGGCCGCGGCGGCCGCCGTGCGGTTTGCGCTGGGCGCGCTCAAGCGCCGCAAGCAGACCGAGGCCGCGGCGGCCCTCGCTTCTGTCCGGGAGCTGGACGCGGCGATCCGCCTGGTCGGCGCCGCCCTCGGGAGGAAGGAGGACGAGGAGGAGGCGCGGGAGCACGAGGACGACGAGCAGCGCGGCGGGGCGGCGGCGGCGGCGGGACCGCCGCCGGCCAAGCGCGCGCGCGGCGACGGCGCCAACAACGGCGCCGCGCTCCCGCCGGAGCTCGCCGGGCGGTGGGCGCAGGCAAGCGGCGCCCTGCCCGAGCTCGAGCGGGTCTTTTTCGACCGCGTCGGCACCGAGTTGGCCGGGCTCGTCGAGAAGGGCGGCGGCGAGGCGGCAGCGGCGGCGACAGCGGCGGCGGCGGCGGCGGCGGCGCCCGCAGCAAGCCCCGCCTCCCCCCCCGCCCCCAACGCCCCCAGCGCCGCGCCTCCTCCTCGCCTGCCCCCGCGCCTCGGGGCCTTTTGCGACGACCTCGCGTCGTTCACGCGCTACGTCCGCCTGCGCGCGCGCGCCGCATTCCTGGACGGCGGCGCCGTGGACGCCTGGCGCGAGGAGCGCGCGGGCCCGGGCGGCGGCTGCGGCGGCGGCGGAGGCGCGGCCGGCGGCGGCAACAACGGCGGCAGCGGCAACTGCGGGGCGCCGCCGACGGGCGCGGCCGCCATGATTGCCGCCGTTGCCTTCGACCGCGAGGACGAGTTCTTCGCCACGGCCGGCGGCGGGCGGCGCGTGTGCGTCTACGACTACGCGCGCATCGTGGCCGACGCCGACGCGGCCGCGGACCTGCGCCGCGCGCGCCGCGCCGAGCGCGGCGGCGGAAGCGCCGAGAGCGGCGACGGCGACGACGACAGCGACGATGACGGCGGCAGCGACAGCAGCGGCGCCCACGCGGGCGGCGGCGGCGGCGGCGGCGGCGGCAGGCCACTCGACTCGCTGCTGCGGCAGGCCACGCCCCGCCCCCTCCTCGAGCTGCAGTGCCCCTCCCGCCTCGCCACCCTGGCGTGGGGCGGGTACGCGCGCCACCACCTCGCCGCGGGCGACCACTCGGGCGCCGTGCGCCTATGGGACGCGGCCACGGGCAGCCAGCTGGGCTGCTGGGCGGCGGCGGCGGCGGCGGGCGGGGGGGGCTCGTTGGCGGCCGGCGGCGGCGGCGGCGCCGCCGGCGCTGCCGCTCGCCCCGGCACCCGCCTCTGGTCGCTCGACTTTTCCGCGCACGACCCGGACCGTCTGCTGGCCGGCGGGGACGACGGATTCGTGCGCCTGTGGGCGCTCGGGCAGGGGGGCGCCGGGGGGGGCGGGGCGGGTGGCGGCGGTCTGGGCTTGGGCGGCGGCAGCGCGGCCGCCGCCGCCGCCGCCGCCGGATCGGTCGCCGCGCCGGCCAGGCCCGCCCTCGAGTTCTCGCCCTCCGCCACCCGCGCCAACGTCCTGTCCGTGCGCTTCTCCCCCCTCTCCCCGCACCTGTGTGCGGTCGGCACGGCCGACGGGCGCGCGTCGCTTTACGACCTGCGGCGGGTGGGAGGAGGAGGAGGAGGAGGCGGCGCGAGCAGCGGCGGCGCCCTCGCCGTTGCCTCGGGCCACGGGCGCGCCGTCTCGCACGTGCGCTTCGTGCGCCCGGCGTCCGCGGCCGGCGTCGGCGGCGCCTCCGCCTACGGGGGCGGGGCAGCCTCCGGCGAGTGGCTCGCCACGGCGTGCACGGACGGGGCGCTGCGGATGTGGCACGCAGGCAAGCTTGCGGCGGCGGGGGCGGCGGGGGCGCCGGGCGGCGCCGGCGGCCCTCCCGCCGGCGGCGCTTCCGCCGGCGCTGGCGCGCCCCGCGACGCCGCCTGCCGCATGGTCTACCGCGGCCACGCCAACGGCAAGAACTTTGTGGGCTTGGCCGTGGGGGGGCCGCAGGCCGCGCCGTTTGGCGGCGCGCCGCCGCCCACTTACGCAACGGCGGCGGCCTCCGCGGACGGCGGCGGAGGCGGCGACGCGTTGCCGCCGCTGCCCCCCGTTTACCTCGCCTGCGGCTCCGAGACCAACGAGGCGTTCGCGTACCACGCCGCGATGCCCGTGTCCGCCGCGCGCCGCGCGTGCGTGGTGTCCGGCTGGCCGAACGGGGCCGCCGCCGCCGCGGCAGGCGGCGCCGGCGCGGCCGGGCCCGGCGCGGCCGCCGCCTCGCTGCGCGCTGCGTGCGGCGGCGGCGGCGGCAGCGGGGGGGGCGCGTTCGTGTCGAGCGTGTCCTGGTCCCGCCGCTACGGCACGCTGCTGGCGGCCAACTCGGCGGGCGTGGTCAACATCCTCGAGATGGCGCCGGCGTCCAACAAGAGGCGGGGGGGCGGCGCCGCGGGCAGGCGCGTGTGAGCGGGGCGGGGCGGGGCGGGGCCCGCAGTGTGTCCGTTTGTTTCTGTCTTTGGACCTTAGAGATGTGAGAACGACGTGTAGTTGCAAGGGGCGTTGTTTCACGCTTGGTGCTTGTGGCAGGGGCCGGAGGGCGACGAAAAGAGAGGACAGGATTCGTTTGTGTTTTTTTCGCTCCGGGCGGGCGTCTGTTTCGTTCGTTCAAGGCAGGGCGAGGGAGGGGGCCGCGAGGGGGGAGGAGGAGGGGCTGCGGCGGGCGGGCAGGGTCTCTCTCGCGTCCATCGATGTCTTTCGGCTCTTCGGCGCCCTTTCCCCCCACCTCTCCCTCGCGTCCCACAAAGGCGCCCCTCACGCTTCCCGGGGCGGCGGGAAGTAGGCGCCGTCGATGCTGGCGCCGTGCGCGATCGACCGCTGCACCAGCGACTCGAACGCGCGCGCGTCGGCGCGAAGGCGCTGCGCCGCCTCCTTGTTGAGAGGGTCGTCCGGGTTGGGGTCCTGTGTTTTGTTTTTTGTTTTGTTTGTTGTCGTTGTTCTTAGTTCGTTGTCGCCCGTTTGTGTGCGCACGTGTGTGCTTGCGTCGAGGGTCAGCGTTTTCGACGAGGAACGGATCGAAGGGATCTTTTCTTGGTGCGTTTGCGGTCGCCCGCCGAGCGCGAACGACCTCAAACAGGAGAGCGCCCCAACCCACCAAAAACAGAAAGTTGAGGCCGTAGACGACCGAGGACACGGTCAGCACGGGCTTCCAGTCCTCGCGGAGGATGTTGAGGCAGACGTTGCCGTCGAGGTCGATGTTGGGGTGGTACACCTGTCGCGGCGGCGGGCGGTTTGTCGAGAGGGAAGAGGGGGGAAGGAGGAAAGGGTCGGCTTTTTGTTTTCCAGAGATGGCCGGACGGGCAAAACGAGAGAGACGCCGACGCCGACGCCGACGCCCCAATACCGTCTCTCACCTTGGTCTTGCACTTGACCTTGGGCGCGTCGTGGGGGTAGCCCGGACCGAACGTGAAGTCAAACAGGTAGATGCCGCCGCTGTTTTTGATTCGTTTGGTGGTGGTGGGGGCGGGGGGGGGGGAGGTTTTGTGAAAACGTGTGAAACCGGAAAAAACGAAACGGCGACGAGAGGGGCGCGCGCGCGCGTCGATCGACGCTCGGTCGATCGATTGAACAACACAAGTCGAAAACGCACCGGTAGAACCCCTCGTCCGGCAGGATGGTGATCTCAAAGTGCATGACCTTGTCCTTGCCCTCGGGGAAGGCGATCTTGATGTTGGCCGGGAGGGTCAGCTCGGCCAGGTCTTTGTTTTTTTGCGGGGGTTTGTTTTTTTGGCACGAGGAGGGAGGAGCGTTAGGAGCGTCGACGGGAACGACGACGGCGGCGACGAGCGACGGCGCTGAAGCGGCCTCCTTCTCTGCCTTGCGACAAGACACCCTGTGCCTGCGACGGGCGGGCGCCACCTGCACGCCATCCGTCGCACGGAGGATTGCTCGCCTCCGCGCATGCAGCAGGGGCGCGCGCGGAGCGGAGCGTCTCGGTGTCGAGCGAGAGAGAGCCTATGCCAAGCTGGGCTCACCCTTTTGCACGCGCAGCTCGCCCGCCGACTGCTTGGGCTTGCCCGTCGCCGCCGCCATCGCATCCTGCTTCTGCTTGTCCTTGACGCTGAAGAGCTTGATCATCGTTCAAAACTGTAGAGGGAGAGGGGGACAAAACCGCAAAGAAGTTTCAATCGCTCTACCCTCTCTCCCGTCCCGCGCAAGCTGCAGCGCCGCTCGATCAGGCGACCGATGCGCGCGCAGAGCACCTGCCTAGGCGAGTTCTGTGTCGGGCCGAGGTGTGTGGCGAGGCGCGGGTGGAGGATTGATGGGGGAAGGAGGAGCGTCCCTGTGTCTCGGGACGTGCGAAATCAAACGCGAGAGGGTTGCTTTTGCGTGCGAATGTCTGTGTGCTATGCCCAAGATTAATGTTGGTTGATGTGTGTGACGTGCGTCGGTTGGTAGTCGGCGCGCGCTAACGAGCAACGAAGTCGCAAAACAGGCGTCGACGCTCGCTCGACGGCCAATCGCTCGGCGGCGGCGCGCGTCACGGCAACGGCAACGGCAACGGCAACGGCAACGGCGCGGAGACCAAAAAGCATGGCGATCATCGACTCGGCGCCGCTCTCGGCCGAGCGCCATCGGCTGCCCCGCGCCCTCGGGCAGCAGCGAGAACGCGCCCGCCCCCGGGATCTCTCCCGCCTCGCCGCCGCTGGCGCCGACCACCAGGAGCTCGTCCGCGGCGCCGGCCGCCGGCGGCAGCACGATGCGCACGCGCGGCCCCGCGGCGCCTGCAATCTCGCGCCAGGGGCCGGGGCCCGGATGCGGCCGCCAGCGCCCATCCGGCGCCACCTCGACGGCCTCGACCGGCGGGCGGGCCTCGGCCGAGGGTTTTTGGTGGTCGTGCGAGCGCACCCAGGTCGTGCGAGCGCTCGACGACGGTGACGCCGGACCAGCCGCGCAGCTTGGCGAGCGCCAGCGCGGCGGCGACGCCCGCGGGCCCGCCGCCGACGATGAGGGCGCCGTGGTTTGGGCGCAGGGGCGGAAGGGGGTGCGGCGGTGGCGCGGTCGCGCGGTCGGCGGGGGCGGCGGCGGCGGTGGCGGCGGCGCTCGGTGGCGCGGCTGCCTCGGCGGCGGCAGGGGCGGCGGCGCGGTGCCTGAACAGGGGCATGGCGGCGCTGCCGCTGCCGGTACGCCCGCGCGGGGGGCGGTTGTATCGGCGCGAGGGCGGCGGAGAGCCCAAGCCCGAAACGGCAGGGGGGCGCGCGGCAGCGCCGTCGGCGTTCCTGGGCGGCAGGCGGAGCGACAGAGGCCCAGTCGCCGCGCGCGGCCACGGTCCGGCGAGGGCGGCGCGCGGCCCAGCAGCGACCGTGGCCTGCATGTCCGGCGCGCGCGTGCGGAAAACACGAGACTCTTCTCTATTTTTTCGGTATCAAACCAAGGGACGGAAGGAGGTGGGTTGTCCAGGAGAGATGGAGGTGGGTTGAGCGAAAGGGGAGGTCGAGTCTGGGAGCCAGGGGGGACGGAAAAACGTCGCCGGTCCTTGCGGGCGTCGGGCGTCGGCCGCACGACCGAGGAGCACAATCTGTCTGTCGACAAACAGCCAAATAGGACGCCGCCCGTTCGGCCCCGCAAATTCGGCCTCTGCAAATGCAGTTTGCAAAACAACAACACTCTAGGTGACGACAGCCACCTCGATCCCGTGGCGGCGCGCCAGGCGCCGCGCGCGCATCGCAAAGCCGGCGGCCTCGAGGCGGCGCACCTGCGCCCGCGCCGCCGCCGCCTCAGCCGCCTCGGCCGCCTCGTCGTCCCGCGCCTCCCCCCCCCGCAGCTGCTGCTGCTGCTGCTGCTGGTGCTGCCGCTGCTCTTGCACCGCGCTCAGGTGGCGCGCCCCGGCGTCTATCGCCAGCTGCGCCGCCGCGGCGGCCGTCGCCGCGGCGGCGGCGCGGGATACTCCCGCGGCCCCGTCGCTCGCGCGGCCGTCGTCGCCATTGTCGCCGCCGGCGCCGTTGTCGTCGTCGTCGCCTTCCCAAGTCGCTCGCGGCGAGGCCGCGCCTCGCTTGCCCCCCTCGTCCTCGTCGTCGTCCTCCCCCTCCCCCTCCCCCTCCCCCTCCCCCTCGTCCGCCGCCGCCTGCCCCGCGTACCGCGCCAGCGCCTCCAGGTGCGCCGCCAGCGCCGCCCCCGCGTGCTGCCCGGGCTGCAGCCACGCCGCGCAGGAGCCGTCCCGCGCGCCGCGCCAGGCGCGCAGCGCCAGGTCGGACTGCAGCGCCGACAGCGGCGGCGGGGGGGCGCCGCCGCGCGCGGCCAGGCGCGAGCAGAGCTCGGCGGCGGCGGCGGCCAGGTGCAGGAGCGCGAGCGAGGACGTGCGGGAGGCGGCGCGCGGACGCGGCTGCTCGGGCGCCGCCGCCGCTTCCGCCGGCGCCGGCGCCGCGTCCTCGCCGCCGCCGCCGCCGCCACCGCCGCCGCCGCCGCCGCTGCTGCGGCTCGCCGCCTCTGCGGCGGCGACGGCCACCGCGGCGGCGGGCCGGAGCACGAGCGAGACGAGCTCAGCGGGCGCCAGGACCGAGACCGCGGGGGGCGCGTCCGGGGGCATCCAGGGCGGGGGGGCGGCGCGCGCGGCCGCGGCCACGGCCATGGCGTAGCCGTCGAGCAGCGAGCCCCAGAGGCGCGACAGGCCTTGGGCGCCGCCGGCGCTTGCGCTGCTTCCGCCGCCGCCGCCGCCGCCGCCGCCGCCGCCGCCGCCGCCGTCCCCGTCTGCCTCCAAGTTGCTGCTGCTGTTGCCGATGCTGTCTCTCAGAGCGCGCGCGCACGCGCGGGCGATCAGCTCGCGCGGGCTGCTACGGACGTCCTCTTCCCGTTGTCCGTCCCCGTTCCCGTCCTCGTCGCTCTCGTCGCTCTCGCCGCCGTCGCCGTCGCCGACAAGGCCGTCCTCCTCGCGCTGCCGGCGCCCCGCCCGCCGCATGGCCGCCGCCACCGTCGCCGGCCGGACCGCCCGCCGGCGCTGCAAGAAGCAGGCGAGCAGCGCGGGCTCCTGACCGCGGGCGCGCGCCTCGGCCGCGACGGCGGCGAGGTCCAGGGTCAGGCGCCCGACCGAGTTGGTGGCCGTGTCTACCAGCACGTTGGGCGGGAAGAGGCGCCAGCGGTGCGGCGGCGCTGCGCGTGGGCGCGGCGGCGACGTTGCTGCCGTCGCCATCGTCGCCATCGTCGTCGTCGTCGTCGTCGTCGCCGCCGTCGTCGTCGCCGCTGCCGTCGTCGCTGGAGCGGCCGGTGCCGCTGGTGCCGCCGGCGCGTCGGTCGGGATTGGCACGGCCGTGCACAGCACCGCCGGCCACACCGGCCGCCGCGCGGTCTGCTGCTGCTGCTGCGCCTGCTGCCGCGGAGCCGGCGGCGGCGCGGCAAAGCTCAGGCCGCTCGCGCGCCACCGGCCGTCGGCGCCGCGCGACAGCCACCTCAGCGGCGAGGCGGCGGCGCCGACGGCGGCCAGCGGCGGCGGCCCGCGCCGGCGGCCCGCCGCCGCCCCGTCGCCGTCCTCGCCGCCCCCGTCCTCCTCCAGCTCCCTGCCGGCTTGCCACGCCCCAGACGCGGACAGCGGGTGGCAGGCGGGGCCTGAAGAGGCCGTGGAGGGACGGCGGCCGCGGGGCTTGACGCCGCTGCTCCCACCGCCGCCGCCGCCGCCGCCGCCGCCGCCGCCGCCAGGAGAGGCGGGCCGCCCCCGCCCAACGGCGCCAGAGCCGCCGAGACCGCCGGGACCGCCGCCGCCACCCCTCTTCTCGAGCGACGGCTCCAACCCGACGTCCAGCACCGTCGCCTCCCCCGTGGCCGGGTGCAACAGCACGAGCGCCTCGTCCACCACCGCCACCGCCGCCGACACGGGCGCACCCGCGCTCGCGGCCTGTGGAGGAGGCGGCGGCGGCGGCAGCGGCACCGAGTAGGCGGGAAGCACGGCGTCCGCGAACACGCGGTAGAGGTCGAGCCGGCCGCCGCCGGGGACCAGAGGCGAGGCGCAGGCGGCCGTGAGGAGGGCAGGGCTGCCGCCAACGGGAGCGCCGCCGCCGCCGCCGCCACCGCCGCCGCCGCCGCCAGTGCTGCTGTTGCCGGCGCCGCCGCCAGCCTGCCCCCCGCCGCCGCCGCAGACGCCTGCGGGGACGCGGTGCGCGATGAGGACGCGCCCGCCCATGCGCAGGAGGGCGATGTCCTCGCGGCGGACGACGGCGGCGGCCGCAACGAGAGGAGGCGGAGGACGAGGAGGCGCGGCGGCCCCGCGGGAGAAGGGGGCCGCCGCCGCGCCAAGGCTGCTGCCGCCAAAGCCGCCGCCAGCGCTGCTGCTGCCAAAGCCGCCGCCGATGCTGCCTCCCCCCACCCGGGCATCGGTGGACGCCACCGACGGCGCCGGGGACGCCGCCGCCGCCACGTCGCCGTCGCTGCTGCGGCGGTGCGCCGCCGTCGTGGACAGCGGCAGCAGCAGCGACCCGGACGCCCCTGCCGCCGCCGCCGCCGCCACTGCCGCCGTCGCCGCGGCGGCGGGCGCAAACCCCCTCGCGCCTAGGCGCGCCGGCAGAGCAGAGGGAGAAGGGGGCCGCAGCTCAAACCTCGGCAGGCGGACGGCCGTGGCGCCGCCGCCCGCGGCCGCCGGCGCGAACTGCCACGCCGAAAGCCAGGGACCGGGCGGGGGCACCGCGGGACCCTGCGATGCGGGGGCCGCGGCGCCGCCCACCACCAGCAGGCGCGTCTCGTGCGACCAGGCGCACCAGGCGTGGGAGCCGCGCTCGCGCCGCACCAGGCGCAGGCCGCCGCACCCGCGCCCAGCGCCCGCAGGGAGGAGCAGCGAGCACATCTCGACCGCGCGGGTGGTCACGATGACCACGTCAAACGCGCCGGCCGACGACGCCGACGACAGCGCGGTCGCGGCCGCTGCCGCCGCTGCTGCTGGTCCTGCCGTCGTTGTTATTGCCACCCCGCCGCCGCCGCCGCCGCCGCCCCGCGCCCCTCCCGCCGCCGAGCCCGGGCGCGACGACGGCGCACCGCCGCCCGCGCTCGCGCCGCCGCCAGCATCCCCCCCGCCAGCCCCTGCTCCGCCCCCGCCGCCCCCGCCGCCGCCGCCGCACACGAAAAAAAACCCGAGGATCGCGCCCTTGCCGCCGCGCCCGCTGTACACGCTGCAGCCGCCTGAGCGCAGGTCGACGACCTCGAGCATGCAGGGCGCGCGCTGGACGAGCAGCAGGGTGTGAGCGGAAGAAGAGAGCGCGCCGGGGGGGGAGACGCGGAGGGCGCGGACGGGCGGGCCCTCTTGCAGGGGGTAGGCCCACCGGAGCAGGTGCGGCGGCGGCGGCGGCGGCGGCGGCGGCGGCGGGGTTGCGCGGCCGGCGGCGGCAGCGGGCGTTGCTGTGGGCGGCGGCGGCGGCGGCTGGCCAGAGGCGTCATAGCAGAAGACGTGCGACCCCTTGACGGCGAGGAGCTGGCGCGCGCCGTCGTCGTAGGCGAGGAGCTCGACGTCCTCGTGGGCGCCGAGCAGCGGCGGCGCGCCCGCGGACGAGGCGGCGTCGACGCAGTAGACGAGCGAAGAAGGGGCGTCGGCGGGGAAGGGCGTCTGCGTCTGCGTCGGCGCCGGCGTCGGCGAAGCCATCGATTGTTTTGTTGGGGGCGCGCGGCACGCCGGTCGCCCCCCCGGCACCCCACGATCGGTGCCCTCGGTAGCCAGGCCGCGCGTGCGCGCGCTCTCGGGGGCTGCAAGCGGGCGAGACGATTGGGGGAGCTCTCTTGAGGCACGCAGAGGATCGATCGGATGCGAACGTTTGGCTGTTCCAACGTGGGTGTGTGTGTCAGTGTGAACAATGCACTCGTTTCGCTATGTGTCGGGAAACTATCGGAAGGAAAGGAGGAGTGATGGCCCGTCGCCGACGTGAAACGAGCGCCGCCGGTCGGAGGAGCGACAACGGTTGGTGCGGCCGCCGAAACCGAAAAAACAACAACGCAAAATCAAACCGCCTTCTTGCCGTCAAACGCCAGGTCCAGCGCGTTGGTCACCAGCCGCGCCTGCTCCTGCGCGTGCACCTCCCCGAAGCCCGTCGCCGTCGACGCCGCGGCCGCGCGCCCGGCGTACTTGATCCGCCCCTCGGCCGCCAGGGCCGCCTCCTCGCCGCCGGCCACGCCCGCACCCGCGCCGCCGCCGCCGCCGACGCCGCCGCCCGCGCCGCCGCTTCCGCCGCTTGCGCCGCCCGAGGAGAGCCTGCCCTCGGCGCGCATGCTGCTGATGAAGCGTGGCTGCACGTGGAAGAAGGCGCCCATGTTCATCGGCTCCTCCTGTGCCCACAGGACCTCCGCGTTGGGGTAGCGCCGCAGCTCCCGCCGCACCAGGTCAAAGGGAAACGGCGCGAGCTGCTCCACGCGCACGATCGCCACCTCGGCCGCCGCTGCGGCCGCCGCCTCGGCCTTTGCGAGCGCGTCGCCGTCGCCGCCGCCGCTCCCCTCGCCGCCGCCGCCCTCCGCCGCCGCCGCCGCCTCGGCCGCCGCCGCCGGCGCCGCGCGCCGCCGCTCGCGCTCGGCGTGCAGCTCGTAGAACACCTTGCCCGAGCAGAAGACGATGCGCTTGAACCCGGGCTCCTGCGGCGGGGTAAAGGCGCGGCTCTTGGGCGACAGCCCGCTGTCGTCCATGATGACGCGCTTGAAGCGCACGCCGACGATGCCCTGTTCATGTGTGTGTTTGGTTTTTTTTGGTTTTTTTTGGTTTGGTTTGGGTTTTGGTTTTGGTTTTGGTGGGTTGGTTATTTTGGTCGTTGTGGTTGTTGTGGGTTGTGGGTTGTTGACGTGTGCTGCCCGTTTGCTTGGGATTGAGTCGCGCTTCGTCCGTTGGACGCGGCGGCCGCGGCGCTTTGATCCCCCCGCTTTTCGCTTTTTGGCAGCGCGGACAAAACGTCGACGAGAGAGAGAGGAGGCAAAGCCCAACCCGCCCCCCGCCCGCCCGCCCCGACCCCCTTCTCTACTCACGTGGTCGTCCGGCACGTCATCGAACTCGGCCAGCGGGCTGCGGCACTTGGGGTGCCGCAGGAGCGACTTGGGCGCGGCGACGATCAGCGGCTTGCGGAACTGGCGGTGGACCTGTTCCGTTTTCCGTTTTTCGTTTTTCGTTTTTTTGTGTTGGGTTTGTTTTGTGTTTGCTTTTGGTTTGTGTCGGTGGGGTTGTTGGTGAGTTGGATGGTTGGGTCGGACGGGCCGGTTGGCCTGTTCCTCCACCCTTTTTTTTTTGGCCGCCGACGCGCGCCCCTCCGGCCGGCGAGCGGGCGCGCGCCGGGCGGGGAGCAAAGACGCGACCCCCAAAAAAAAAGCGACGCCCCAACAGAGGAAAAAAAAAAGGGGGTGCTCTATGACACTAAAGAAAGGCGCGCACCTGGCGCCTCAGCACGTGGAAGTAGTTGGCCGGCGTCGTCACGTTGACCACCTGCCAGTTGGCCGCCTGCACCTGCGTGCCCAGGTGCGCGCCCGACAAAAAGTCGCTCTCCTCGACAGGGGGGAGGCTGTAGGGGTCCTCGTCCGACATCTGGAGGAAGCGCTCGAGGCGGCAGGAGCTGTGCTCGGGGCCCTGTTTATGTTTTGTTTGGTTGGTTTGTTTGGTTGGTTGGTTTTTGTTTGGTTTGGTTTGGTTGGTTGGTTGGTTTGCCGAAGATTGGGGGTTTGGGGGGGGGGGCGGAAGGGGACCAACCGGCGTCGTGGTTTTTTGAATTCGCCGCCGAGATGAGGAGGACGAAACAACGAAACGACGAAACGACGAACAGAAACACATGCGACAGCGCGACAGAACGACAGCGACAGACACCCGCCCCAACGCCCCCCCTGCCCTCACCTGCCCGTCGTAGCCGTGCGGCAGCAGGCACACCAGCCCGCTCTGCCGCAGCCACTTGGCCTCGCCCGACGAGAGGAACTGGTCAAAGATGATCTGCGCCGAGTTGGCAAAGTCGCCGAACTGGGCCTCCTGTTGATATTGTTTGTTTGTTTGTTTGTTTGTTTGTTTGTTTGTTTGTTTGTTTGTTTGTTTATTTGTTTGTTTGTTTGTTTGTTTGTTTGTTGGGGATGTGGGTGCGACAATAGGGTTTGTTTTGGTTTTGGTTCACGGGGTGGTTTTGGCGTCGCGTGTAAGCGAGAGAGCGTGTGGGCGTGTTTTGGGGGTTTGCTGTCGCACCGCGAGTCGGCGTCGGATCGAAAACGACGACGACGACACACGATAAAAAAAGGCGAGGACAAAACACAAACCAAAACAAACAACAAACAACACCAACAGCAACATACGCACCCACAGCACCAGCGAGTTGGGCGACTCCATCGAGTACCCCAGCTCGAACCCGAGCACCCCAAACTCGGACAGGCTGCTGTTGCTGACCGTGAACTGCCCGGGCGGCTGCCCGTCGTACACGTGCTTGAGGGGGACGTAGGTGGCGCCGGTGACCTGTTTTGGTTTTGTTTAGTTGATTTGTTTAGTGTTCCGTGTTTCGTTTTGTCGTTTGTTGGTTGTTGTATGTTGTGTGTCGTTTGTTGGTTGTTGTTGGTGTTTGTTGTTTTGGGCGTTCGTCGTGAGGACAGAAACCAGAAAGAGGGCGGCGGCGCCTTTTCTGGCGGCGGACGGGGGCGGGGGGGGGGAGGAAGGCGCGTCTCTCTCCCTCGCCGGCGCGCTTGCTCGTTTTGCCCCCACCACCCGCAGAACAACGGACCCCCCGGCGAAAGTCCGTCCGTCAAGGCCAACGCACCTGGTCGTGCAGCACCGCGTGCCGGTGCGAGAAGGTCCCGCGCTCGACGTCTTGCCCGCTCAGCCGCACGTGGTTGCCCTCGACCGTCAGCGTCGCGAACGCGAGCGCCTCGGCCGTCGCCCAGTCGACGCCCTCGCCGCTGTCGATCATCTGCCGGCGCGCCTCGTAGACCTTGAAAGAGATTTCGAGAGATTTGGATTTTTTGGGTTTTGTGTTTTTTGTTTTGGGGGGTTTTGCGGGGTGTTTTTGGAGAGTTTTTTTTGTGTCGCGTCGTTAGTCGTGATGTTCTCGTGCGGAGGAGGCGGGAGGCAGGGGTGCCAGAAATAGATTCGAAGACAAAAACAACCGAAACAAAACAAATATTTCGAGAAAGATCTCTCGTCGCCGCCCGCCGCCCGCCGCCCGGCGCACCTTTTTGATCTGGCGGTGCGGCGTGAGCGTCTCGGGCAGGGCCGTGATGGCGTGCCCCACGCTCACGAGCAGGTCGTGCTTGACGCCCGTGTTGCGGATGCGCGACATCTGCGCGGGCGACATGAAGCCCTCCCAGTGGCTCGCGAGCCAGTCTTTTGTTTTTTGTTTTTTTTTATAGTTTTTGGGGGGGCGTCGGCGGCGTGCTTTTTGCGTGTTTTGTGTTTTGAGCTCGAGTGTTTCGTCTGATGCGGCTGTTTGCGTCCCCCCCCAATCCCTCCCCTCCTCTCATCCTCACCCTTGGCCCGCGGCTTGTAGTCCCGCGACGCCTCGAACGCCTCCGCCAGCTTGGCCTGAACAGAGTCGTGCGTCGCGCGCACCGCCGCCGCGTCGACGCCGCCCTCGGAAAGGAGGCGCTCGACGTACTGCTGGTGGGCGTTCTTGTGCGCGCGGATGCGGCTGTTTTTTGGTGGGGTTGGGGTGGGTGTGTTGTTTTTGGGTGTGGGAGCGGGGGGGGTTGGCGGGGTGTTTTCGGTTGTTCGGTCGGCCGCGGCGAGCGTTTGCTAGGAAAAGAGAACCTCTCGAGACGAAACGACGGAAAAACTCCCCCCCACTTTCGCCGCGAGAGAGTAAAAAGCCGCCCCCTCAAAGCAATCGACCTCCTGCCCCCCCCCCCCGTGCCCCCACTTTACACTCACCGGTACATCAAGGGCTGCGTGAACATGGGCTCGTCGATCTCGTTGTGCCCGTGCTTGCGGTAGCACACCAGGTCGACCACCACGTCGCCCTTCCAGCGCTGCCGCCACTCTGCCGCTAAGCGGCACACGCGCACGACGCTCTCGACGTCGTCGGCGTTGACGTGGAAGATGGGCGCGTTGAGCGCTTTTGCGACGTCGGTGCAGTAGGGCGAGCTGCGCGATTTCTTGGGGTCGGTGGTGAAGGCCACCTGGTTGTTGACGACCAGGTGGATGCACCCGCCGACCGTGTAATCGGGGAGGCCGCTCATGTCGAGGCACTCGTAGACGATGCCCTGGCCCGAAAAGGCGCCGTCGCCGTGGAGCTGTTTTGGGGATTTTTTGTTGTTGAGTGGGTGCGTACGTTTGTTGTTGGGTTTGGTCGTTTGGTCGTTTTGTGTGAGAGAGGGGGAGAGGGAGAAAAAAAAAGAGGGGGCGGGGAAAAAAGGGCGCTGCGTGGGGGGCGGCGCAAAAAAGAGGGGGGGGGGGGGGGGGGGAAAGGGAGGCAAAAAAAAAAGGGGAGAAAACCTCCCCCCCCCCCCCCCCCCCCCCACCGGGGGCGGTGTTGGGCCCCCCCCCCCCC
>Ga0105053_10002382_pt1 | contig 29221 bp, 19 predicted proteins | sample BON01_FD_78093 | JGI IMG/M metagenome (GOLD analysis project Ga0105053, IMG submission 78093) | Freshwater microbial communities from Lake Bonney liftoff mats and glacier meltwater in Antarctica - BON-01 | ecosystem: Environmental > Aquatic > Freshwater > Ice > Glacier meltwater | place: Lake...
CTTTTGGCAGTGTTGTACTGTATTGTTCTGTTTGACGAGAAAGTATATTGCCCCTTCACACCCCTCCCATCCGCGTTTTTGAATACCAAAACACAAACAAAGAACAAACAACAATAATACGCACTATCCTGCGTTTGCTTGGAGCAAGACCCCCCCCCCCCCCCCCCCCCCCGCCTTCCCCCCCCCCCCCCCCCCCCCCGCTGCCGCGCGATCGAGTTTTTACTTGCGCCCCCGGTTGTTTCTCCTCCTTTTGTCGGATCCAGGACGCCTGAGCCTTCGTTAATTTCGTGAGCCCCCTAAATCGGGGCCCCCCGATAAGCGTCTGCTTCGACGATACCCACCAGATCCGGCTTTTTAGGCTTCACTTTTGTCAAGAGAGAAGACTGCAGCTTTCTTTCGTCGCCGAGATTGCGGCGCAAAACACAAACTAATCACCCGCTTTAAAAATCACACTCGCAATTAGTACCCAAGCGTACCTCCTCCCTGTCATTCGTGGCGGGTGTGCGACAAACGTCACAGAGGGAGAATGACTCGGACGGCGGCGGAGCACTGTTTTGTTGCCTCGATCTGCTGCGCGCGCTGCGCCACCGTCCGATCTTGTCGTTTCCGTCGCGGCGGCCGCCCGGTCTCGTCGTCGCCGTCGTCGGCCGCTGCCCCCGCTGCAGCAGCAGCAGCATCTCCGGGCCGCGGTTTGCGGCGGCCAGGAGCGCACTCCCCGCGGCGAGTCAATAAGCAGTCTTTATCCATCACACGAGCACGAATGAAATAAAAAACTCGAAAATGTGCAAAATTTTTGAAAGGATGCGCCCAAAAGTGTCCAGCCCGCCCGCTCCCCCCCCCTCCGCCCCCTCGAAGAAAAAACCATCCGTCCGACTTGCGCGTGCTCGCGCGCTCGCGCTCACCACTTGAGCCCGTAGGACGCCGCCTGCATCAGCGGGTGCGCCCAGTAGGCGCCCAGCGTCGCCGCCACCACCACGGCGTAAGGCCACCGCGCCCACTCGCGCCAGTAGTCGGGCGGCAGCACCTGCCTCCCGTCGAGGATGGCGGCAAACGGCCAGGCCGAGGTGCGCGCTTTCACCGCCTGGAACGCCTCGCCGTGCCGGTCGCGCAGGCGCCGGTCGCCGTTCCACACGCCGAACAGGTGGTGCGCCATCAGGCCGGCCGTGGCGGCCAGCATCACGGGCGTGCCGACCCACAGCGTGTGCGCCGCGCACCACAGGCCCTGGCCCACGGCCTGCGGGTGACGGGTGATCCGGGTGACGCCCGTCTCCCACAGGTGCTGCCGCGGCTCGTCCACGGCCGCCACCTCGAGCAGGTTGAACGTGGACGGGTACAGAAACAAGAAAGACACAAAGCTGGCGGTCCACACGAGCGCGTGCACCCCCGGAATTCCTTTCACGTCCCAAAGGGGGGCGCCGTCGTACCTATGGTTGATAAAAAAGACGATCGCGCTGGTGGCGAGCGGCAGCGACACGAGCGCAAACAGCACGCGCCACGCGCGGGCGCCGACAACGGGCTCGGCGAGCGGGCGCAGGGACGCGAGGCCGCTGTGCGCGACGCCGAAGATGCCGAGCAGGGCGAGCATGGCCGCGGGCGACGAGCCGCCGCAGAGGGCCAGCACGCCGCGGGCGTAGGCCTCGCCCAGGCCGCCGCCCGGCCTGATCCAGACCACGTACAGGCCGCCGATCACGATGGAGACCAGGACGCCGAAGACGCCCCAGGACCTGAGGGACTGTTGGGCGAAGGAGAAGGCGGCGGCGTCCTCGCCGACGAGGGCGGGGGCGAGGGCGGCGGTCGTGGTCGTCGTCGTCGTCGCGGCGTCGGGGCCGCCGCCGTCGTCCGAGGCGGCGCGCGCGACGACGGCGGCGGCCGAGCGGCGGCGGCCGGCGGCGGCGACCGTGGCGACGGCGGCGCGAGAGGATGGGCGCACGAGCAGGGGCGTTGGGCGCGGGCGCTGCTGAGGCGCGCTGCGCCGGAGCGCCCCGGCGGGCCCCGCGCGCGACGCCGACAGCATCATCCCGATGGGACGGGAGGGAGGTGTGGCGATCCCAATGGCAAAAGTGTCGTGCTTCGCCCTCGCGTTTCTCCGCGCGTTGGGGCAGTATATGAGCGCGCCAGTGGGCAAGGGTGGGGCGCGACGGTCAAGAAAGGAAGTCGATCTCTGCGTTGGCTGATTGAAAGCATAGGCGGGGAGGGCGTTTGCAGATTATAAAGCAATAGAGGCGGAAGCGGTGCAAACGAGCGTCGAGTCCCCCCCCATCTACACGCGGCCGCGACGGCGCTCGTCGGCGCTGCTGCGGTGCGGGTGGTGGCGGTGCTTGTCGCCCGCGCCGCCCGACCGCCGGCGTCTGCCCTCGCGGCTGCGCGACCGCGAGTGCGACGACCTCCTGTGGCTGCGGCTGCTCTTGCGGCCCCGGTCGCGGTCGCGGCTGCGCGAGCGAGAGCGCGAGCGAGAGGGAGAGCGCGTCCGGCGCCGCCGCTCCCCCCGGTCCGCCCCCCTCTCGCGCCCCCGCGCGCCCTCCTTCTTCGCCCGTTCGGCCGCGCGCAGCACCGCGAGCGCCTCCTCGACGGTGGAGATGCCCAGGGCGCGCGCCTCGGGGTCGTCGACCTCCCCGCCGCCGCCGGCGGGCTCGACCTCGCCCGTCGCCTCGTCGTCGTCGGCCGCGAGGAGGTCGTGGGGCGCCGCCGCCGCCCCCGCCGCCGCCGCCCCCCTAGCGCCCCCGCCGTCGGCGGCCGGATCCGCCACGTACTGCTTGACCGACCCGCGCTCGTGCGCCCAGTCGATCACGCCGCCGCGCACGACGGCGCCCGCGCCGCCGTGCCGCCGCGCGCCGCCGCCGCCCTCGGCCCCGGCCCCGGCCCCGGCCGCCGCCCGCGGCCCTCCCCGCCTGCGCCGCCGCTCCAGCTGCGAGCCGTCGGGGTCGAGGTCGGTCCCGTCCGCCTGGGACGCCAAGCGCATCGAGCAGCTCACGCGCAGCTGCTGCCGAGGCGGCTGACCCTGCTGCTGCTGCTGGCCCCCCACTCCGGCGGCCGCGTCGCCGCCGTCGTCTTCGTCGCCGCCGCCGAGCCGCCCGCCTCCTCCCGCTCCCCCCCCTCCTCCGCCCGCTGCTCCTTCCGCCACCTCGATCACCTTGACCCACACCTCGTCCCCGACCGCCACCACCCCGGCGACCGCCTCCCGCCGGGCCTCGGGCGTGTCGCCAGCGGCGAACCGCGGCATGTGGTCCGACAGCTCGCTCGCGTGCACGAGCGCCAGGCGGCGGCCGGGCAGCCCGGGCAGCGCGACGAACGCGCCGAAGGGCTCGACGCGCTGCACGGCGCCGCGCAGGACGTCGCCCTCCTTGGGCATGGGCCCGCTTTGAGCGGACGGGCCCGGGCCGCCGCCGCCGCCGCCGCCGCCGCCGCGCCCGTCGATCAGCGCCGCGCGGCTGCCGTCCGGGTCGAGGTCCTCCCCCGTCGCCTGGTCCACCACCCGCATGCTCGCCTGCACGCGCCGCCTGCCGCCGCCGCCCGGGCCCTCGCCGGCCGCGGCCACCGACAGGACCTTGACAAAGACGCGCTCGCCGGGCGGGCACACGAACGCGAGCGCCTTTTCTCGGAGCGCCGGGTCGTCGTCGTCGCGCGTGAGGAGGACGGCGTCGCCGACGTGCGAGTGGTGCACGAGGGCGGACAAGGAGGGGGTGTTGTCTAGGCCGACGAAGACGCCAAAGGGCTTGACGGCGCGGACGGTGGCGGGCACGACGCTGCCGACGGCTGGAGGAGGGGCCGGCGGCAGGGGCGGCGGGTCGGGCTGCCGGTGGTGCTGCTCGGCGCGGAGCGGTGGCGGCGGCAGCGGGTAGTGTTGCTGCTGCTGTTGCTGCTGGTGCTGCTGCTGCTGCTCGGCGGTGGGCGGGCCCCACCGGGAGCGCCGCGCGGGCCGTCCTTCATCCGTGTTCACGGACGGCTTGGCCTCGCGCTCCGCGGACCTGCTGCGGCTGCGGGCGCGCCTGGGGTGCCTGTCCTTCCTCGTCCCGCCCGCTTCCTCCTCGTCGTCCTTCTCCCGCTCTCGGGATCGATCGGGTCGGTCCATGGCGGTGTGGTTGCTGAGTGGGGTGGGTTGCCGACGTCCAAAGCTTGCTTTCAACGAAGAAAAAGCGGCCTCTCTGATCGGCGGCGAGCTAAGTGGGGACGGCGCCGCGGCGTAGAGCGGCCGAGGGCGTCGCGCGCGCTCTCGGCGCCCGACTTCACGAGCGCGCCTTCTTCAGGTGTCCCATCGTCGTCAGCCTCTCGACAAGCTCTCCCTCTCACTCCGCAAGAACAACAAGCACCCGATCAACGGGAGCGCAAACCTTAGTGATCGTCGCGGCGGGTGCTCCCGACACCCCCCAACCGCCCTCCCGCCCTCCCCCCTTATGCTGCTCCTCGCGCGCACGCGGCTGGCCAGCCTCGGCGCCATGGGCCAGCGCGCGAGCGCGCCCCTGCTCCGGCGCAACCGCAACCACAACGGCGCGCCGCCGCCGCCGCCGCCGGGCGCTGCCGCACTGCCGCCGCTGGCCGCCGCGTCGTTCCCGCCGTCGCCGCCCGCCGCCGATGCCGCCCCTTGTCTTTCCGACGCTGACCTCGAGGCCGCGCTCGGCCAAGCCCTCTCTCGCGCGCCCATGGCCCCGGCCCCCCGCCCCCTCGTGCTGGTGGTCAGCGGCCCCTCCGGCGTCGGCAAGGACGCCGTGCTGCAGAGGCTGCGCGCGCGCAGGCCAAACCTGCGCTTCGTCGTCACCGCCACCACCCGCGCGATGAGGCCCGGCGAGGTCGAGGGAGTCGACTATCATTTTGTCTCGCGCCCGCAGTTCGAGCGCTGGATCGCGCGCGGGGAGCTCTTGGAGCACGCGCTCGTGTACGGGGAGTACAAGGGCATCCCCAGGGCGCAGGTTGACGCGGCGCTCGCGGCGGGGGAGGACGTGGTGCTGCGGATCGACGTGCAGGGCGCGGCCACGGTCCGGCGGCTGCTGGCGGCGCCGGCGCCGGCGCCCGAGGCCGCGGCAGGCGCCCCCGCCCCCGCTTTGTCCTCCTCCTCCTCCTCCTCCCCCCCGACCGCGGCCGCGGATGGAGGAACTCGGGAGGCGGCGGCCGCGGCGGGGCGCGCCGGCGCCGGCGCCGGCGCCTTCCCCCTGGCCACCGTCTTCCTGGTCGCCGAGTCGCAGGCGGCGCTCGCGCGGCGGCTGGCCGCCAGGGGCACAGAGGGCGCCGAGGCGCTGCGCCGGCGCTTCCGCGAGGCCGAGGCCGAGTGCGCGCGGCTCGGGGAATTCGACTACGTGGTGGTCAACCGCGAGGGGCGCATCGAAGAGTGCGTGGACGCGCTGGCGGGCGTGATCGACGCGCACCGGGCGCGCGTGGCGGGAAGGATCGGAAAAACGCGCGGGTAAAAACAAAAACAATTCTTTTGCGAGGGGAGGCGGTGAAAAGTTCAGGTGCCGGCACCCTTCTTCTCTCCAGTGCGCGTGAATGCTGCTCTCTCGCTCTATTTCTCTCTCTCTCCCTCTCTCTCCATCTCTCTCTCTTGTCAGTGTTTCCTACCTCCATGTGTGGGGGGTCGATCGATGCCCTCAAGGCCGCGCATCCTCGTCCGCCCCTGCGGCGGCGGCGGCGGCGGCGGCGGCGGCGGCGGCGGCGGCGGCGGCGGCGGCGGCGGCGGCGGCCGGAGGAACCCGGCCGGCGCTCAGAGCCCGCCCCGCGCGGCCTCGGCCCCCCCGCCGTCGCCCAGGGCGCCATAGTCCTCGACCGCGGCGTAGGGGTCGCGCGGCCGGCCACCCGAGCGCCCCCGCCCGCCCGCGACGAAGCGGCGCCACGCGCCGCTGGCGTCGTTGCCGTCGAACAGCTGCTCGGGGACGACGGGCAGCGGCGGGGAGGGGTGGTGGTCGCGCTGCCCGTGCGGCCCGGCGCCCGCGGGGGACGGCGGCGCCCCCCCGCCCGGCGCGGCGCGCTGGTGGTGGTAAAGGGAAGAGGGGCAGGCCGAAAAGGGCACGGGCGGTGGCGTGCGGGCGCCGCTGCCGCTGCTGCCGCGCGGGGCGCGGGGCCCGGCGCCGCCGCGGGGAGAGGCGGGCGGCGACGACGACGCCGACGCGCGCCCGTCCGGCGGAGAGCCGGGTCCGTGTTGCGGATGGTGCGGCTGATGTTGGCGCTGGTGCTGCTGGTGCTGGTGTTGCTGGCGGTGGTGGTGCTCCTGCGGCGGCTGCTGCTGCGGCGCAATGTGCGTCGGGTGATGCTGCTGCTGCATGTGCTGCTGCTCCTGCTGCTGCTGCTGCATGTGCTGCTGGTGCTGGTGCTGCTGCTGTTGCATGTGCTGCTGGTGCTGGTGCTGCTGCTGTTTCTGCTGTTGCTGCTGGTGGTGTGAGTGCTCCTGCTGCAGCTGCTGCTGCCGCTGCTGCTGCTGGTGCTGCTGCTGGTGCTGCTGCGACGAGGGGAAGTGCTGCGGCGGCTGGGAGAAGTAGCCGCTGCTGCCCCGCCCGAAGAACTGGTGCGGCTGCGGCGGCTGCGGCGGCTGCGGCTGCTGCTGCTGCTGCCCGTGGTGCTGGTGCTGGCGCTGCTGCGGGTGGTGCTGCGAGTGGTGCGCGTCCGACGCACGCGCCCCGGGCGACAGGCTGGCGAGCGGAGGGGTCGCGCACCGCGAGCCGCCGCCGCCGTCGCCGCCTCCGTGGCCGGGGCCGCGGCCGGGGTGGGCCGTGCGCGGAGAGGCGGTGACGCCGGCCAGCGCAGCGCGCATGGCCGCCGCCTTGACGGCGGCGAGGGCCTCGAGGCGCGTGGTGCAGCACAGGTCCAGGGGGCTGGGGAGGGATGCCGTGGCGTGCAGGTGGTACACGTGCGGCGGGCGGGCGTAGGCCTGCCCCCCGTCGCCGCCGCAGCCACTGCCGCCCGGCGCCGCCGCCGCCGCAGATGCGCCGAGGTGCGGCGGCAGCGGCGCGAGGCTGGCAAGCGCGGCGGCGGCGGCGGCGGCGCGGCTCGCGCTTCCGCTCCTGCTGCTGCTGCTGCTGGTGCGGTTGCTGCCGTGTGTTGGCTCTGCTCGGATTTCGTAGGCGGCCGCGGCCGCCGCCGCCGCCGCGGCCAGGGGCGCCGCTGTGGCCGCGGCCGCGGCCGCCGCCGCCGCCGCCGCCGCCGGCGGAAGAGGCAGAGGAGGAGGAGGAGGGGGAGCAGCGCGGGCCGCCGCCGCGACAGCGACTAGGGGGCCCCAGTGCTGCCGGTGGTCCCGTCCGGCGGCCGCCGCGCGCGCCATGAGGGATCCAGCGGACGGCACGTCCGGCGCGGATAGCGACAGCGGGGGGGGCGACGGCGGCTGGGGCGCCGACCTCGCCGCCGCGGCCAGTGCCGATGCGGTCGCGGGCGGGGGGGACGATTCAGCGGAGAGGGTCGTCGCTGCCGCCGCGGGAGCGGGGCCGGCGGCGGCAGCGGCCGCGGCGGCGGGGCCAGCAGCGGCGGCGGTCGTCACGACAAAGACCGCCTGCAGCTGGCCGGCCGCGTGCTCCGCGTGCGCCCGCGCGTACAGCTGCGAAAAGGGCGAGGCGGGGAGCTTGCCGCCGCCCTTGGCGCCTGCTGCCACTCCGCCGACGCCGGCCGCCTCCGCCGCCGCCTTGCTGCTCTTCAGCGCGCCCGCCGGTGATGGCAGCGCCAGCCGGCCGGCCAGGGGCGGCGGCGGCGGCGAGGGGACGACTTTCCCGCGCAAAGGACAAGAGGAAGATCCGCTCCTCCGCCTCTCCTCCTCGGCCTCGACCTCGGTCTCGGCCTCGGTCGCCGCCGCCGCCGCCGCCGCCGAGCGCTGTGCCGCCGCCCCAGCCGCCGTCGCCCCCCTGCTGGTGCGCCCGTCGATCCGAGGGAGGGAGGCCGGCCGCGCGCCGGCGAGCGCCTCCTCTCGCCGGCGCCACGCCCGCTCGGCGCGCGCGGCCGCCTCGGCGTGCAGCCGCTCGGGGGCGCTGCGCATCGCGGCGCACGAGTGCGTCCGGGCGGACGGCGACCGGGCCGCCGCCGGCGACAGCGGCGAGGGCGGAGGCGCGGCGGCGCTCGCGATGTTGCCGCCGCCGCCGCCGCCGCGCACAAGGCCCGCCGCCACCTCGGACAGGCAGGTCCCGCGAGGCGACGTCATGGTCGGCGTCGAGGCGCCGCTGCACGTGCGCCCAAACGCCGACAGGGCGCGGCTGCCCGCGCGCGTGCTCGTCGGCGTCGTTGCGGTGGCGGCGCTGCTGCCGGGGCGTTTGCCGACGCGGCCGCCGCCGCCGCCGCCGCCGCCGCCGGCCGCCGACAAGGCCGCGCTCACGTGCCGGAGCTCGGCGGCGGCGCGGCGCGCCGCCAGGCGCTCGCGCTGCTCCATGGCGCGCCGCAGCTCGGGAGATGCCGCGAAAGGGCTCGGGTGCGGCTGGTGCTGCTGCTCCTGTTCTTGCTGCGAAGAAGAGCAACAGCGCGGGGCGGCATCCGTCTCGGCCTCGGCCCCCGTCACGGCGGCGGCCTGGTGGCGCAGGCTGGACAAAGAGACGCTCCCCTCGCGCCCCTCGCGCCCCGCATCCGACGCGCCTGCCGCCCCAGAGCGGAGCGAGTACTGCGCAAAGCCGCGAGCTGTCGGGCCCGGCTCGGGCGCCATGGGATTTTTGGGGGGCGGATGGCGGGCAGTGGTGGGGAAGCGCGCGTGCGTTTTTTTCTTCTCCTCCCCCTGCCGTCCTGCGTTTCTGTGTATCTCTTGTTGTTGCGCGCGCGCCAAGGAGCGCAGCGGGCAGTGCGATAGGATGCGTGTGCGGTGCGTGCGATGCGTTTCGAGTAAGGCGGGGCTGCTGAGATTCTTCTCTGCGTTGCAGCGGGAATTGTGTTTCGAGGGAAGGAACAGTCTGCGGCACACAGAGAGTTGAGGCCCTCTCGGCGCCCCGGCTTTGTCGTCGACGCCGACCGTCCTTCGCCGACGCCGACGCCGACGCCACTTGAACAGCAACACGCGAGCACGATCCGGCGCCTCCACTCCTGACACAACCTTGCAAACCCGATCCGTGCGCTCGCCCTCTGCGCGCGCACGTGTCTCCGTTGAGGCGAGCGACACAGGCGCACCAAACACGCACACACAGGCCTGTGTGGTTTTGCCCTATCGCCCCCCTCGCAAGAGCCTATCGCCCTCTTGGCGAGGCAAACAATCAAGTCGCCGCGGCACTTGCGCGCGCGCACCCTCGTAAGCTCAGGCGCGCGCGTGCGAGCACGAGCGGACGATTCACATGGAGGCCGCCGCGCCGTTGCCGCCGACGACGCTCCCGCCGCCGCTCTCGCCGCTCCCGCCGCCCTTGCCGTGGACGTCCCTGCTGCTGGCGCTGCCCGACCACCTTTTGCTGCGCGCGCTGCGCACGCTGCACCCCTCCCCGGACCTCTTCGCCGTCGCCCTCGCGTGCAAGCGCCTCGCAGGCCTCGTCAGCGGCCCGCGCGCCTACCTGGTCGTCTCCCCGCCGCCGCCGCCGTCGCGGCCGGCGAGCGCCCGGCAGCAGCAGCAACGGCCGCCGCCGCCGCCCGCGCCGCCACCCCGTCCTTGCTCGGGCGCCGCCTACGCCGACCTCGCCTCGGCCGTCTGGGCCAGCCGCCCGGGCGACACCATCCTCCTGTCACCCACCCCCCGGCCGGGACCGCCCCACCGCACCCCGCCCGGGGGCGTGCGCGTGTCGCACCCGCTCCAGATCCTAGGGGGCGGCGGCGCCCCCTGCGACACCCGCCTCGTGTGCGAGTCGCCCTCGGCGCCCGCCGCGCTCGACTTTTCCGCCGCGCGCGCGCGCCTGGCCAACGTGACCGTGGTGCACCGCGGAGGGGGGGGCTGCGGCGGCGCGGCCGTCCTGCACCGGTCGGGGCGCCTGCGGGTGGAGAGGTGCCGGCTGAGGGGCGCGAGGCACGCGCTGCCGGGGCTGGCGGCGCCGCTGGTTACGGTGGCGGCGGTCGAGGAGGGGGAGGAGGGAGAGGCGGGGGCGGCGGCGGTCGGACAGGCGGCGGCGGTCGGAAGAGCGGGGTCCGGCAGGAGGCAAGGAGGACAGGAAGACGACGGGCGGGCGTCGGCGCCCGCCGGAAGTCGGCACGTCCTCACGGTGGCCGAGACGGAGCTGGGGGGCGCCGACGGCGGGGGCGGGCCCGGCCTCCGCGCGCTGGGGACGGGCGCGGCGTCCGGCGTGCGCTTGATGTGCGGCGGCCGGCGCCCCGCCCCCGTCGCGTGCGGCGGCGACGACCGGGACGAGCGCGGGTTTGACGGCACCCTGCTGTGGCTCGAGGTGGACGCGGCGCGCCCGGGCGAGCGGCGGGCCGGCGACGAGGGCGCGGCCGCCGCCCTGCTCGGCGTCGGCGACGCGCCCTTACCCCCGCCGACGTTGCCGCCCCGGGGCGCGTGCCTCGAGCGGCACCCGCTCGCGCCGCGAGCGTGGCGGGGCCGCCGGCCGGACGACGCCCTGCTGCGCATAAACGCGCTGCTGGGCAAGCGCGGGCGCGCGGCGGCGGCAGGACCCGGGGAGGCGACAGCGGGGGCGTCGGCGGCGGCGTCGGCGACAGGGGCGTTGTTGCAGGGGCGACCGCGCTTTTTGTGATTTACATTTTCTTGTCTTTCCAAAACATTCAGTCGTGCGCCACGTACACCGTCAGCCTCCCGCGCTGCTGCTGCTGCTGCTGCTGCTGACGCGCGCCTGCTCCCGGCGAGCTCAGCTCGTTGTCCGCGTCGTCCGCGCCGCCCCCGGCGCGCGCCCCGATCGCAACCGCCGCCCCCGCCCCCGCCGCCGCCTTGCCCCCGCCTCCCCCCTCGCCCGCGTCGTAGTTGCCGCGGACCGTGCGCTCGGCAAAGTCGCCGAAAGAGTCGCCCGGGCGGTACTGACCGCTGTCCTCGGCGGCGAGCAGGAGGGAGTGCAGCAGAGGCAGGGGCGGCGACGGTGACGGCGACGACGCGGCGGCTGCTGCAGCGGCAGAGGCGTCGCCAGCGCCATCGCTCGCAGCAGCGGCAGCGGCAGCAGCGGCAGCAGCAGCGGGGCCCAGCCACGCCGACGGCGGGCGTGGCACCCGCAGGGGCGCGCGCACGTCGGGCTGCAGAAACACGGCAAACGTCTCGCGCGACACGTCCCCCGCCCCGCCCCCTCCCCCGCCTCCCCTCGCTCCTCCTCCGCCGGCCGCGGACGACAAAGCACCTCCGCCGCGCCGCGGCGCGGGCGCGCGCACGCAGTGGGGGGTCGCGCACAGCAGCCCGCCCGAGCAGATGGCGGCGGCCTGCCCGACCTGGAACGCGAGGTAGTCGGCGGGGATGTCGGCGCGCGCGACGCGGCCCGAGCGCGTGCGCACGTAGAGGCCGGCGCGCGCGTCGGGCGGCGAGGCCGGGCGCGGCGACGGCGCGGGCGGCGGCGGCGGCTCGAATGCGGCGGCGCCGTTGGCGTCGTCGGCGCAGCTGAGGCGCGGGGCGCGGTGGCGCACGCTCGGGCGCGTGTACATGGCGCACGTGAGGCCCGTCAGCGCCCCGTGGTCGCGGTGCCACCCGCACCACCCGCCGCCGCTCTCGTCGTCGTCGTCGTCGTCGTTTTCGGCAGCGTTGGCGGCGGCGTTGGCGTTGGAGTCGGCGGCGGCGGCAGCTGGGCCCTCTGTCGCTGCCGCGGTCGGAGCCTCGCCGTGCGCAGCGGCCGCGGCGGCCGCGCCCGACCCAGGCGGGAAGTAGTGCAGCAGGCGCGCTTTGTGGCAGCACGACGCGCGCAGGGCGGCGGCCAGAGAGGCCGGCCGCTGGCCCCCCGCCGAAGAAGAGGGGGGAGAAGCGGCGGACGCGGACGGCGCGCCCTCGGCAGCGCCCTCACCCGCGCCCTCGCCCGCGCCCTCGCCGTCGCCCGCGCCCTCGCCGTCGCCGTACCGCCGCTCCCACGCGCGCCGCACGTAGGCGTCGCACCGGTCCGCCAGCAGCAGGCCCGCGTCGACCACGATGCGGCCCAGGGCTTTGAACGCCGGCTCGAGGTCGGGCAAGGTCGGGCTGGACGACGGCACCTGTGTTGGCGCTGCCCCTCCTCCTCGTCCTCGTCCTCCTCCTGCCGCCGCCGCCGCCGCCGCCCCGCCGCTGCCCGTCGCCGCCGCCCGCGGCGCGCCCGGCGGCCACACGTTGCGCGAGAAGTAGCTCGGATACCTCCGCCGGTCCTCCTCGCTCGCGCCCTCCGCCGCCGGGTCATCCGTCGTCGGGTTGGCGTAGAAGCTGCCCTTGTGCACGTCGGGCCGGCCGCCGAGCGCCTCGCGCCCGTGCGACCAGCCGACGTTGAAGCGCGAGGGCGGGTGTTCGAGCGCGCGGCGCGACGCGGGCGGCAGCGAGGCCAGCCGGGCGGCCAGCGGCAGGAGGCGCTGGCGCGCCTGCGCAAAGCCGGGCACGCCCGAGAGGGTCACGAGGCCGAGGCCGTCGGGGCCGAACGCCTGCGTGGTTGGTTTATGTGTCGTGCTTGAGCCAAGAGGCGGGTGAGAGTCTTTTTTGCGTGGGTTTCGGAAGGACGAACTTTCATCTATGCGCCCCCCCCAGTCCCTCCTCCTCCGCCAGCGCACCTCTTCGATGAGCGCGTCCACACGCGCGCACGCCTCCTGGCTGCCATCCTCGCCCGACGCGAGCAGCAGCTCGTACGGCACCTCGACGGGGCGAACGCCTCCCCCGGCCATGCAAGGGGCTCCGCCGCCTGGTTCTTGTTTGTCAGAGCGTGTTGCTTGGGCTCGTGATGGACGTGTGCTGGTGCCTATGTGATGCTGTGTGTTGTCCAAGAACGAGGAGACGGAGCGTTTTAACGAGAGGAAAGCAGTGCGGCGGCCGTCGAGTTTGAACGACGCCGCCGCCGACACCGCGACGACTTCAAAGGTCGCGCTCGAGCGTGGCAAGGCGTCACATTCTCTTCAAAATAAGATGGACCCTGAGACGCTCACGATCGTGACTTGGAACTGCAATGGGGTCGCGAGCGGGCTCGGGGCCAACGTCAAGTTCACGGACGAGAGAACGCTAGGCGCGTTTTTCCGCGATCGCCTGAAGGCAGACGCCGTTTGCCTCCAGGAGCACAAACTCCCGGCCTCAAAGCTCGCCCAGTCCCGAGACCTGGCCGTGGTCGACGGGTACGAGTCGTTCTGGGCGGCGGGCGACAAGGGTTACGCTGGCGTGGTGACCTTCGCAGCGGCGCCGCGCTGGTCGCCGCTCGCCGCCACGACGCGACTCTTCGGCGGCGGCGGCAGCGGCGGGAACGGGAACGCCGCCGGCGGAGAGCAAGACCCCTTGGACGCCGAGGGGCGGTGCGTGGAGCTCGACCTAGCGTCGTTCGTGCTGATCAACGTGTACGTGCCGAACGCGGGGGGCGGGAACCACCGGCCCGCGGCGCTCGACGGGCCCGGGGGGGCGGGGGAGGGAGCGCGCCCGGGCGGCGGCAGCGGCGGCGGCGCAGACGACAACGACGACGACAACGGCGGCAACGGCGGCAAAGGCACAGGCGAACCAGGAGACGCCCCTGCGCCCGCACCCGGCCGCAAGCGCCTCGGCGAGAAGCTCCGCTTCGTGCGCCGCCTGACCGCGGTCCCGAGACCTGGCCGTGGTCGACGGGTACGAGATTGTGCGTACTCGGGGCCACCACCACCACCACCACCACCACCACCCCCACCCCCACCACCACACACCACCACGCGCAACACGCAGCACACAGCGCATGGCACACACACACGCACACACACACACACACACACACACACACACACACGCGCACACAAACACACACACACCGCGCGCGAGCTGCACGCGGCCGGGCGCAGCGTCGTCGTCGCCGGCGACCTCAACCTCGCGGCCGACGACGCCGACGTCAGCGCGCTGATCGGACCCGTGGCGGGCGTATACGGCGCGGAGGAGCGCGCGGCGCTGGCCGAGCTGCTGGCCGAGGCGCCCGACGCGTGGCGGGCGGCGCACCCGCTGCCGGCGGCGGAGGGAGAGGGGGTCGAGCCGGCCGCCGTGGCTGAGGACGGAGGGGCGCAGGCAAAGGGCGACGAGGACAGGGACGGGCGTGCCGCCGCCGACGCCGCCGCGGACCGCCGCCCGCCCCCCGCCTCTGTCTTCACCGTGTGGGACGAGCGCACGTCCGCCCGCGCCTTCGACCGGGGCCTGCGCATCGACTACGTCCTGGTCTCCCCCCGCCTGCTGTCCCTAATTGTCTCTGCCGAGATCTTGGGCAAAGACCTCCTGCCCGCAAAGTGGAGCGACCACGCCGCCGTGCGGGTGGTGCTGCGGCGGCGGCCGGAGGGTGCGGCGGGAGAGGAGCTGCTGGCGCCGCCCGCGCCGCACGCGCCGTGCGCGCTGTCGTCCGCGGTGGACGAGCGGTGGGCGGCGCGGCCCAGGGGGCAGAGGAGCATCGCGTCGTTCTTCGCGCCCAAGCGGCCGGCGGCGGCGGCGGCGGCGGCGGCGGGGGCGGGGGCGGGGGCGGGAGCGGGAGAGGGAGCGGGAGGAGCCGGAGGAGCGGGCGAAGGAGGAGCGGGGGCAGCAGGCGGGAAAAGCAAGGCAGAGGAGGCGCCGGCGCCAAAACGACCGCGCGCGGAGGCCAGCGGCGGGGCGATGAAAACCGACGGCCGCGCCGCGCGGCGATGAAAGCGCCAAAAACGCGCTCTCGAGCGCGCAAAGGCGCCATTTCGTGACTCTTTAGTTTCAATCAAATTTTGTGCATCATCATCGGCGAGAATATCGGTCCGGGCGTACGGAGGCACAAGGAAAATCGAGGGCCATGGCGGCGCCCGTCAAGAGGCGGGGGGGGAAGGGAGCGTGCGGGGGGGGCGTCAAACGCTTTGTTGGCGTGTTCTCTAGGTCCTCCCCCCCCCCAAAAAACAAAACGACAAAACACCTCACACCTCGGCCATGGCGACCGAGGACGACGACGCCGCCGCCGCCCTGGCCGCCGCCGCCGCCGCCGCCGCCGCCGCCGGCCGCGGCAGCCAGAGCGCCGGGTCGAGCGCGTCGCGCGCGTCCCACGCCGCCGACACGGCCTCAAAGCGCAGGAAGAGGGGCGCCGTCATCGTCGCGCCCAGCAGCATGCCGCCCACGATGTCGGACGGGTGGTGGCGGTTGTCCACGAAGCGCGTCGCGCCGACGCCCCAGGGCCACGCGAGAAAGAAGAGCATCAGCAGCAGCGCGCCGGAGGCGGCCAGCTCGCGCGCCCAGCGCGGCACCGCCGCCGCCTCCGCCTCGCCGCTTGCGCCGCCGCCCCGGGCCCCCGCCCCGTTCGCCCCCCGCTTGGCCGCCGCGCCCGCCGCGCCCGCCGCCCCGGCCTGCCCGCCGCCGGCCGCCGCCCCGTGCCCCCGGTGCCGCCGCAGCGCGTGCAGCACGTACAGCGCGCCCCACACGCCGACCGACGCCGCCGACGACGTGTGGCCGCTCGGGAACGACTTGAGCGACTCGACCTGCGCCGCGCGGTCCGTGGCCGTGCACTCGACGGGCAGGACGGGCCCGCGTCCTGCGCTGAGCACCAGGCTGTCGAGCAGGGCTCCCGCGTCGCCCTCGGTCGCGGGCGGAAGCTTGGGCACACAGCGGGAGAGGTAGTCCGGCCGCGGCCGCCCGCAGAACACCTTGAGAAACTCTGTAACGGCGCCCGTGGCGCACAGGGCGACGACCATGCCGCCGACGGCGCGGACGAACGCGGCGGCCGCGAGGGCGCCGCGGGGCGGGCGCGCGCAGGCCGAGGCGGGCCAGCGGCGAGCGAGCAGCGGCGGCAGGAACTCGGCAATGGCGGCGGCGAGCGCGAGCACGAGCGCGGGCACGAGCGGCGCCTCGTAGTTTGGCATCTGCTCCGCTTTGGGGACGACGGGCATGGCGATGGTGCGGTCGGTGGCGAACACCGCGCGCGGGCGGGGGTGCACGTCGCGCACCAGGTAGGAGCCGAGCAGGCCGGCGCACGCAAGGCAGGGCAGCACGAGCGCCCAGTCGAGCCGCGCAAGCAGGAGGCCGGCGGCGCCCGGGCGCTTCGTTGCGGCGGCGGCGGTGGTGTTGTTGTTGTGGTTGTTGTCGGGGCGCGCGAACGCGTCGTCGTCTGGCGCGGCGTGGTGCCGCGCGGCAGCCTCGGCCGCGTAAGACGTGGCGGCGGCCGGGCGCACGGTGGTCGACGAGGCGGCCATTTTTCCAGAGCAGGGGGGGGGGGGGGGGGGGGGGGGGGGGGGGGGGGGGCGGGGGGGGGGGGGGCGGGGGGGGGGGGGGTTTTGGGGGGGGGGGGGGGGGGGGGGCAGAGCGGCGGAGGCGGCGGCGGCGGCTGGCGTTGACTGGCGGCGGCGGACGACGCTCTCTCTCGCGCGCGGTCGGTCTCTGTAACGGTCGCTAGGGAGCGGCCGGCGATCGCTCACGCTGAGGGAGAGCCTTCTCTGCCGCGTCGTCCGCGGATCGCGGCGTGGGGGAAAAGAATGCGGCAGTTGGAAGAAGGTCTCTCTCTCTTTTGGGGGGGAGGTTGGGTGCTCTGCGCGCGTGGCAATTCTGTGTCACACGACTCGTGCCCGCAGCAGGGGCTGGGGTGAGGACGCGCGCGATCAAGGTGAGAGGAGGAGAACAAGTGTGTGTGTGTACCAGGCTAGTTGCGGGGGGACGGCAAACCAAGTCTTGGTCGTCATCGCCGCCGGTTCCGCCTTCAAAAGCGGCAGCCAATACTCACTCGCACGACAGAAACACAATCCAATCGCCACTACTCGATCTCACACAAGATGGAATCACCAAGGAGGCGCACCAATGCACGCATACCGCACCTAGCCCAGTAGAGGCCTGTGAGAGACAGAGAGACAGAGAGACATGGGCCAAGGTGCTGTCTCCCCTTCGCTCCTCGCCGAGCTCCGCGACCTGGACGTCTCCCTCTACGACCCGCCCGTGGCCCCGCCGCGCGTGCCCGTGGTGACGGGCCATGGAACCTCGCAGCGCATGACCCTGGTGCGTTTCTGGATCAAGTCGAGTCGTGTTTCCGATCAAGCGCACGATTCCTCCAAACGAGACGCGCGCTCGCGACAGAGGGCGACGACGGCGACGCTCGCGGAAACCAACCAAAAACCATCACGCCCTCAAAAACACAAAAACACAAAAAACAAGCAGGACTTTGCCGACCGCCGCGCGCGCGCGCGCTTCCTGGGGAGCTGCACGACCGAGGTGGCCGAGCGATGCCGCGGCGGCGCGTCTGCCGCCTGCGCGCTGGCCGTGGCGCGCTTTGACGACGACGGCGGCGCAGGCGAGAGCGCCGAGGGGCGGCGACAAGGGGCGGCGGAAGCAGTGGCGGCAGCAGCGCCGACGGCCAAGCGGCGACCGTGGTGGGCCCGCATGCTGCTGCTGCCGGGTCCGCGCGACAGCGGCGCATCCGAGCGGCAGCAGCGGCAGCAGCAGCAGCAGCAGCGGCAGCAGCAGCAGCAGCAGCAGCAGCGGCAGCGGCAGCAAGAGGGCGCCCGCCCGCGCGCGCGCTGCGAGGCCGAGGCGGCGCGGGCGTGCCTCGGCCACGCCCGCGCCTTTTGCCGCGCGGCCGCCGCCACCGATTGAAGACTCGGAGCGTGGTCGCAGCATGAGCACCGATTTTTGTGTACATCTCCAGTGCAGTCCGTCGACTCGTCGTTTTTAGCCTGTTGTTGTCGGCCGTGTTTGTTTGACCGTCGCGCTGCCGTCAAGAAAAAATTCGCTGCGACCCGCCGCCCGCCGCCCGCCCGCCCGCCCGCCGCTACCGCTCCTGCCCTCCTCCTCCCCGCTGCGCCAGCAGCATGCCCGGCCGCGGCCCGCGCAGCGCGGCGTCGGCCAGCCACCGCACCGACTCGGCGAGCACGGCGTCGGGCCCCTGGCCGCCCAGGGCAGAGACGGCGAACACGCGGAAGGGCCTGCCGCCGTGCCCGGCGACGCCGTTGGCGGCCGAAGCGCCGTTGCCGCCGCCATTGTCGCTGATGCCGTTGCCGCCGCCGCCGCCGTTGCCGCCGCCGTTGCCGTTGCCGCCGCCGCCGCCGTTTCCGCCCGGGCCCCCGCTGCCGCTCCCATCCAGGGGGCCGCCCCCGGACGCCGACACGAGCCCCTCGAGCCTCGCCCCCTCCGGCCGCTCCCCGCCGGGCGGCAGCCCCAAGGCCCGCGCCACGTCCGCCGCCGGCATCGCCCCGGCGGCGTCCTGCTTGCTCGCCAGGACCGCCAGCGGCGCCGCCGCCAGGTCGGCCGACGCCAGCAGCGCCGCCAGCGCCGCTCGCGCCTCGCCAAGCCGCGCGCGCCCGCCCGCCGACGCGTCGACCACGAACGCGAGCGCGTGCGCGTCGTCCAGGTACCGGTCCCAGATGGAGCGCAGGCCCGGCGCCCCCCCTAGGTCCCACAGCACCAGGCGGGCGCCGGACAGCTCGGCGCGCGCGGTGTTGAGCCCGACCGTCGGGACAACCTGGCGCGCGGGCAGCGGCGGCGGCGGCGCGCCGCCGCCGGCGGGCGTCAGCGCGCCTTTCAGGCGCTCGAGGGCGCAGGTCTTGCCCGCGCCGTCGAGGCCGAGAACGAGGACGCGCAGCTCCTCGCGCTGGGTGACGTACTCGTAGAAGCCGTAGGCCAGGGAGAACATAGCCGTGACCGGGCGCGACGTTGGCGCGTTTGCGAGATGATGCTACCGAATCGGACTTCTGTTTAGGGCTCTCTCTCGGGCGCGGCGCGCGCACGAGAGAGAGCGAAAAGCCGGTGTTGGTGTCTTTATGTGCCTGTGTGTGGTTCAGATGGTCCGGGTCGCGCGCGCGCAGGGCACAGATGATTTTGTGGGGCTGTCTTGTCCAGCGACGACGGCGTGGGTTTATGGGCGCGTTGGCGACGGACCGGCGCGCGCCCATAAAATCAACCGGTTCAAAACTCCCACGCCCCGATGTACGTCGTCGAGTCCCACGTCAGCGCCACCCACGGCGGCATCCTCGCCGCCATGGCGCGCCGCGCCGCGTCCGGGGGCGCGCCCACCAGCGGGGCCACGTGCAGCTCGACCCGCACGCGAGCGTCGGCCGGCCTCACCCGCAGCGCCACGGGCAGCGACGGCCCCCGCCCGCCGCCGCCGCCGCCGCCGTCCGCCCCTTGCTCCTCCTGCTGCTCCTCCTCGCTGGTCCAGCGCACGACGTGCTCGCGCACGCTGCCGCCGCCTCTGCCTTCCCGCCCCCAGCGACGCACGTGGGACGCCGGGGGGCTTGTCTCGGGCGTAAGGGACCACCAGAGCAGCCGCGCGCCGCCGTCCTCGCCCCCGCCCCCGCCGCCCCCGCTCCCGCCCCCGCCGCCGCCGCCGCCTCCCCCGCCTTGCCCTCCCTCCTCCGCCACCTCCTCCCCCGGGGGGCCCCACACCGTCACGTTTAGCAGGCCCCAGCACGGGCCGGGGGAGGTGGCGACGATCTCGAGCTCGCGGTGCGGCGGCGCGCCGTCGCCGTCGCCCGCGGGAGCGACGACGCGGTCCGACACGAGCCGCACCGCAGGCAGCGGCAGCAAGTGGGGGCCGCCGTCGCCGCTGCCGCCGCCGCCGCCGCCGCCCCCCTTGCCCTCCTCCTGCCCGGCCGGCGCCGCGGTCTCGTCGTCCTCGAAGAGCAGAACGTCCGCCATCGCGTCGACGGGGTAGATGATGCCGAGAGGGTGGTGCGTCGGCAGCGACGGGTCCGAGGCGTCGAGCGGCCGCAACGGCAGCGCTGGCCGCGGCCCCCCAAGCCCGAGCATCCCCGAGAGCACGGTCGCGCCGATCGGGTTGGGGTCCGTCCCGCCAAACGCCCAGCCGGACCGCGCGACGCGCGACGCGCCGGCGCCGCCCGCGCCCGCGCCGCCGCCTCGGCCGCCAGGGGCCAAAAAGTGGACGCGCGCCATCAGCAGGCGCTTTGGCATCTCCGCAGAGTAGGGACTTGCCAGCAGCGACGCCCACAGGGACGCGCCGACCGCCAGGGCCAGGAGGCAGGCCGCCGCGCGCCTCGTGCGCCCCCGGTCGCCGAGCGCGGTAGCGACCAGCGGCGCGACCACGCCGCCTGTCGAAGCGGCCACGCCCGCGCCGGCGAGCAGGCCGACGATGGCGTCGGCGGCGCCGACGCCCGAGACGGCGCCGCTCAGGTTCATCCGCTGGCCCAGGACGTAGGCGAACACGCACACGTGCTCGACGCCCATCAGGACCGGGAGGAGGGAGGGCAGCAAGACGGCCGCGGCGACAGCCGGCGTCGGCGTTGTCGGCGCCGGCGTCGGCGTTTTTGTTGGCTTTGTTGTCGTCGCCGGCCGGCCGCGCTTGCCGCCCTTTTCCTCCAAATACAAGACCGCCGCCGCCGCGATGAGCCCAGCGTACGACCACAGCGCAAAGATGAACGCGCAGCCCAGACCCAAAAAGGTGAGGGCGGCGGCCGCGGCGCCGCTCACGAGCGAGGCGCCCAGGAGGGCGGTCGGCAGGGGCGCCGGCGGCGGCGCCGGCGGAGGAGAACGGGCACAGGGCGGGGCGACGCCGCCGGCCGACGCAAAGAGCATGGCGGCGGCGCCCGCGGGAAAGTAGGCCAGCGCGCCGAGCAGCGGGTGCGAGCTGTACCAGGCGATGGCGACGCCCGAGGCGTAGGCGCGCGCCATGCCGAGCGCGGTGGGAAGAACCACGGCCAGCAGGAGCGCCGCGGCGGCGCGCGAGGCCGCGCGCGCGACCGCCCCCGCCGTCGCCGAGCCGGGCGTCTTCGAGCGGCGGGCCAGCACCCACGCCACGAGCGCCGCGAGCGGCAGCGGCAGGGCCGCGTGCAGCACCAACGCCGCATTTCGGCCGTAGCGCACCATGACGAGGCTTCCCACGCTGAAAAACACGGCGCGGTGGCTCCCGCCGCGCCCCCACCTCCCCGGCCACACGCCGCCCCGTCCCCCGCCCCCGCCGCGCCCGCCGCCCGGCCGCAGCAGCGCCTCGAGCGCCGCGCCGCCGTCCCCCGCCCGCGCGGCCTGGGCCAGCTCGGCCGACATCGCGCCCACCGCCGCCGCCGCCGCCTCCCCAGTGTCCTGCAAAGCGCCATCGCGCAGGCGGCCTGGGGCGTCGCGGTCCGTGTGGTACGCGGCGCCGTCCGCCACCGTCGCGATGTCGAGGCCCGGCAGGTCCCCGACGCCGCCGTCCTCCCCCGGCTTTTGGTACGCGAGGCGGCCAAAGTCGGTCTCGCCCAGCACGAGCCCCAGGTCAAAGGCATCCTGGGCGGCGCCGCTGCCGCGGGGCGCGGGCGCGGAGCGGGCGTAGGCGCGGACGGTCCACGCGCCGGCGTGCTGGAAAACGGTGGGCACGCCGCCGGGGCCCATGGACTCAAGGTTGACAAAGGCGCCCAGCTGAGGCGGGTTGCCTGTGCTGCTCAGGGCGAGGGCCGCGGGAAGGGGCTGGCGGGCAAAGGCGTGCGAGGCCTGGCACAGCGGCTCCTCGCCGCCGTTGAAAAGAAAGAGCAAGGGGCCGGAGGGCAGCGTGACGGCGGCGGCGCGGGCGGCCGGGGGCGCGCCGGCGGCGGCGCTGGCGTAGGCGCGCAGCAGCTCGAGCATGACACCGACCTGCGAGGCGTCGTCGCCGGCGCCCGGGGAGGAGACGGGCGCGTCGTAGTGGGCGACAAGGACGACGGCTGGAGGGGTGGGCGCGGGGGCGGCGGCGGCTGTTTGGGCGCCGTCGGCGGCGGCTCTGCCTCGTTCGTCTCCTCCTGCTGCCGCCTCCGCCTCGCCTCCGAAGGGCTCCAGCAGGCACAGGACGTTCGTCAGGCGGCGGTAGGCGTTGGTGAAGCGGTGGCCCAGGAAGGATGTCGCGAAGGCGCCGGGCCTGACCGCCTGCTCCGCCCAGGCGATGCGGGCGCGGGGCGCCGAGATGCCGCCGCCGCCGCCGCCGCCGCCGCCGCCGCCGCCGCCGCCCGCCTCGAGCAGCAGCGCCCCCAGCCGCTCGCACTCGGCCGCGACGTAGGCCGTCGCGCTCTTGAGGCCGGGCGCGGACACCTGGCGCCCGGGGGCCGACGGCCCGGCGAGGGCGTCGACGTGCGCGCGGGCGGCGCGCTCGGAAAAGGAGGCGGCGCCCAAGAGGCGGCGGGCGTCGGCGGCGGCACCGGCGGCGGCACCGGCGGCGACGAAAGCAGGGGCGGAGGCAGGGGCGGGCAAGGGCAGCGGCTCGGGCGTCCAGAAGAGGCGCCAGCGCGCGAAGAAGATGACGGCGGCGTAGACCAGCGCGACAAGCGCGAGGGTCGGGAGCGCCGCCGTCGTCTTCGTCGCCGCGGCGGCGTCGCGGCGCTTGGAGGCAGGGGCGGCACGGTGGACAACCCAATGACGGATCGGCGCCGCCGCCGCTTCCACGCCCCCGTCCGCGGCGCCCGCTCGGCGCCGCCGCATTGAAAGCGCTGCGGCCTGCTAGATCCCTCGCAGGTGCTCGCCCGGCTCGCGATTTGGAGGGGACTCTGCGTTCGATGTCGATCAGTCGCGTTTCAAAGGGGAAGGGGTGCGCTGTCTCGAATGGAGACTCTCCATTGGAGAGTCAAGAGTTTACAAAAAGGATTGGGTTCGTGTCGCAGCTGCCAGTGCAAGTGTTTGGAGGAAGACCCCGGCATCTGCGCGCGCGCCACGCGCATGAGGAGCGGACAAAAAACAGATCGATGCGTTCGCGGCCCACGCCGCCGCAGCCGCCGCGTCGCGACTTGAAGCGCGTGCGCTCTCCACACCCCCCTCCTCTCCCGCAAAGCCAGACTCCTTGACGTTATTCGAACGAGCGCCCGCGACCCCTCATTGACGCAACCGTCGACGACCAGTCGCTCTGGCCACCAGGACAACACAGATTCGCGACGACGGATTGAACAACCCGGGGGACACTGCTTGTCGACAGCGCGCGCGCACTCGGCGCCCGCCGCGGGGAGAAGCGCGCCCCAGGAAGGTCGGGCCGAATGACGAGCCTGCACTGTGAGTCGCCCCCGCTCGCGCGGACTCATCACGCCTCTCTTTCGATTGTCGACAAACGAAGGGGACCGTTTTTTTCCTGAAGCGCGCCCTTTCTCGCAGCAGACGCTCACGCCCGCCCGCACGCCTGCCCCCCTGTCCCGCACGACCGCGACGGTGACATCACCCACATCTAAACGCAAACACCACAAACAACGCAGGCCCCTCGCCCTCCGTGGCGCGCATGCTAGCGCACCTGGGCGGCGGGATCAGCAGCGGCGTCGGCGTCGGCGTCGGCGTCGGCGTGGGCGTTCGGCCGCTGCCCGCTGCGCTCGCGGCGGCGGGCTGCGCCCTCGACCCCCGGCCGCCGTGGTCGCTGTCCGAGGCGCGCCGCGCGCTGACGGAGCTGCACGCGAGCGTGATGCTGGCGGACGGCGCGCTGGACCAGGAGCCGGGACCCCCGCCAGGGGCAAGTGGCGCGTTTGCGTTGCCCCCAGCGGGCGCGTCGAGCATCGGCGGCGGCGGCGGCGGCGGCGGCAGCCTCAACAACAGCAGCAGCAGCAGCAGCAGCAGCCGCGCGTATGATCACACATCGTGTCGCGCGTGGCTCGCGTCGGCGCAGGCCTTTGTCCTGGCCACGCAGCGACTGCTGCAGCAGCAGCAGCAGCAGCAGCAGCAGCAGCAGCAGCAGCAGCAGCAGGCGCCGCAGTCGGCCGGCGGCGCCGGCGGCGCCGGGCCCGGCGCCTCGCCCGTGCTCGAGGGGGCGGCGGGGGACCTACGGCGCGCCGCGGCGGCGCTAGCCACGGCCGGGACGCCCGTGGCGTCGGCCGTCGCCACCGTGACGCTCGCGGGCGCGGGCCTGTCGCTGTCGTCTGGGGACGCTGGCGGCGCCGGCGCAGAGGGCGGCAAGCAGCGGCAGCGGCAGCAGCAGCAGCAGCAGCAGCAGCACGCGGCCCGAGGGCCCGGCGGCGGCAGGGCGGCGCCCCCGCCCCCTGCCCCGGCCGCGCGGCTCGTGGCGCGGCGGCCCGCCGCGCCCTACGCTTGGTACGCGGGCAAGTCGGCGCTGTGATGCGATGCGCGTTCCCGGCGTGCGACGCCTTCATCCGCCGTGCCGCCGTCGTCGTCGCGAGGCCACGGGCGGCCGACCGCTCGGTCGGTCGGTCGATCCCCCTTTTTGCGCACCGTCGTCGCTCGGTCCCACATTTGCTTCTTGCTCCTCTTTTCCGCGGGCGTGTCTGTCGGCCGGGCTTCTTGTTTCCCCGCCCGCCCGCCCTCCCAAGAGCGCGAAATCCGCGAGCCCCCCCCCGCTTCCCGCCCGCGCCCCCATTCGGCGCTCCCCAACCCATCCGCAGACCAACGAGATCGCACGCTCCTGCCGAAACGCAGCGCCTTGATTCCCCCCCCCCCCACTCATAAGTTCTTGAGCCCCCACCCCGACGCAACCAATGACGCAAGAGGATTGACAAGCGGGCGGCGCGCCGAATGGTTGTTTGTTTTCCTCGGCGAACCCGCCGCCCGCCGCCCCCCTCGCACCCACCAACCAACCGACAAACACATGACACACGCACGCGCGCGCGCCAACGCGCGCGCGCCACACGCGCGACCCTCTTCTTCATCCCGACTTTGCCGTCGCGTTTCGTGTTTCAACACACCATTATTCATTCATTGTGTTTTAAGGCAACCCCCAAAAAGATGCGACGCCAACAGAAGCGAGAAGCAAAAAAGCGCGGCGCCGCGTCCCTCCTCCTCCCCGCTCTTCTCGCTCCTCGCCTCACCTCCGCCTGCCAAACTCCTCAACCAGGCGCGCCAGGTCCCTCACCCCGGCCTTGGGCACCAGGTCCAGCAGCGGCACCGTCCCCCTCCCCCCGCCCAGCCGCACGGGCACGCGCGCCAGCACCGCCTCCACCTCAGCCTCGGTCGGCCGGTCGGCCGCGCGCGGCCCGAGCTCGGCGGCGAGCGCGGCGCTCATCTTGGCGTTGGCGCCCGGCTCGACGGCCAGGTCGCGCAGGAAGAGGTGCCAGCCGCCCACGTCGGCGTAGACGTCGCGGCCGATGTCGGAGGCCAGGTCGTCGTAGGGCGAGCGCGCGCCCTTGGAGCCGGACACCAGCTTGGCGACGTCGAGGAAGCCGCCGACCACGCTGTCGCCGAGCGACGACCGGGGGGCGGGCGGCGCCGCGCGGCGGCGGGGGCGGGAGCCGAGCGGCGGCGGCGACGAGGATGGCGGCGGGGATGCGGAGCGGGGGGCGGCGGCGGCGGGCGCGCCGCGCGGTGCCGGGCCCGCGGCGCGATGGGGCACTGTTTCGCGTTGCGGGGGGTTTGGTGGGCGGCGCGGAGGGAGAGGAGACGAGAGGAGAGGATGTCCGGCGTTCAGCTTCGTCGGTTTCGCGAGATCGATCGATCCGTTTCGTCCCGTTCCGTGGCTGCTCAGGCCCCGCTTACCTGCCGATGCTTTGTTGAGGGCGTACATGTTGAGTGTTTTCTTCGCCGTTGAGAGTGGTTTGATGCAGCTGCGTTGAGGCGTTTATGGTGTTCTCGTACACCGCGCCTGGAGACGTTTGCAAAGCGTCGACGGCAGCGGCGGCGCGACGCGTCTCTCGCCGCCAATACAAGGGACACCTTCCCCCGCCCCGCTTGCGAACGCTAGAGCGCGTCAGCATCATCATCATCATCAACACAAGCTACTTTCTACAGCTCTCACAGCGAGCCTCGAAAAGCAAAAGAGCGTTCTCCGGAAAAAACAACGAAAAACATGCAGCTCCGCGCCAACGCGCGCTCCGCGCGCCCTATGCGCTGGTGAGTCGCGGGTCGAGGCCTTTGTGTCCGCTGCCCGCTCGCCGCTCGATCGCGGCGGCCCCTGGTGCTCGCCACGCCCCCCCGATCTAAAAACACCCCTCGTCTCCTCCTCAAAACAACACATCCGCCCCCGAAAACGACAACTCTGCACACAACAGCACGCGCAGCCGCACCGTCTCGGTCGCGGCCATCAAGGACGGCGAGAAGCTGCCCAACGGCCGCAAGCTCCGCGTCGCCGTCATTGGCGGCGGGCCCAGGTGCGTTTCGCTTTTTGGTGCTCCTCTTCCCCCCCCCCCTCCTCTCTCCTTTTCCGTACGCGCCCTCTCTCCCATACGCCCCCCCCTGCCCCCCCGCACGCGCCCGCCCACGACGAGATCGACCTCCGCGCGCGTCGATGCTCCCCGCCCGCTCCATCCCGCGTCACCCCTTTCGAGCAGGGACGACCTGTTCCCGAGTCGCGAAAACCAATCTTGAGAGAGAGAGTGGGCCGACGCCGACGCGCGCCGCCGACGACGCGCGCGCCGCCCCCTCGGCCTCGCCGCCGCCGCCGCTCTTCCGAAGCGCCCCGCCATTTCTAACCCCGAATAAACCACTACAAAACCAACAATACCAACCAACCACCAACCACCAACCAACAACACAACAGCGGCGCCTGCGCCGCCGAGACCCTGGCGCAGGCCGGCATCGAGACCTTTCTTTTCGAGCGCAAGCTCGACAACTGCAAGCCGTGCGGCGGCGCCATCCCCATCTGCATGGTCGGCGAGTTCGACCTGCCGCCCGAGATCATCGACCGCAAGGTGACCAAGATGAAGATGATCAGCCCGTCCAACCGCGAGGTGGACGTGGGCAAGACGCTCAACGACAAGTGAGTAGCGTAGCATTTGCCGCTTCTGGCTTGCGCTCGGCAGCGCGCGCCCCCGACCCCCCAAACCAAAACAAGACACGGCGGAAACGGCGGACGCGGCGCCCCTTCGTTTCTCCCCGAACAGCCAAAAATCTCACACTGAACACAACCTGAACCCCGACCCGACCACGACCAAGCGACAACAACCACCACCACAACAACAGGGAGTACATCGGCATGTGCCGCCGCGAGGTCATGGACGACTTTCTGCGCAAGCGCGCCGTCGAGCGCGGCGCCACCGTCGTCAACGGCCTGATGATGCGCATGGAGCAGGAAGGGGGCGACAGCGAGGCGCCCATTCGCATTCACTACAACGGCTACGGCTCGGCCGGCGGGTCCAAGGCGGTGGGGACGCCCGAGACGCTCGAGGTGGACCTGGTCATCGGGGCGGACGGGGCCAACTCGCGCGTGGCCAAGGAGATTGGCGCGGGCGAGTACGACTTTGCCATCGCCTTCCAGGAGCGCATCCGCATCCCCGACGGTGAGTTGTGTGTCGGTCTCGCTCTCTCTCTCTCTTTTTAAGCGCGGGGTCCGAACCTCACCTCCTTAGCTCGCCCCGAAACGCGCTCAAAAACCGAACACAAATCCCGGCCCGATATCTCCCCCCCTCTTTTCCCCGCCTGCCAACAAGAACGACAACGCCTAACAACCTAACAACAATAACGCCCCAACAACTTGACAACAACAACAACAACAATCTTCAACAGACAAGATGAAGTACTACGAGAACCTGGCCGAGATGTACGTCGGCGACGACGTCTCGCCCGACTTTTACGGGTGGGTCTTCCCCAAGTACGACCACGTGGCCGTGGGCACGGGCACGGTGGTGAACAAGACGGCCATCAAGCAGTACCAGCAGGCGACGCGGGACCGCGCGTCGGCCAAGACCGAGGGGTGAGTCTGAGAGAGAGAGAGGGAGAAGGAGGGAGTGAGGGGGCCGGGGGCGCTTTTCTTTTTGCGGGGGGCAAGGGGGAGGGTGGTCGGTGGCGCGCGTGCGTGGATCTTGACGGGGGTCGGGCCAGCGCTCTCTCTCCGGCGATGTGTGGCCTGGATCGTGGAGACGACTGGGCCGCGGCGATTCGGTTGTTCTGCGGTCGCCGCAGCCGTCGCCGTCGTTTCCTTGTCGCCCGCTCTTCTGTCCCGTGTCATCCCTCTCGCCCCCCCCCTCCCCCCCCTCCCCCACACACGCACACGCTCACCACCCATCCAACCCCGCCAATCCATCACCACCACCACCACAACAACAACACACAGCGGCAAGATCATCCGCGTCGAGGCGCACCCGATCCCCGAGCACCCGCGCCCGCGCCGCGTGAAAGGGCGCGTGGCGCTGGTGGGGGACGCCGCGGGGTACGTGACCAAGTGCAGCGGGGAGGGGATCTACTTCGCGGCCAAGAGCGGGCGCATGGCGGGCGAGGCGGTGGCGCGGTACTCGGAGAACGGGACCAAGATGGTGGGCGAGAAGGCGCTGCGGTGAGTTTTGATCGATTATTTGGTCGCCTGTTTTTGTGTGTTTGTTTGGCGTGGGGGCGGGCTTGCGTGCTTTGGCCCCCGCGTGCGTCTGGACCCGGTGTCGCGCGCCGTCTCCGATCCACGCTAGACACGGGCCCCGCCGCGCTCAACCAAAACCTAAAAATCCCCACCCCCAAACCAATTACAACCACAACAACCACAACAAAACACACGCCAAAACAACACCGCCAAAAAAACGCGCCCCCCCCCCCAACAAACGCCCATCGCCACGACCAAAAAACAGCACCTACCTGGACAAGTTCGACCGCAAGTACTGGGCGACGTACAAGGTCCTCGACATCTTGCAAAAGGTGTTCTACCGCAGCAACCCCGCGCGCGAGGCGTTCGTGGAGATGTGCGACGACCCCTACGTGCAGAAGATGACGTTTGGTGAGAGGAGGGCCCTTTTTTTGTTTTTGTTTCTTTTTGTTCCCCGCGCTGTTTCGCCGCCCCGGGCGGCGTCGTCCTCTTTGGGTTCTCGCTCGCAATGGTGGGGGCCGCCGCCTCCCTCCCCCGCGTCGTTCTTTCCCGTCTTTTCCGATCCGGCCATCCACTCACCCCGACTCCTCTTGCCCCCATACAACCACCTCCCCAACAACAAAAACAATACACCGACAAAAAAAACAAAATACAAAAAACCGACGATCCAAAAAACAAAAAACAAAAAACAAAAAACGCAGACTCCTACCTGTACAAGACGGTCGTTCCGGGCAACCCCATCGACGACGTCAAGCTCCTGGTGCGTACGGTGAGCTCCGTGGTGCGCGCCAACGCCCTGCGCAGCAGCGCGAGCAAGAGCGTGGACGTGTCGTTCGGCAGCAAGCCCTCCGAGCAGCGGGTGGCGGCGTGAGGCGGCGGCGGCGGCGGCGTTTGGTTTTCTCGGGCCCTGTATTTTCGAGGGGGCGCCGCCGTTTCTCAAACGCCCCAGATTCGTGTGTCTGTCCTTCTTTTTTTTCTTTTAGGGTTTCCCTTCGTGTAGCTCTATTACTCTTCTCCCGCTGCGTCGCGAAATCGATCAGCACGCGCCGCTCCTGCAGGAGCTCCCTCTCGCATTTGTTTCAGTCGAGGCGCGAAGGCGTCGTGCCCGCTCGGACTACAACGAAGGGGGGGGGGGGGGGGGGGGGGGGGGGGAGAACCAAAAGGCCCCCCCCCCAATTTGAAACCTCCCCCCCCCCCCCCTCCTTGGGGGTTTGGTCCCCAACCCCCCCCCCCCC
>Ga0105053_10002391_pt1 | contig 29169 bp, 17 predicted proteins | sample BON01_FD_78093 | JGI IMG/M metagenome (GOLD analysis project Ga0105053, IMG submission 78093) | Freshwater microbial communities from Lake Bonney liftoff mats and glacier meltwater in Antarctica - BON-01 | ecosystem: Environmental > Aquatic > Freshwater > Ice > Glacier meltwater | place: Lake...
GGAACGCCTCCGTGTACATGATTTCGACCTTTACGACGACATTCTGGGTGTCTGTGCTGGCCTCTGGAATTTCTATTTAGAGCATAACTGATTGATTTACAACACCACAACAAGTCTATTAATCCCCGTTGAACCAACAACTCCAACTACACCAAAGCCCTTTCTCCCCCGAAAGGGCTTTTTTTGTGCCAAATTTCATCGTCTAAGCAAAACACAGAGAAGCTCGAATTACATTTGGCCAATAAAAGTTGGATACCATGGGGAATCATCCATTGAAATGTAAATTATTGGCCCTGCTGTTATGCGCCACTTATGGCTTTGCGCACGCTCAACCTGAGCAGGTGCGCACGGGGATTTATCTCGCCAATTTATATGGCCTGAATATGGAGGAACATTCCTTCTATGCCGATTTTTATATCTGGTTTAAATGGCGGGGCGACATTGATCCAACGCATATAGAGTTTGTTAATTCTATAGAAAAATGGAGCATGAACAATGCCACTTTGGGCAATACAAACATCAATTCACTCATCGCTCGGGAACGGCTGTATGCGCAGTTGTTTCTGGCAATTTTTATTGCTGGCATAATGCTATTGAGTTTGTTTTAATAACAAAATGATGGCGTTTTATAACAAAAAGCTAGAGATATCATGAAAATTACTATCGAGCATAACGATAAAATATACAGTGCCGATTTGTCTAAACCTATCGACCTGTCCATACCCTTGCGGAACGGCGCCGAGAACCCCAATTGCTTTTGGGCGCCGATGCCCGAGTTTACGCCCGTGGTGGCGGGTGATTTTGTGGGCAGCACTGCCCAGGGCGGGGTGGTCAACTTTTTCAATGTCAGGCTCAATCCACACGGCAACGGCACCCATACCGAGTGTGTAGGACACATCGCCCGCGAGCGCTATGTGCTGCGGGAGTGCCTGCTAGAGCATCATTTTCTGGCAAAAATCGTAAGTGTGCAGCCCCGAAAAACGGAAGATGGTGATCGGATTATCTTTAAAGACCAGTTGGAAGAAAATTTTGATAAAAATACATGCGAAGCATTGATTATCAGAACATTTCCGAATAACGAACTCAAGATGAAAGCTAATTGGTCTGGCTCCAATCCGCCCTATATGCACCACGAATCGCTGCGTTTTTTAGCTGAAAACGGCGTGCAACACCTCCTGCTCGATTTGCCTTCCGTCGATCGTGAAGAAGATGGCGGGCAACTGCTGGGGCACCGGGCTTTCTGGCAGTACCCCGAGGCGGTGCGCAGCCATTGCACGATTACGGAAATGATTTATGTGCCCAATGAGGTGCAGGATGGTTTGTACCTACTTAATTTGCAGACGACGGCCTTGGATTTGGATGCGAGCCCTTCGAAGCCGATGGTTTTTGAGCTCAAACCTTCGAAAACACCCTAAAATACTGCAGCGGTATTTTATCCTCAAAAAACGCCTTCCCTACGATGGCCCCATCGCAACCAATGGCATTGAGTTCCTCTAAATCGGCTACGCTGCTGATGCCGCCACTGGCCACCAATTTCATTTCCGGGTATGCCTGCACAATATCGCGGTAAAGGTCCAACGCTGGCCCGCTCAACTCCCCATCGCGTTCAATATCCGTCACCGATACCTGCGTGATGCCCATTTGCTGCATCTTAGTCAGGAAGTCAAAAATACCGACGCTGGTTTGCTCTTTCCAGCCGTGTACAGCAAGCTGTCGGTCGCGTACATCGGCGCCCACCAAAAATCGGTCGGCCCCAAATTTCTCTACCCATGCGCCAAATTCATCCTGGGCCAATAACGCTACGCTGCCGACGGAAAACATCATGGCACCAGCATCCCACACCTGTTTGAGGGATGGGATAGAACGCAAGCCGCCACCGTAATCTATTTCCAAGCGTGTGTGGGCAGCAACGGATGCCAAAATATGCAAGTTTAATGGTCTGCCGCTGCGGGCACCATCAAGGTCGACCATGTGCAATCGTCGAATGCCTGCGGCTTCCAATTCTTTCGCCAAATCCAGCGGTGATGCAGCATATTCGGTTTTTTGTTCAAAATCGCCTTGACGCAATCTAACAAGTTTGCCGTCAAGTAGGTCGAAGGAAGGTATAATGTCCATATAATAGGTTGATATTCAGTGATTTGAAACAAATATTTTGGGTTGATGGGGCCAAAATAGGCAATTTGTACGGGAGCAAAGAAAAAGCACCGGGAGCAGATTATTGCCACCCAGTGCTTTTCAATTTATTTCAACTGTGATACCTCACTGTAGGATCAGTTTTTTTACACTTTTCAGTTGCTCATTTTCCATAGAAACCGCATACACACCTTTCGGTAAATTGCCCAGCTCCATGCGCAGGGAATAAGCCCCTGCTGCCAATTGCCAGTTGCCAACAACTTGGCCAGCCAGGTTGAGCAAGGTAACGCGGGCTTCGCTGCTCAAGCTCTGGGTAAGTGAAAGCACAGCGACCGAACCAGCAGGGTTGGGTGCAAGGTCGAAGGAAAATGCTCCGTTGGGCTCATGCGTGTTGACCGCAAAAGGTTGGATCATGTAAGTCCCTTTTTCCAAACCGCCATTGTTGTCGGTAACCGAGAAGTTGAATTTATCTGAACCTACATTAAGGCCATAATCGTAATAGCGCAAGCTGCCATTGCTGATGTCAGTCTGGGTAAATTGTGTACCGGCTACGGCGACCCCGCCATTTACCAGTAATTGTCCATTTTTGGGAAGGGTCATCATGGTAAACACAAGCTCTGAAGGCCCATTATCGGTATCTTCGGCTTTCAGCAAATTATCGCCGATGGAAGCGTTGGAGCCCGGCGCAAGCGCCAAGGCATCGTTTTTGACGATCAACGGCGGGTTAAGGGCCACACTGGAACAAATTTCCAGTTCGAAGCCTAGCAGTGTTCCGCCCGAACTGATCATATTGTCTTTCACCCGGAGTGTCCACACCCCTGCAGCTGGCTGACCAATGAAAGCGTTCAACGAAGCGGAGGGCTTGTAAACAGAACCATTGTTCGGGGGGGGACAATTAAAGGTACCTGCCGCACCATCATCGATGCCGAAATTGAAGTTGGCGCTTTGAGGGCACTTGTCCTTCCACAATAAAACATCAGTACCAGAAGGGCCGATTAGGTGCGCTTCAAGATCTTTGAAAAACGTGTGCGTGCCCTGAATTTTCTTAATATTCAAGTCGCTGATGGCACCACCACTTGTAAGCGTTATTTTTGACTCCACAGTAGGTGTTGTATTCGCTGAAATATTTTTGGGCAGGTCGGTTGCTTCAAATGAATTGCATGTTTGCACGGCTACGACGAATACTTGGGCATCCGACCAGGCATACACCCCACAATCATTTTTAGCCCGTACACGCCAATAGTACACCGCGCCTTCTTGCAAGGCAATCGATACCTGAAAATTGCCGGCTACAATATTTTGCCCTGACAAAACAAGTACTGAAGCGTCAAACGAAGGGTTGGTTGCCAGTTCAATGTCATAAAGATCGGCATCGGGTACCCCATTCCAAACAAGCAATGGGTTCAAGTTGACCCCCGCAGCACCATTCGCTGGCGATAGTGGCGCAAATGCAGCCAAATCGTTGTTAACAACCTTCAGCGTCACCAGAGAAGAAAGGTTTATAGCGCCCGCTACTCCTGAAACAGTCACATCAAATGTGCCCTCAGGCGCGTTGCTTGGAAACGAAATGGTCATGGTAGCGCTACTGCCCGGCTGCACTGGATTTGGGCTGAAAGTAGCCGTTGCGCCGTTCGGCAAGCCTGTAGTGGAAAGTGTGATCGGATTGGAAAAGCCAGCTGTAGCAAAGGTGCTGATCTGGTTGGTGTAAACGCCTGGCAAGCAGGCAAAATCCACCAATGATGCGGCACACATTGAAACCGAAGGGTTTGTCCCTTGCACTATTGGAAATTGTGCATTAGAAATATCAAAAAATACATTGTCTGCCGCTTCTATCCGGATGCGATTGTTGCTTCCAACCTGATTTGGTACAAGGATGCAATACCGTCCAATATTCGGAACACCAGTGGCTAGGGTTATGGGATAGTCAAGGCCATTGTTGACGCTGAGTTTGATGTTTACTTTTTTGGAATTTATCGGGGCTTTATCTGTGTTGGCAACATCCCATAGGATCGTTTGGTACTCCCCAACATTCCAGGAGGGGCTGCCTTCATTTGGATAGGTTACCAGAAAAGGTCCTGCCTGTGCATTGGCTCGAAGCTTCACCGTTGCCGTTGCTATACCGCCGCCATTGGGCTGATTGTCGCGCACAACAAAGGCAAAATTCAGGTCGCGTGCGTAGGCGGGTAGTACCTCTGTTTTACTGTTGCTATTTGAAATTACTGTTTGGATTCGGGGGAAAGTTCGGGTCGGCTCAGTAGTTGGCTCAAAGAAACGGAAAGTTGGTGCCGACAACGCCGGGGTGCCCAAAGGACTTGTGGGCCCTAAATCAATTTGATCCCAGCAATACGTCATTGGATCTCCATCTGGGTCGATAGCCGAACCGGTTAGCTGAAACGGAGTATTGATGGGAATATGTGTTAACGCGGGATAGGGGGTACTTGCCATCGGCGCATTATTCGTGGTTGCCAAACTCGTGCCGCAAGTAGAACCGCCTTCCATTTCGACAAATTGACGTATTTGAGTCATGGAACAGGCATGGTAAAACAGATCCCTGCCACCCGTTGTATTGTTACCAGCGCCACAAGAGTTGTATCCCATGATGGTATTGCCGCCACCTGGCTCACAAGCCGATTCGTAGCTAAATCCATCTCCGGGATTGCATTGGTTGAAAGTATGTCCTGCACTCCATTGGTGGCCCATTTCGTGGGCAACAATGCCCATGAAATAGTCACCGTATGGGATGTTGTCAGATGAAGCACCCCTTCCTTTGCCGAAAGAACAGCAGGAGCTCAGTTGCGCAATTCCAATTGTGCTGCCGCCTTGATAGCGCCCAAATACATGCCCAATGTCGTAAAGGCCAAAGCCTGGCAAGTTCTGGTTTAAAACCGCCGGATTTTCGTCTATCCAGGTTCCTACACCCGAACCTGTGTAAGGATCTGTTGCAGGGTCAAGAAAAATAACATTAAACGACTCTGGAATGAGTATCAAACGGATGTTGATATCCCGTTCCACCAAGCCGTTCAGCTGATTGATTACTGTTGTTATTTTTTGGAAAACAGCATCTTTGTTGCCGCCATTGTCTTGCGAGAATTCTCCGGTGGCAGCGCAGGCAAGCCTGTAAACTTTTAAATTGACGGGACCGCCCAAAAGTTTCTCGCCTTCGCCTGGAGTCCCTTCACCCGGACTAAAGCGCGGGGACGGCTGCTCTTGTACCTGCTCCGCAATTTGCGGATGCACCGCTTGGCAAAACTGCGCCTGTTCATGGCGCGGGTCGGTCGGCAGATCGGTTCTGTCATAAGCCATGTAGTATTTGTTCTGCCATTCTGCCAAGGGCTCTACATACTCAACGCCTTTGTCAGCGCGCATAATCATGGCGCGAAAACCCCAACTTGGCGTAATGGTAATTCTGACTTGCATGCCTGGATGGTTCATTGCCACACCAGCATAAGTTCCGATTTCGGGATGCAGGGCTTCCAATGCTGCGTCGATCACGCGGGTTTTCACCACGGCAAAGGTTTCCCGCGAACCATTCGCCAAAGGCAATACAATGTGGAATTTTTTTTGCCCGGCAGCAGTACTGAACTCGCGTGGTGCCTGATTCATATAGGCTGCCATTTGTGTGAAATCAAGCTTAAAGCCCTGGTAAATAACTGGATGTTGCTGGCTTTCCGCGTTTTCAGGAAGCACAACTTCATCGGGAGAAACAGCCCGCCAAAAATCCGGGGCGTTTTGAGCATACAGGCTGGAAAAACCGAGTCCAAGCCCAAGGATAAGCGTAATAAAAAGGCGCATAGTCATATTTAAAAAATCATCCAAAATTGGATGGGTGATGAAAAGTAGTTTTTGTAAAATTTCTTGATTGTCTCATCTGGCCTTATTCGCCAGATGAGACAATTATTTAATCGACAATGTTTTATTGCAGCACCAATTTCTTCACACTTTTCGTTTGCTCATTTTCCAAAGAAACGGCATACACACCTTTCGGTAAATGCTCCATTTCCATGCGCAAGGAATTAGCCCCGGCAGCCAGCTGCCAGTTGCCCACTACTTGTCCCGCCAGGTTGAACAAGGTGACGCGCGCTTCGCTGCGGAGGCTTTGGCTCAGGAAAAGCACCGTAGTAGCGCTGGTCGGGTTGGGTGCAAGATCAAACGTAATGCTTGCATTCGGTTCATGGGTACTAACCGCGAAGGGCTGTACCACATAAGTGCCTTTGGCCAAACCGCCTTGGTTGTCAGTAACGGAGAAATTAAAACTATCAGCCCCCAGATTGAGGCCAAAATCAAAATAGCGCAAAGCACCATTGGTGATATCCGTCTGCGTAAATTGCGTGCCTACTGTGGCCGGCACGCCGTTCACGAACAATTGACCATTTTTCGGAAGGCTCATCAAGGTAAAGATGAGATCTGAAGGTCCGTTATCGGCATCTTCTGCTTTCAGCAAATTATCGCCAATGGCAGCGTTATTGCCTGGCGCAAGGGTCAAGACATCATTTTTAATGATCAATGGCGGGTTGAGGGCCACATTGGAACAAATTTCCAGCTCAAATGCCAACAGGGAGCCGCCTGAACTAATCTGGTTGTCTTTGACCCGGAGTGTCCATACTCCTGCAGCAGTTTGACCAATGAAAGCGCTCAGTGGATCAGTGGACTTGTAGATCGTACCATTATTCGGCGGAGGGCAACCAAAGACTCCTGTTGCGCCATCATCGATGCCGAAATTAAAGCTGGTATTTTGAGGGCACTTGTCCTTCCACAACAACACATCCGTGCCCGATGGGCTAATCAGGTGCGCTTCAAGGTCTTTGAAAAACGTGTGTGTGCCTTGAATTTTTTTAATATTCACATCGCTGATAGCGCCCCCGCTTGCCAAAGTTATTTTTGACTCCACGGTAGGGGTGGAGTTGGCTGAAATGTTTTTAGGCAGGTCAGCAGCCTCATGGAAACCGCAGGATTGTACGCCTACTACAAATACCTGGGCAACAGACCAAGGTCCATTCCCGCAAGTGTTTTTAGGGCGAACATGCCAGTAATATACCTTTCCTTCTTCCAAAACTACAGACACCTGAAAAGTGCCTACGGTTACATTTTGCTTGGATGAAACCAACACGCCAGGTTCAAAGGACGGGTTGGTAGCAAGTTCCACATCATATAAGTCAGCATCTGGTACTGTATTCCAAGTAAGGATTGGCAGTTTGTTTACACCAGTAGCACCATCAACAGGCGTTGCTAGACTAAATGCCGCGAAATTATTGTTTATTACAGTTAAGGTGGTGATAGTATTAGAACTGGCACCGGTGGCGCTGCCTTGTATGCTCAGGTCAAAGGTGCTTTCTGGTGTATTATTCGAAAAAGAAACCGTCATAAGCGCCGCATTTCCTGGTTGAACCGGATTGGGGCTAAAGGTCGCCGTAGCGCCGTTGGGAAGGCCTGTCGCAGATAATGTAATCGGGGCAGAAAAACCTGACAAGGAGGTGGTGCTTATGGACAAGGAATAATTTCCAGGCAAGCAGACGTTTTCTTTTGCAACAGCAGCGCATAGCGAGATGCCGGGCGTAGGCTGTACAATGGCAAACTTAATATTCGAAATATCGAAAAACACATTGTCTGCGGCTTCTACCCGGATTCGGTTGTTCGTGCCTACATTGTCAGGAACCTGAATACAATACTTGCCAACATTTGGCACACCAGATGCCAGCGTGACAGGATATGTTGTACCGTTGTCCAAGCTGAGTTTGATGTTCACTTTTTTACAATTTACCACGGCATTATCCGTGTTGGCAACATCCCAAATAATGATTTGAGACTCGCCCACTTTCCAGGTGATGTTGGCATCATTAGGATATGAAACCAGGAAAGGGCCAGCCAGTGGAGTGGCGCGCAACCGAACGGTATCCCAGCCAACACCACCACCATTGAGTTGATTGTCGCGGGCAATAAGCACAAAGGTGATCTTGCGCTCGTACGTCGGCAATACTTCTGTAGTAGTACTAGCATTGGCAACAGTCGTTTGAATGCGCGGGAAGGTACGGGTTGGGTTGTTGGTTGGCGCAAACCAACGGAAAGCAGGAGAATTGCCCACAGGGCTGCCCAAGGGAGCTGGAGGGCCGTCTACATCTATCTCATCCCAGCTGTAAGTCAATGCATCTCCGTCCATATCAGTTCCGGCACCCGTTAGTTCAAAAGGTGTCCGAATGGGAATAAAGGTCAATTGGGGATAGGCTGTGCTGACCGAAGGGGCCGTATTGCTTGTCGCCAGGGTAGAGCCACAGGTAGCGCCCACCTCCAGTTGATAAAACCGCCTAATTTCTGCAATGGAACAGGCGTGATAATAAAGCGCTGTATTGCCGGTACTTACATTGTTGGAACCACAGACACCACTATACGACATAATGGTGCTGCCACTGCCAGGCTCACAGGCAGAGTCCGGATTATACTGACTATCCGACTGACAGTTATTAAAAGTATGCCCTGAATTCCACTGGTGGCCAATTTCCTGTCCAACAATGGCAAAAAATTCATCGCCATAAGGAGGGCCATACCATGCGGAACAACCGCGTCCCTTAAATTGAGTACAGCACAAGCCCCCAGCGACACCAATCGCAGGGCCTCCGAGGTATCGTGCAAACACATGGCCAATATCATAATTGTCAGGAGAACCCAGGTACGTCAACATTGCAACTGGGTTCTGGCTCATCCAGCCACCCACTTCAGTGCCTGTGTACGGATCCGTGACAGGATCCAGGAAAATAATATTGTAGGATTCGGGGATTAAAACCAAACGTATGTTGATATCACGCTCGTAAATAGCGTTCAACTGGTTGGTAAACTGGGTGATTTTAGCAAAAACAGCATCTTTGGTGCCGCCATTATCTTGGGAAAACTCGCCAGTAGCAGCGCAGGCAAATTTGTACACCTTCAAATTCACGGGAGCGCCGAGTAGCTTTTCCCCGGTACCGGGCTCGGGATCCGCCAAGCTGAATCGCGGCAGTGATTCTTCTTGCAACTGATCGCTTGGCGACGCCACAATCTGCGTTGGCACCTGACCTTGACGAATATCGCGTGGCATATCGTTGCGGTCGTACACCATATAGTATTGGTTTTGTCCCAATGCTACTGGCTCTATGTATTCGATGCCTTTGTCGGAACGCGTAATAAATGCATGAAAGCCCCAGCTGGGTGACACGGTGATGCGCACCTGCATACCAGGTGTATTGAGCGCCTCGCCTGCATAAGTGCCGATTTCGGGGTGCAAAGCCTCCAAAGCAGCATCCATCACGCCAACTTTCACGACAGCAAAGGTTTCTTTTTTGCCATCGGCCAAAGGCAGCACGACCTGAAATGCTTTTTTCCGAGCAGCTGCCGTGAACTCGCGCGGGGCATTGTTGAGGTAGGCAGCAATGGGGGCATAGTCGAGGGTCAATGCTTTGTATTTCAAGGGCTCGTGTTGCCGCTCTGCCGTGCCCGTCAGTACAACCTGATCAGGGGAAATGCGTCCCCAAAAATCCGGGGTATTTTGAGCAAAAAGGCTGGGAAAGCAGAGTCCAAGCCCGAGGATAAGCGTCATAAAAGGGCGTATGGTCATATTTTTTAAATTTTTCATCCAAAATCGGATGGGTGAGTGGTAATCGATGGAAGTGTTTTGTAGAAATGCAAAATTCTCTACTTTTCAGCAAGGATGTACTATTTTTCACCGCTTTGTCGAAAAAAGACGATAAAAGGTGTCGTATGGGTTTTTCTTGAAACCAGGATGTTATTTCAACATTCTTGTGGGAAAGCACGCTGTAAATCGGGTCTTTTGCCCAAATTTTAATAGCTTTGCCCTACAACCAAAGTATCGTACACCTGGGAAATAGGACCTGAGCATCCATTCTATCTTTTCCCTTTTTCAAGATTCACCGGGACAATGTACCAAATCTACCCCTCCCTGACTGCATGAGCCCTTCTGCTGGTTCGTTTGCGGTAGCAGGGATATTGTCGTTTAACCAACAGTAGTCTAATATCCTGTTTATGACCATCAAAATTATAGTCCTCTCCATCTACTTCGCGATACTTTTCATCATTGGCCTGGTGGCATCAAAGCGCATCAAAGGGCTTAACGATTTTTATGTCGGTGGCAAAGACCTCGGCTATTGGGTGGTCGCATTTTCTGCGCGTGCCACGGGAGAATCAGGTTGGCTGCTGTTGGGTTTGACAGGTTTGGGTGCCATTGCCGGTTTTTCAGCCTATTGGGTGGTGTTGGGCGAATTGCTGGGTGTGTTCATATCCTGGTTTTTTATGGCCAAACCCTTTAAAAGGCTTACAGATGCTTATGGCTCCATCACCATTCCAGATTACATGGAAAGCCATTTCAAGCCCAAAACACATTTATTGCGCATCATTGCTGCTTCGGCGCTGTCTATTTTCGTGATCATTTATGTGAGCGCGCAAATAGACACCACCGGAAAAGCATTCGAATCGCTGCTCGATATGAACTACTATGCAGGCGCTTTACTAGGCTTCCTGATCGTACTGGCTTATATTTTTGTTGGCGGCTTCGTAGCAGTCGTCTGGTCCGATTTTTTCCAGGGCTTGATGATGTTGGCGGGCTTGGTACTGCTGCCGCTGGTAGGCTGGTGGGTGATCGGCAATTTAGGCGATATGACCGCTGGCCTCGCCGCGATAGATCCGAAACTGATCAGTATCTGGGGCATGCACGACAGCGGCTGGATGAACCTGTTTGCCATACTCGGATTCCTCATGATCGGCTTGGGCTTTTTGGGCTCGCCACAGATTTATGTGCGCTTTATTTCCATTCGGAACGAGGCTGAAATTAACCAAGGCCGCTGGGTAGCGTTGGGCTTCACGTTGCTGACCGATGTGGCTGCCGTGACCATTGGCTTGATGGGGCGCTACTTTTTTACGGCCGCTGGCGACGACCCCACGGCGGTGCTGGGTGTCGGCGGTGAAGATGTATTGGTGATGATGCTGGAGCATTTATTGCCGCTGACCATCATCGCCATTTATATTGCGGTGATCTTGTCTGCCATCATGTCTACGATTGATTCGCTGCTTATTGTAGCCTCCAGTGCCATTACCCGCGATTTCTACCAGCAAATTTTTCACCCTGAAATAGACGAGAAAGACCTGGCAAAGCTGTCCCGAATCGTTACCCTGGTTATGGCCATGATTGCCCTGGCGCTGGCCTTTGGTGTCGCCTGGATGATGCCCGATCGAACGGTGTTCTGGTTTGTGATATTCGGCTGGTCGGGTATAGCAGCCACCTTCTGTCCGGTCATTATCCTGTCTTTGTTCTGGAAAGGCTACTCTGAAAAAGGTGCTATTGCCTCTATGGTGACGGGTTTTGCCAGTGTGCCGTTATTCAAATTTGTGGTGCAGGAAATTGACGGCGTTGGGATTTATTTCCAACAATTGGATGTGTTGGCGCCTTCGTTTGCGCTGGCGATGTTGACGGGGTGGATATTTAGTAAGATGTATCCGAGAGCCTCATCCGAGGAAGGGAATGCACCGCTTTCCACACAAGCAGATGCACAGAAACCAAGCGAATAGGTACGTTAGCCAAACACAGCGTGTCATTCCGAGCGTAGCGAGGAACCTGACAATAGAGCGTAATACAGGTTCCTCGCTACGCTCGGAATGACACCACTGCTTAGTATTCAATATGGAAATTAAAGAGGAACAACTGCTCTGCCATGTGCTTTCGGAGCTAATACATGGCCAAACATCAATACATAGGACAACCTACAAACAACCTACACGCCCAACTGGGTATTTACCAAAATGTACCCGAGGGATATTGTTAAAGCTTGAACCCCAACCCGATAGACAATAGCACATCATCTTGTTTAAAATCGCTGTTGCTAAGATTAAAGCTTTTCATCAATTGGAGCTGGAGCTTTATTTTTTCAACCCCAGCGCGGAGGGTCAGGGCTGGTTCTATCAGGAAATTGTTTTTGTTGTCCTGCAAGTAAGTTACTTGATCTTCATCCGAAAATGTCAAGCTGCCCCGTACATTTGTAAAGCTTAAGTTTGCCAAACGTGCGGATCCGGAGATAGAAAAATATTTGGTGTGGTAACTCAGGCTAGGTTGAAGCGACGCACGAACGAGTCCTGCTGATATTTTGCCAGTGGTACCTGGATACGTTTGCACCGTTGTTGGAAAATATTAACGCGTATTTGCGTTGCTAGAATCTCCTACCTTTGCCTTATGCAATTCAAGAAAAAACCTGTGCCACAGGAGAAGCCCAAAATGCACCCGCGCAACAAGCACCGGGAACGCTATGATTTGAAGCAGCTGGTGGAAACCTGCCCCGAATTGGGGCAATTTGTCACCGTGAATATCCACGGCGCAGAAACCGTTGATTTTGCCGATCCGAAAGCCGTGAAATTATTGAACCTGGCCCTGCTGCGGCAACATTACGGGATCCAGGAGTGGGGCATTCCAAAAGGCTATCTCTGCCCGCCTATCCCTGGCCGTGCCGATTACATCCACCATATTGCGGATTTGCTCTGCTCCTCCAATTTTGGCAACATGCCCCCTGGAGAAAAAATCACTTGCCTGGATGTCGGCGTAGGCGCCAATTGTGTCTATCCAATTATCGGAATTAACGAATACGGCTGGTCATTTATCGGCTCCGATATTGATCCGGTTTCAATAGCGAATTGTCAAAAAGTTATAGAAAAAAACCCTTCCCTGATAGAAAAACTGCAAGTTCGCTTGCAGCCCAACCCCATGGATATTTTCTATGGCGTTATCCAAAAAGATGAATACATAGATATCAGTATTTGCAACCCGCCCTTTCATGCATCCATGGAAGAAGCTACTTCTGGCACGCTGCGCAAACTGAGCAACCTGAAGCAGAAAAAAGTCACGAAACCGACCCTGAATTTTGGCGGCCAAAACGGCGAGCTCTGGTGCGAAGGCGGAGAAGCCAAATTTGTCGACAACATGATCCGCCAGAGCCGGCAGTTCACCGATTCCGTGTTTTGGTTTTCTACCTTGATTTCCAAACAATCGCACTTGAAAGCAGCCTACGAAGCGCTGGCAAAAGTATCCGCCGTTACGGTTAAAACGATTCCAATGGGCCAAGGGAATAAAAACAGCCGCATTGTGGCTTGGACGTTTTTGACGAAGGAGGAGCAGAAAGCGTGGCGGGAAACGCGCTGGAGTTAATTTATGGGTAATAAAAAGTACCTTTGTAGTCAATTAATCAACCATTATGCCTGATTTAGATTCCTACAAAAAAGCAACCTCACTGTTAGAAATTGACAATGCCGTTCGTTTGGATGTGCCCATCACGCCAGACCACTCCTTTTATACCGACTTTTCAGATGTTCGTGGCGATTTTGAAGATAGAATGATCTATAAATCGCTGAATGTCGACCCCAAAACATTCAATTTTCATCGCCAAGTCAACACAAGCAACAAAGTGCTGCTCTTTTTAGCAGGTATGCGGGGTTCCGGCAAAACCTCTGAACTTTCCAAGATTTCTCAAAAACTGCACAAAAAGGATTGCTTTTTCTGTGTCACCTGCAATTTAGATACTGGCTTGGATACCAACGACATGGAATACATGGATGTGCTGGTTTTTCAAATTGAGCGGCTCCTGGAAGACATCAGCAAGCAGAAGCTGACAGTAGACCAGGATATTTTAAGCTCCCTTTACGAGTGGTTTGGAGAGCGTGTAAAAGAAGTGAACAAGGTGATAAAAAAGGAAGGCGGTTTTGAAGTGGAAATCAAAGCGGAAACACCGAGCTTGTTGAGTTTTCTCGGTATTGCAGCCAAATTAAAAGGCAACCTCCAGGGCAGTAAAGAAAATGCCGACAAAATAAGGACCGTACTCAAGAACAACTTTACGGTATTTGCTCAAAAATTCAATGAATTCGTAGAGCATGTCAACATCAAACTCCGCGCAAAAGACATAGCGCAGGAGCTCTTATTTGTCATTGACGGCATGGAAAAGGTGGCCACTGCCGACATCAGGAAGAAAATTGTCATCGGCGAATCGGAGCGCCTCCGACAGATTAAGGTCAATACCATATTTACACTCCCCATCGAGCTGATGGCTGAAACGCAAAAACTGCAACAACTCAATACCGTGGTTTCTTTTCCTTTCGTAAAAATACGTGAACGGAATGGCGATATCGTACAAGAAGCCGCAGATCGCTTTTATGAATTCGTCACCAAAAGGATCAACGAAAACCTTTTTGACAAACCCGAAACCATAAAACACGCTGTTTTGATGGGTGGCGGTTCCCCCCGCGAATTGCTGCGAATCCTGGAATACGCCAACCTGTTTGCCGACGACGATCTCGGCATTATCACTCGGGAAGCCATGGACAAAGGCTTGAAAAAATTGGCTGCCCAGACTTCTCAATACGTCTCAGAAGAGGATTTTAAAAAGTTGAAAGTGCTGAAAGAGGACAACAAAAATAGCTTGCCGACCGCTTCCGATCCTTCCTGGCAAGATTTGCTAGAAAAACTGATTATATTTGAATACAATGACGGCACCTATAAAAGGGTAAATCCAGTCGTCGAGATTTCCGAGCTATACAAACGATATGTCGGATAATTACAAGGAGGAAACCGCCCCACTGTTCAAAATGCTTCGCACGGAAGCGTTTCGCTTCGTGGTGGTACGGTATAGCCATGGCCAGGATGTGCGCAACTTGGAACAGGAACTGCGCACACGGTTCCCAGACCGCCCTTTCCTGAAAATGGATGCCCAAAAAATAAGCTACCAGGATTTTAGCAAGGCATATTCGGAGCTTGGGCGCGGCTTTTGCTGGCTCGAAAATTTTGATGACGTATTGAAAGAAGAGCGCGACAGCCTCGGCAAAGAGACGGAAATCATGGCCGAAAACAACGAACGCCGCCGTCATATTACTGCCGGGCTCAACCTGCGACGCGACCGATTGGCTTTGTCGCCCGTCGCCTTGTTCGTCTTGGTGCCGAATACTGTAGATCCCTTGTTTGCCCGCAGCTTGATGGAAAAAATGCCGGATTTGTGGTCGTTTCGGTCGATGTTGATGAATTTTAAGCAGCAGCAGACGGCCGTATCGGATAGCCCACGTCTAGAAACCATGTTGGAAAGCTATAAAAGCCCAATTGAAGTGGAGAAACCTAAAAAGGAACTGGGTCAACTGCTTTTGCGGCTTGAAAACAGCCCGGAGGACGAGATTGCATACCGATTGACGTTGTACCCGCAAATTGTCGCAGCGGCAAAAGCGGCTGGGGAATACAATCAGGCATTATCAATACTAGATGCTTGGGAAAAACAAAGCGCGGATGATGCTGGAAAAATTTGGCTTGAAAGAGGGGATGTTTTATCAACTATAGGCCAATTAGAAGCGGCACTAAATTGCTTTGAAAAAGCGCTTGCTTTTTATGAGCATGAAACAGATCATTACGATAAGAGTGTAAGCTTGGAACGTATTGGACAAGTAAACTTAAGATTGGGCAATTTGAACAAGGCTTTAACTTCTTTTGAGGAAGGTTCTCGATTAAGAGATGAACTATATCAGTCAAATCCACAGAATACGAATTTCAAAAATGTATTGGCAATTTCGTACTCCAAACTTGGCGAGACGCACTTCGCACTAGGCAATTTGGACCAGGCTTTGACCTTTTTTGAACAGAATCGTCAGCTAGCAAAAGAACTGCACGAATCTTATCCTCAAAATGAAGAATTCAAACTAAATTATTGCTGGGCAAATCAATTTCTTGGAATGATATATTCTGATCTTGGCGAGTTGAGCCATGCATTGGAATTCTTCAATATTATGTCAAGTCTGTTTGAAGAACTCTATATGGACAATCCCCAAAATGTGACCTTTAAAGAAGGATTGGCAATTGCCTACGAAAAACTCGGCGAAACACACAGCTATCTGGGAAATTTAGATAAAGCTTTGAGCTTTTTTGAACTGGATACCAAATTATCGAAAGAACTATGCTCATCCTATCCCCAAAATGTGACCTTCAAAGAAGGATTGGCGATTTCCTTTGAAAAACTTGGCAATACGCACAACGCATTGGGAAATTTGGATCAGGCTTTGACCTATTTTGAACAGAACCATAAATTGGAAAAAGAACTGTATGCAGACTATCCCCAAAATGTGTCTTTCAAAAACGGATTGGCCGTTTCTTATTTTAAATTAGGAGAATTCAACAAAATCAACCTAAAAGATCAGAACAAAGCCAAAGCCTATCTCCAACAAGCTGAAACCCTCTGGAAAGAACTAGTCCGGGATGCCCCAGGCTATACACAGTATCAAAAATTCTTGAATATTGTGCAAAAAGACTTGTCGGAATTGCCCTAAGTAAAAGAACAGCTTTGGCAACTTCAAAAAAAAGTTGTCAAAGCTGTTCGTTTGATTGGCCTGGCGGCGGAGTGAGAATTTGTCAACATTTTTTTTATGTTGACAAATTTGGGAGCATGTTCAGATCCTTTGCTCAAATAGGTGTTAATTCACCCGTCGAAACTGACTTGACGGCCCACTAGCGCTTAGAATTGCTGATTACTGTTTTTGATTGACGATTGATGATTACATGATTGACGATTTACGAAGTTGGCGTTGCGTTGATGTTGCGTATTAAGCGAAAAACCGAAGCACGAGAGAAGATTCCAGCCTTGTTTGGCCACAAATGCCAAGCTAGGTGGTACTTCAACAATCATAAATCATGTAATCATCAATCGTCAATTTTTTAAAGAAAATAACGCCATCAAAATTTTCCCACAACACTTAGCCCATGGATTGGTACTACAACAAACGAAAAGCCCCCAAAGCAGCCCCCGGCGCCACCCGAAAATCCTACGGCGCTACCTGGTGGGGCAAACAATGGCTGCAGTCCTTGAGCGACATTGACTACTCCAACCGCCTCCCGCGCGGGAAAACCTACGCCAACAAAGGCTTGGCCCAGGACCTCAACATGGACGGTAACAGCATCACCGCAAAGGTGATCGGCTCCAGCCCGCGGCCCTATCGCGTGGAAATCACCGTACCAGCATTTGGAGAACAAACCCGCGAACGCCTGCTGCGCCTGGTCACCGACAACCCGCTCTTCCTCTCCAAACTGCTCAACCGCGAACTGCCGCCAGAACTGAATCAAGCTTGTGTCGCAGAAGGCATCCATATTTTCCCCCGCAGCTGGGATGATCTTAGCGGCTCTTGCTCCTGTCCCGACTGGGCGGTGCCTTGCAAACACATGGCAGCCGTATTGTTCCTCGTGGCCAATGAAATAGACAAAAATCCCTTCGTGGTGTTTGATTTGCACCAGTTCGACCTCGTGGCGGCTTTGCAGGAAAGCGGCTATACGGATGCTGGCGGCGAGTCGGTGCCGATTGTGGGGATAGCCGAGCTGCAACAGGCCATTGGCAAAGGAAACAGCGCATTCACTTTTGACGAGCAGCAATTTGCTGCCCTCGATTTTTCCAGCATCCCCGATTGCCGTGAAAACCTGCTGCGTTTGTTGAGCGATAAACCCGTGTTTTACCCCGAAGGCGATTTCAAGAAAAACCTGGGCATCGCGTATAAAAACATTGCCGCTGGGCTTGGCGGCACCAGTACGCTCGCGCAGGAATTGACCCTTGAAAATACCCATGCACTGCAAAGCACCGAAAAAGTCCTGTTGCTGCTCGATGCCGTGGATGCCGCGTTCGCCGGGTGCTCGCTGCTAGATGCTCAGGACAATTCGGTGCTGGATTTTGAATCTATCGCCGAGCTTGCGGAATTCCTCGATTCCCTGCCTGCCGCGCAGGTGGCGCTGGCGGCTTCCGACCTAAGGTCGATTCACTTGGCATTTCGCCTCGCCGAAATGTTGGCGCGTAAAGGAGCGTTCGTGCCACAGCTGCTGCGCAGCAGCGGGAATGTGTATTTCCTGCGTTTTGTACCGGCGCTGTTGAATGCGGAAGTGCGGGCGCTGTGCGCACAGGCCAGCGCATTGATTGCACCTGGCATGCTCGCTTACCTCGACAATGAAACGGAGCGCGAACCGCTGGAATCCGACTATTTGCCGACACTCATCGCTGTATTTTTCAAGCATTTTGCGCAGGAATTTGTCGGCAAAACAGCCTTGACAGATGAATTGCCCCGCTGGTTTTTCTCCGGGAACCGCGCAGTTTTCGATCGTTTTGAAAACCGGGAATACCCCAAAAGCATTCAGCTTTGGCTGAACCGGTTTTTTATCGCGGAAAAAGATTTTGTGCCCGTGTTTGAAGTCAGCGAAGACGACGGCTACTTTGAGGTTGGCGTTAGCATTGAGGACAAAACGGCTTCGTTTCAAGCGCCAGTGCCGCTGGAAAAAATATTTTCCGATAAAAAACACGCCCGCTTGCGGCTCGATGCCCTGCGCGACCTGAGCATGGTAGCGGAGTTTTTCCCGCCCTTGAACGACCTGATCGCCTCCAAAGGCGCGTCAAAAATGTTGTTCGACAGCAAAAGCTTTGTGTCGGTGTTTTTTAATGCCCTGCCTGTTATCCGGCTGTTCGGTATTAGGGTACTATTGCCCAAGGCCCTGCAAAAGCTCCTCCGCCCTGCATCTTCTATGTCCCTCAGCGCACAGAACAAGGGCAAGGTGGCCAGTGCTGGCCTGTTGTCTTTCGCCAACATGATCGACTTTAATTGGCAAATTGCGCTCGGAGACGAAATACTGTCGCCGGAAGCCTTTTTGAAATTGGTGAAAAACATGCGCGGCATCGTCCGCCTGGCCGATGGCTACGCATTCGTTGATGACAAAGAAATAGCAGCATTGCTCCATAAAATTGAAAACACGCCAGCGCCAAGCGGACTAAAACTCTTGCAAATTGCCTTAGCGGGCGAGTACCAGGGCACGCCAGTACGCATGGACGAATCGGCCAAAGCGCTTATGGCAGAACTATTGCGCCCTGATGCCGTGCCGCTACCCGCCGGGCTACAAGCTACGCTGCGCCCTTATCAATTGCGCGGCTTTGAATGGCTGTACAAAAATACCCGCCTTGGTTTTGGTAGCCTCATTGCCGATGATATGGGCCTCGGCAAAACCGTGCAAGTCATTGCCACCCTGCTGCGCCTGAAAGAAGATGGCGCCCTGTCTGGCGATGCCAAAGCATTGGTGGTGGTGCCGACCACCCTGCTCACCAACTGGTCTAAAGAAATTGCCCGCTTCGCGCCGAGCCTGCGCGCCCACGTGTACCACGGGCCAGGGCGCAGTTTGGCTCAGCTGGCAGACGCCGATCTGCTCATCACCACTTATGGCGTGGTGCGCTCCGAAACCGGGGAATTTCAAAAAAAGGAATGGGTTGTTGCCATCATTGATGAGGCGCAAAACATCAAAAATATGGAAACGGCCCAGACCAAAGCCATCAAAAAACTCAAAGCGCCCGTGCGGATCGCCATGACGGGCACGCCAGTAGAAAACCGCATGAGCGAGTATTTTTCCATCTTTGAATTTGCCAACCGGGGCTACCTCGGCACCTTGAAGGAATTTTCCGAAGAATACGCCAAACCAATAGAACTGGAACGCAGCCATACTGCCCTTGAGAAATTCCAGCGCAGCACCGCGCCCTTCCTGCTGCGCCGCTTGAAAACCGACAAAAGCATCATCAGCGATTTGCCAGACAAGGTCGAGACCAACCAATTTTGCAGCCTTACTCCAGAACAAGCGGCACTTTACCAAAATGTTGTGGATGAATCGCTGCGCGCAATAGCCGATGCAAAAGAAGGCGAAATCAAGCGCCAGGGCCTGGTACTGAAAATGCTCACCGCACTAAAACAAGTGTGCAACCACCCGGCGCATTTTTTGAAAAAAACACCTGCAGACCCGGCTTTATCGGGTAAAACCCAGCTCTTGCTCGACCTCTTGGCTCAGATCCTGGAAAACGGCGAAAAAGCGCTGATCTTCACCCAATACCGTGAAATGGGTGACTTGATTGTGCCGCTGTTGCGGGAACAACTTGGTGTGGACGCGGCATTTCTTCATGGCGGCGTTTCCCGAAAGGAGCGCGACAATATGGTGGAGGCTTTTCAAAACCAACGCACGGCGAAAATTTTGCTTTTGTCCCTGAAAGCTGGCGGCACTGGCCTCAACCTTACCGCTGCTTCCAATGTGATCCATTACGACTTGTGGTGGAACCCGGCGGTAGAGGCCCAGGCCACCGACCGCGCTTTCCGGATTGGGCAAAAGCGCAATGTGCAGGTACACCGCTTTATTACTCAGGGTTCATTTGAGGAGAAAATAGACCAGATGTTGCAATCGAAAAAAGAGCTGGCAAATTTGGCTGTTTCCTCGGGTGAGAAATGGATGGGGGAGCTGACAGATACAGAATTGCGGGACTTGGTGAAACTCGGCTAATACTGCCCTGCAAAGTGATTGTGAAGATTTTAGATTCCCAACAATTTCAGGCCCTGGCACGTTCTTTTTGCGTATCTTGTTCACCGTATAAAAATAGTACCATGAAAAAGAACGATCTAGACAAAGGGATGCACTTTATGTCGCCGCTCATCAACCGCGAAGTGGCATCGAAAGAAAAAGGATTCACTGAAAACTTTGAAGTTGAATCGGAGTCTAATATGGTTTGCCCTGGCAGCAAGCTTTCTTATGCACCAAAGGATGTAAACATTGTGAACTATTACCGTTTTGAGGGAATGTCGGACCCAGGCGACAGCAATGTGCTGTATGAAATAGAAACCAAAGACGGTAAAAAAGGAATTTTGATAACACCTTATGGGAATGATTGTCCTGCGCATGTGGCGGCTTTTGTTGCGAAAATTCCCCAAATTGAGAAAAAGCACGAGGACGTGCCCGTGGCTATCTGACCCCCAGCAGGTATTTTTCCCCTAATTTCAAAATAGGTAAAAATACCCTTAAATATATATAGGATTTGTCCCACCTTTGCCAAGTAACATATTAATATTGTGTCTTGGCGCTTGTCCAGCCATTTTATTCGCTGTACCGAAACCACATGAAAACAATCCTTTACTCCATGGTATAGCTTTTTTGCGCTATTGTGCTGATGCGTGTCCTTAGAGACTCGCCCACATCAGGCAGAACCAAATAGCGCAAATGTTTTTGAAAGATCCAATGACCTGTACCCTGTGTTGCCCTTTTTGGATAATAGTCGACCAGACTGAAGCCAAGAAGGAACCAGTGTTGACCTGCATTCCTGGAAATCATTCTAATCATCGAATAGATTTCCAGGATAAAGGGGTCGGTCATTTTACCACCTTTGTCAACTCCATCCGGCTTTCCTCATTCCCTTTTTTATCATAATTGATTGACTTGACCATACCCACCGAAGGTGAATACCAATACTCTGTGTGGTTTGTTCTGGTGCCCATCAGTTTGAATTCAAAATCGTAGCTGATTTTCAGGCACTTATAGGTGCCAGCGGCGGTTGTAATGGTTTCCTCCGCTTCCACTTTTCTGTTTTTCATGCTGTAATGGGTGTTCATCAACTGGAGCCCACCCATGCTCATTTTCATATCCATTTCGGCATCGGGCAGGGTTTGGCCCACCTTCATGTTGGCTGGGAATACCTGATCGGTGCTTGTAACGGCCACTTGCATATCAGGGGAGTTTTGTTGCTGTGGCACCATGGAGCTCATGTCCATAAATACGGTGCCGGCATGGCATTTCATGGGAAAGGTGCTCTTGAACAGCTCCTTTCCTTTTTCATTTGTGGTCGTCATGGCAAAGGTGGCTACAAGCGTGTCGCCCGAATGACCAACCTGGGTGACATTTTGGGTATTAACAGATTCAAGCTTGCCTTTTTTGTTGAAGTTTGAGTATTCGAGGGTGACACCTACTTTGAGGTAATCGAACATTTCTGCGCACTCTTGTGCACCGACAGCTATTGAAAATGTAGAAAGGAGCAGACAAAGGGATAGTTTTTTCATAGTGGTGTGTAGTGTTTTTATTTAAGACAAAGTTCCTAAATCTAAACCAGATTAGTCGCAATAAATTGCGTTTTAACTACGAGTATGTTTGGGACTTCGGCCAATACCTAATTGCCTGGCAAGTAACATTATTCAAGTTTGGTGCTGATCAAGGAAATATCTGTACCGAGGGGCCGGATTGGGTAAGTCCTTGCCCGAGGCGTTAGTACAGGCTGCTCAGGCATTGCAATAGATTTATTTACCAGGTTTTCCTATGTTGCGTCATGAAAATGCAAGACATTGGCCAGGCGCTACATCGGAATTCCACCACTACTGACCTATATTTACCCGTTCTAACCAATTAGGTAAAACTAAACTTGATGAGCGTAGATATTATCATCACCCTGTGCATTTTGCTTGGCGCGATCATATTGTTTGCCACGGAATACGTGTCAATTGATGTGACGGCCATGCTCATTTTGGGCAGCTTGATACTCAGCGGGATATTGAGTCCGCAAGAAGGGCTTTCGGGCTTAAGCAATACGGCTGTGGTGACGGTAGCTTCCATGTTTGTATTGAGTGCCGGTATTGAAAAAAGCGGCGTGTTGAACCCTGTCACGGCATTGTTAGAAAAGTTGTTTCTCCGAAACTTCTGGCTTGGTGCTATTTCCATGCTCATTTTCGTTTCCTTTTTATCGGCATTTATCAACAACACGCCAGTGGTTGCACTTTTTATCCCCGTGGTGTTGAGTTGTTCTAAAGCGATAAAGATCAGTCCCGAAAAGCTGTTGATTCCTCTTTCTTTCGCGTCCATGTTTGGCGGAGTATGTACGCTTATTGGCACCTCCACCAACATTTTGGTCAGCGACTATTCCAAGTCTGCGGGGCTGGGTGCTTTTTCCATGTTTGAAATGACCAAAATGGGCTCGGTATTCCTCGTTGTAGGCTTTGTTTACCTGATATTTGCCATATTAAAATTGCTGCCCAACCACGAAGCTGGCGATGTATTTGAAGATAAATACCATCTTGGGGAATACATTACCAACGTAATCCTGCAACAAGGCGCGCCATCTATTGGGAAAACAATCAAAAAAAGTCCTTTGGTCGCTGACCTGCACTTGGAGATTTTTCAAGTGAAACGCGGCAATAACAGGTTCTTTTTGCCGCCAGAAGATTTTATTTTAGAGGAAAATGATATCCTGAAAGTGAAGGGCAATGTGGACAAGATTCGAAAACTTAAAAGCAGGAATAAAATCGTTATTCAGCCACTGCTGGAAAAAGAGATGCCCATAGGCAACCTGGGCGGCTTGATCTTGCACGAAGTAGTGGTGCTGCCCAATTCAGATTTCACCGGGATGAAAGTGAATGATATTGATTTTGAGGAGAGTTTTGGTGCCGTGCTGCTCGGCGCGCGCAGCAGAAAAGGGTTGCACAGCAAAATGATCGGAGACTGGAAACTTGCCTCTGGCGATTGTCTTTTACTGGCATCTAGCAAGGACAAGTCGAAAACGATGCACAAAAATTTTCCAGGCTTGTTTATCATCAATCATACCGACTACAGCAATTTTTCAATAAAGAACGCTACTGTGGCTATGCTGACGGTAGGGTCGGTCATATTGTTGGCATCGCTTAATGTGGTACCCATTATCACCGCTGCACTGGCCGGATGCTTGGCCCTGATCTTAACCCAGGTAATCACTCCTGAAGATGCTTATAAAAGTATCAACTGGAAAGTAATTTTTGTGTTGGTGGGATCCTTGAGCTTGGGCGTTGCGCTTGAAAAAACCGGGGCATCTCAATTGTTAGCCAGCCAGATCGTGAACCTCGGCGGCGCTTTTGGCCCCATTATCGTTTTGAGCGCTGTGTATTTGTTGACAACGATACTGACAGAAATCATGGCCAACAATGCAACGGTGGTGCTGCTCGCGCCCATTGTGATTTCCATGGCCACCACCATGGGTGTATCGCCCAAGCCTTTTTTGATGGCCATTACCTTCGCCGCCTCCGCCAGCTTTATGACACCCATTGGCTATCAAACCAACACCATGGTGTACGCAGCAGGCAATTATACCTTTAAAGATTTCTTCAGGGTTGGTGTTCCTTTGAATCTTATTTTCTGGATTATCGCGAGCCTGCTGATCCCGGTATTTTTTCCATTTTAATGCGGCAAATAGATGAAAAAAGTCTACAAAAAGAGGGCGATTTTCCGTAACTTTGCACTCTTTTTACAAACGACGAATAGATACCTGTGGAAGAACAAGAAAAACGCCCCGATACCAGCGATTACGGAGCCAGTAGTATTACCGCCCTGGAAGGGTTGGAAGCCGTGCGCAAACGGCCCGGCATGTACATCGGTAGCACCGATACCAAAGGCCTGCACCACCTTGTTTGGGAGGTTGTAGACAACTCCATCGACGAACACCTTGCCGGATATTGCTCCGATATTTGGGTCGTGATTCACCCCAACAACTCTATCACCGTTCGCGATAACGGTCGTGGTATCCCCACCGGGATGCACGAAAAGCTCAAAAAATCGGCGCTTGAGGTTGTTATGACCGTTTTACACGCCGGTGGAAAGTTTGACAAAGACTCCTACAAAGTTTCCGGCGGTTTGCACGGTGTGGGTGTTTCTTGTGTGAACGCCCTCTCCATCCACCTCCGCGCTGAAGTACACCGCGAAGGCAAAATATTCGAGCAAGAATACAAACAAGGAAAACCACAATACGATGTCCGCGAAATCGGCACGACCAATGACCGTGGAACCCTGATCAACTTCCTGCCCGATCCCGAGATTTTTGAAACAGACCACTATAAGTTCGACGTACTGGCGCACCGTTTGCGCGAGCTGTCGTTCCTGAACAAAGGCCTGCGCCTTTCCCTGATCGACGAACGCGAGAAAGACGAAGATGGTTTCAAAACCGAACTATTCTACTCTGAAGGCGGCTTGCAAGAATTTGTGCTTTGGATTGATGAATCAAAACAACATCTCATCGAAACCCCAATCTATATCCATACCAATGAAGAAAGTGTGGATGTGGAGGTGGCGCTGATGTACAATACCTCCTACTCTGAGAACCTGATTTCCTTTGTCAACAACATCAGCACCCGCGATGGCGGCACGCACGTGAACGGTTTCCGCCGGGCACTGACGCGTGAATTCAAGAAATACGGCGAAGACGGTGGCTTTTTCAAAAAAATTACCTTCCCGATCTCTGGAGAAGACTTTATGGAGGGCCTCACGGCCATTATTTCCGTAAAAGTACAAGAGCCACAGTTCAAGGGCCAAACCAAAGGCGAGCTCGGCAACTCCGAAGTGACGGGCATTGTGTCCCGCTGCGTTGGCGATGCGCTGAAACAGTTTTTGGAAGAAAACCCCAACCCGGCACGCCGCATCATTGAAAAAGTGGTGCTTGCCGCCACCGCTCGCAATGCCGCCCGCAAAGCCCGCGAAATGGTGCAGCGCAAAGGCGTACTCACCGGAAGCGGACTGCCCGGCAAACTTGCCGACTGCGCCAGCCGCAAACCGGAAGACAGCGAGATTTTCCTCGTCGAGGGCGACTCGGCTGGTGGTACTGCCAAGCAAGGCCGCGACCGCCACACCCAAGCCATTCTCCCGCTGCGGGGAAAAATCCTGAACGTGGAAAAAGCGCTGGAGCACAAGATTTACGAGAACGAGGAGATCAAAAACATGTTCACCGCGCTGGGGGTCAGCATCTCTGAAAACGAGGAAGGCCACCGCATCCTGAACATCGAAAAGCTCCGCTACCACAAGGTAGTCATCATGTGCGACGCCGACATCGACGGTTCGCACATCACCACCCTGATCCTGACCTTTTTCTTCCGCTACATGCGCGAGCTGATTGTCAATGGTCATATTTACATCGCCCAACCACCACTTTACTTGGTGAAGAAAGGCAAAAATCAGCGCTACTGCTGGAACGACAAGGATCGCAAAGAAGCCCAAATGGAATTCTCCGGCGGCAAGGAAGACGACGATACCGTGAAAGTACAGCGCTACAAGGGTCTTGGTGAAATGAACGCCGAGCAACTGTGGGAAACGACCATGGACCCAGCCAGGCGCATCCTGAAAATTGCGACCATCGATGATTCAGCGGAAGCTGATCGCATGTTCTCCATGCTGATGGGCGATGAGGTGCCACCAAGGCGGGCGTTTATTGAGGCGAATGCGAAGTATGCACGGATAGACGTTTAATTTAATGTGATAATTTGATAATGCGATAATTTGATAATTGTGCCTGTGTTTGGGCATTTTGGTAATACTTGGCGGGGCTGTCGTGGAAGGTTTTGAAACCTTGTGCGACAGCCCCGCTTCTTTTTTGAGCTTGAGATATCCCTAACTATTGTAAAAGGGAAAATTTGGAGTAAAATGGGTTATTTGTGCATACTTGTACCGCAGAATTACCACTCGTATGGGCAAAGGAATTGAACATGCGACCAACCAATGCCTGCGATACATTTTTTGTAGAAAACGACACCGTATTTAGCTAGGAACTCCCTCGTTTAAAAACTCAAGGCTTCATGGTTTACATGATCTGTTGAATATTTTGCAATGCCACTTCAATGATACGAACTAATCGCGTAAACCATGAAACCATGAAACCCTTTAACCATGAAACCTATTTTTGCACAACAACCTTCCCTGCATGTTTCACCCCATTTCTTCCCTCCAATACCCAAAAGTACACCCCAACAGGCACATTCCCAAGTGCCAAAGTATAGCTGTCGCTTTCACCCGACAAGGACAGGTCACGCAGCACCCGCCCATACGCATCCGTGAGTGCGATGCGCTTGATATTGCCTATCAGACAGCGCAAAATGAAGCTGCTCGCTTGCCGGATTCGGCCATACACTACAGGCAGGCACTGCCACTGACGGCTGCTGCGTCGCTACGATGGGTGAGCAGGGCAAGCCAGGGTTGTCTATCGGGCCCAAGCGATAGTTGGGGAAGTAGGGGATACTGGCACCGCTGGGTACAGGAAATATCAAGCCCCGCTGCTCTACATTGCAGGCTAGGCCTTGTTCATCGGGGTTGTGGATGATATGGTAGTAGCGAGTGTCGCCACCGCCTTCAATATAAATTTTACAGTCTGGCCCCATTTGGCAAAACCAAAATAAGATGGCAATAGGATCCACGAAACCATCCCAAACAGCCACTTTTATCTGGCTTGAACTAACATTGGAAGCCCAAAGATCAAACTGGTACACTTGAAATGCTGCGGCAATGTATAAAAACTGTCCACTTGGAGAAATGCCGCAACCCCCTTGAGTGGCAATATCACTTCCATAATTCACTGAAAAGGTGCTATAACCAGTAAAAGTCCCTGTACTGCGATCAAAGGTAAAGTTCATGATATCCTCATAAGGAAAGTATCGAATCATTTTAGTGCCATCCGGTGAAAATACAGTCTGCCCATAGCCCTCTTTGGATGCTGGCGGAATATTGCCCATTGTCTGCATTAATGTGTCAACAATGCCGTCTTTTGTGAAAAGAAAAACATAAAACTGATTGCTATTCCTCCTTGGAAGGATGATCCACCAGTCTTTTCCGTTAGCGTGTTTGACAGCATTCATCTCGCCTCCTGCCAGTGAGTCAACTAGCAAAGGGATATTCTTTTCTAATACATATTTATTATTGTTTGATATCGTAACAATACTGTGGAGGAGCCGATCAACATACGCATCTTCTTTGGGAGGAGGAATATATAATACACTCCCATGGAACAAGTAATAGATTGAATCATTTTCAGGAAGTTGAAGGATTATCGCACTTGGGTAACCAGCAGTATAGCCTCTCCCAATATCGTCGCAAAGGCTATAATGGTAATCGCCAGGATTCAAGTCATCCCCATTCGGGATTACTTGGCCATTCTCATTGGCAATATTACAGCCGTTGGTATAAAACAAAAGATCACCAATGGAATCTGAAATACTGGCATTGGTAATGTACATATTCATGTTTTCATTCCCTACAAAGTAATTCGCTTTTGGAGGAGCAGTGTGGAAATTTATTACAATCCTGCCATAATTCTCATCGTTAAAGTTATAATCATGCCCAATAACCCAATTGTAATCTTGTTTCTGAGCAGAAATAATTCCTGGTAGAATCCAAAGTATAAAAAAAAGCAATTTCTTCATTTTAACAAAAAAAAACAATGCCCTAAATCAGAAGCCATTTTCTGATTTAGGACACTGTCAAGTGAACTTTAATGGGAAATAATGACCCTTCCTGAGGTGACTCCGTCGAGTGTGTAGATATAAACACCGGAAGCGAGCTTGTCTGTCGCCATCAGTATTTTACCTTTTGAGTCCGTAATTATGACCTCTTTTACCAATTTCCCAAATACGTCCAAAAATTGCACCCGTGAATTGCTGTTATTGTGCAAGTCATACGCGGGTAGTCGATCCTTTGGTACAAAAACTTTGGGCCCGTGAATTGCTGTTATTGTGCAAGTCATACTGGATGGTTATTTGGCTATTGGCCGGATTCGGGAACACGTTGATATAGCCTGTTGGAGTTGGAAGCTTATTTTCAGACCGCTGCTCTGGTCTTGGTGACGCATTGCAGAAAATATCGTCGTTATAATAAACGGGCGCAGGTTGAACCAAAGTTAGCATATCCCTTGCCTGTAATACCGCCTCACCACCAATCAGGGGGCATTGTCCGGCAATGCTTTCCAAACTTGCAACTTGAACCTCGGAAAAACTGCTACTGCCCATTGCAATGGTTTGCAGGAAAATGCTGTTCACTATTTTCTCATTTAACAAATGGTCTGCAAATCCGCTCAAGGCGTTATTTTGAGATGAAAGTGCCGTGGCAGCGCTCGACCGAGAACCCAAGATGTTGTTTAATTTAGTACTCCTCAAGGTTGTTAAATTAGCAAGATCTTGCAATATGACTGCCCTTTCATATTCCAATTGGGTGCTGTCTGTTTCAGTAATTTCGAAGGCCGACAAAGCAAGTTCCTTTTCTGCCAAAGAATCCAGGTGTTCTGCTATTTGAACTTCATAAGAATCTAGGTCTGATAGGTCGCTCGCACCCACAACAAATAGACTTGTTGTGGTGTTGTAAATCAATCAGTTATGCTCTAAATAGAAATTCCAGAGGCCAGCACAGACACCCAGAATGTCGTCGTAAAGGTCGAAATCATGTACACGGAGGCGTTCCGA
>Ga0105053_10002398_pt1 | contig 29127 bp, 14 predicted proteins | sample BON01_FD_78093 | JGI IMG/M metagenome (GOLD analysis project Ga0105053, IMG submission 78093) | Freshwater microbial communities from Lake Bonney liftoff mats and glacier meltwater in Antarctica - BON-01 | ecosystem: Environmental > Aquatic > Freshwater > Ice > Glacier meltwater | place: Lake...
CCAAGCTGTGCCGCGTGGACGTGCGGGGCCAGGAGGGCGGCGCGTCGGGGGGGGGGGGGGCGGCCGAGGGGGGGGGGGGCGGGGGGGGGGGGGCCCGGGCGCGGGGGGGGGCGGGGGGGGGCGGGGCGGCCGCGGGGGTGGCGGGGGGGGGGGGGGGGGGGGGGGGGGGGGGGGGGGGGGGGGGGGGGGGCGGCCGATGCGGGCGGCGGCCAGGGCGGCGGCGGCCGCGGCCAGGGCGGCGGCCAGGGCGGCGGGCGCGACGTGATGAAGCGGCCGCGCACGGACCCGTCCAAGGCGTCGTTCCCGGGCACGCTCGCGGTCAAGCGGGTGGGCGGCGTGCCGACCGTCTTCCCCGCGGACGGCGGGGAGGTGGCGCCGGAGGAGGACATGCTGCGCGTGGTGTACGCGTGCGGGCCGGTGATGGCGGCGGCGGGGGCCAAGGGGGCGGCGGCGGCGGCGGGCGGCGGGGCGGAGCCGCGCTGCTGGGAGGACTTTGACGCGCTGCGCGCGCGCGTGGCGCGCGAGTGGCGCGCGCTGCTCCCGCACGCCGACCCGATCTCGGCGAGCCTGCGCGCCAAGATGGCCGCGTTCCAGCCGCCGCCGGCGACGGGCGCGGCGGCAGTAGCGGCGGCAACAGCAGCAGCAGCAGCAGCAGCACCGGGCAACGGCCACGCCCCGTAGAGCCACATTGTTTGCGCTTTTGGACGACCTCCTTTACAAACAAACAGTAACAGACGCATTGAGGGACCGCTAGACGGCCAGAATGACAGACAACAACGACGACGCGGCTGGCGGCGTGTCGGTGCTGGCGGCGGCAAGGCGCCCACCCCCCTGCTGACCCTACGCCACCATCAGCGCGCGGCACAGGTCATCGAACGCCGCCCTCTCCTCGCCGCCGGACAGGGCGAGGGGCGGCCGCATCGCGCGGCACGCCTGGCAAAAGGAGGCCAGCATGCCGCGCTGCTCGGGCGTCAGGCCGCCGCCGCCGCCCCCTCCTCCTCCCGCGCGCATCGCGCCGCCGCCGCCCCCCCGGCCGACCAGCCTCGCCGTCAGCGTCAGCCTCAGGCCCGCCAGACAGAAGGCGGGCGAGTAGGGCGGGGCCGCGCACGACAGCAGCGCCAGCGCAAATTGCCGCAGCAGCGGCGCGTCGGGCTCGCCGCCGGCCCACCGCACGGCCAGCTCGAGGGCGGGCGCGCCGAGCCCCGGGAAGCCGCCGCCGCCGCCGCCGCTTTCGGCGCCGCTGCTCTTGACGCCGGCCGCCAGAGGAGGAGCCGAAGAGGCGGCGGCAGACGTCACGATCAGCTCGAGCAGCAGGGCCAGGGCCAGGCGCCCGACCTCGAGCCCGCGCCCTGAGCGCGCCGAGGCGCGCAGCGCGGCGTCGACGCCCCCGACGGCCAGCGGGCCGCAGAGCGCCGGCTGCGCGCGCGCGGCGACGCGCAGCAGCTCGAGCAGGGCGGCCGCGGACAGGGCGCAGCGGTCGTCCGCGTAGAGCGGGCCCGAGCCCAGGGCGGCGCGCGCGACGCGCGCGAGGGCCAGCGCGAGGGCGGGCGAGGCGGCGGCGGCGCGCTCGGCGGCCGCAAACTCGCGCCCGCCGGGCCGGGGCTTGCCCTGCCCGGCGCCGGGCCCCTGGGCGGCGCAGCGGGCGGACAGGGCGGCGGCCTCTGCGATCGCGGGCTCGAGCTGCTCGGGCGTAGGGCCGTCGGCCCGGTCGTCGCCGCCGCCGCCGCCGTCGTCGCTCGCGCGGGCGAGCGCGAGCGCCAGCAGCCGACGGCACGCGCGCAGCTCGGGCGACGCGGCCGGCGCCGTGGGCGTCGCGCTGAACAGCGCGGCCAGCAGCAGGTCGAGCAGCTCCGGGTGGCGAAGAGGCTCCAAAGAAGGCAGATCAGAGGGATCAAAGTCTCCGTGGTGGCCAACCTCCTCTTCCTCTTCCCCGGCCGCCGCCGCTGGAGGAGGACAAGGCGGCAGCGGCCGAGAGTAGATTTCGAGCAGGCGAGCCAGCGGCCGGCCGGCGCGCTGGATCGGCGGCGGCGGCGCGGCGGGCGGGGGCGTGCGGCTGCCCCCGCGCCCGCCCCCGTCGCCCGGGTGCAGGTGGTGGTGCGCGCGCCGGTGGCGCTCGAGCGGCGGCCGCCACTCGCCCGCCGCCGCCAGCACCTCCCCGACCAGCGCCGTCGCCTCGGCGTCGCGCGGCCCCGCGCCCTCGCGCGCGTACATCCTGCGCAGGGGCCACACGCTGCCCGCGCCGTGCCGGGCGGCCGCCTCGAGCTCGAGCTCCTGCGCCAGGCGCCGGGCCTCGCCCCCGTCGGCCGCCGCATGCGCTCCCCTCCACCCCCCCTGAGCGTTTGCCGCCGCTCCTTGCGCCGCCGCCGCCGCCGCCGTGTTTGCCGCCGCTTTCGCCGCCTGTGCCGCGCGCGCGATCAAGGCCTGCGCCAGCAGGTAGGCGTGCAGGCTCTCGCAGCAGGTGGCCCGCAGCTCGCGCGCGAGCGCCTCGCACTTCTCACCGTCCGCCGGGCCGCCGCCGCCCCCGCCGCCGCCCGCCGCGCGCAGAAAGGCGGCCAGCCGCGCCGCCAGCTGCATCTGGAAGGCGCCAAAGTAGGGGGCGAGCGCCGCGCCCGCGCCCGCGGCGGCGACCTCCTCCTCGGCGGCGCGCCCCCCGAGCTCGAGCATGCGCTCGGCGGCGCGGCCCAGCGGGGGACAGGGCGGGCGGGCCGGCGCGGACGGGGGGGCGCACACGAGCCGGAGGACCAGCGCGCGGCCGCGGGCGCCGCCGCAGAGCGCGGAGAGCGCGGCGTCGGCGTCGGGGTCGCCCTCCTCGGGCGCCGGGGGGGGCGGCGCCGCGGCGTCGGCGTCGGCGGCGGCGGCGCGGGCGCGCGCGGCTTCCTCTGAGGCGCGCGCGACGGCCGCGGGGTCGAAGCGCGCGAGCACGAGCTCGCGGAGCAGGTCGAACTCGTCTGCCGTCGCCGTCGTCGTCGACGCCGCGGCCGCGGCCGCGGTGCCGGGCGGCGCCGTCGGCATGCCGCCGCCGCCGCCGGCGAGCATGCCGAGCCAGTCGGTCACGAGCGAGCCCATTTGGGCGTAGCCTGCATGATGATGATCGTCATGTTTTTTGTTGGGTCCACAGCAAAAGGGTGGGTGGTTCAAGGCGTGCGAGGAGGATGTGAGGCGACGCCAGAGAGGAGACGGGCATCAAGGCGCCGAGAGCGAGGCGCGAAACGAACGACCACCGCCCAAAATAGAAACCAAACGCACCGATGTAGCCGTCCGACAGCGACTCGACCACTTGCGCGGGCTGCCCGCCGGCCTCGAGGTAGGCGGCCACCGCGTCCAGCACCCCGGGCTCCATGATGGCGTCCGGCGCGCGCAGCTCCCCCTCGAGCCGCTGCCTTTTGAGCGAGAGCGCCTCCTCTTCGTCGTCGACGGCGGCGCCGGCGTCGGCGAGCGCCGGCCGCGACAGATCGACGGGGCCGTCGCCACCACCTGCGACCCCCTCCATTGGCGCCGCCGCCGCCGCTCCGACCTCGCCGTCGGGCTCGTGCGGGTCGTCCGAAAAGTCCATCCGGACGCCGGCGCGCGTGCGCGCGCTACCTCCTCCTCTGGATCGTGTCGTTTCACGCGCGCTCGTGCACTTGTATCTCTTTAACGAGTGGTGTCAATGATGTGATCGTGCGATATGAGTGCGTCTCGGAGACTAGAAGCAACCAGCGCGACTATCGCCACTCTATCGACCGATCGATTGCGCCTTCAAAACACCGCCGGCCGCCGCCTCTGCCGCTCCTCCTCTGCCGCTGCAAACGCGTCCTCGCGCGCGATCACCGCCCTGAGCAGCAGGGCGGCCCCGCGCTTGTTCAGCACCGTGTTGTAGCTGCGGCAGTCCTGGTGCTGCACGCAGCGCGGGCACCCCGTCTCGGCCGCGGGCCCCTCTGCCGCCGTTGCCGCCGCCGTCGCCGCCGCACCTGCCGCCGTCGCACCCGCCGCACCCGCCGCCGCCGACGGCCCCCCTCCCCCCCCGCCGCCCCCCGCCCCGCGCACGTCCTCCCCCTCACAGTCGCACTCCTCCACCAGCGCCAGCGCCCGCCGCAGGAGCGCCGGGAAAAGCGGCGCCGCGTGCGCGCACAGCCCCAGCCCTCCCGGCAGCGCGTCGTACAGCAGCAGGCGCTCGGGCCGCACGCGCGCGTCGTAGGCCCCGTCGCACTCTGCTTTCACGTCCGCGGGAGAGGCGACCATGAACAGCGGCAGCGCGTGCAGCAGCGCGTGCGCGGCGGCGTGCACGGCGCCGCGGAACCCGCCCCCGCGCTGCAGGGCCGCGGCGCGCGCGGCCTCGGACGCGGCGGCCTGGGCCCGGGCGCCGCCGGCGCCGCGGCGGCCGCCGGCGGCGGCCGCGGCGGCAACGGCGACGGCGGCGGCCGCCGCCGCGCCCTCGGCGTCGGCGCGCAGGGAGGCGTCGCGCTCGACGGCCAGGCGCGCCCCCGGGGGGATGCGCACGTAGGCGCAGCGCGTCTCGAACTGGACGTCGGGCAGGTCGAGCTCGACGGCGTCGAAGACCTTGCCGGAGCCGTGGCGGATGCGGAAGAAGCCCGGGAAGCGCGTGGTGATGAGCGCAGGCTCGCAGGCGGCGGTGGTCGGGCGCGGGTCGCCGCCGACGCCGCCGCCGCCGCCGTCGTCCTCGACCTCGCGGCCGTCGCAGTCGTCCTTGCCGTCGCCGTTGCCTTTGCCTTTGCCGTTGCCGATGCCGGGTGCGTCCCCCGCGCGCATGCCCGCCAGAGCGGCGGCGCGCCGCTCGGCCAGGGCGGCCAGGGCGTCGCCGGCGCTGACGGCCAGGTCGGCGCCGTCCGCCGGCGGTCCGCGTCCGCGGGCGGCGCCGGCGGCGCCTGGGGGGGCGTTGGCGGCGGCGCGCGCGGCGCTCTCTGACGACAGCAGCCCCGCCGCGCTGCCGGCCTGCGCGTAGGCCGCCGACGCGCCCAGCACGTGCACGTCCGTCACGTCCCGGATCCGCGTGTAGTAGCGGCAGTCCGACGGGTGCACGAGCGCCACGCCCGCCGACAGGTCGAGCCGGCGGCACAGGTAGGTGCGCGCCTGGTGCATGTAGACCGCTCCATCGTACACATGAAAAAAGGCCTTGCCGGCCTCGAGCTCCTCCAGCGGTTTTTTGCGCGCCTCGTCCCACACGACGACGCGGCGCTGGTCGACGCAGCGCAGGGAGACGGCCGAGGCGGGGCCGCGGTCCAGTAAGGGGCCGCTGTAGTGCAGGCCGGCGCGCCCCGCCGCGGCGCCGGTGCCGAGGCGCGGGTGGCGCGCGACGAGGCCGTCGGCGAGGAGGCCGGCGCACGCGGCGGAAAAGGCCGAGGAAAGGGGCGCGCCGCCGCCGTGCGCGCCGCCGCCGCCGCCGCCGCCGCCGGCCGAGAACAGCGGCGCGTCCTCCTCGGCCACGATCGGCAGCTCGGCCGCCGCGCACGCGAGGTGCTGGCGCAGCAGCATGGCGTTGGACGGGTCGACGCGCGCCGCCTCGACCGGGCGGCCGAACAGCGCGGCGCGCGGGTGCCGCAGCATCTGCTGGTCGAGCGGGCTGTCGAACGCGACGTAGATCGCGAGCGACGGCTGGCCGCGCCGGCCCGCGCGCCCGGCCTGCTGCCGCAGCGACGCCACGCTGCCCGGGAACCCGAGGTGGAGCGTGGCGTCCAGGTCGCCGACGTCGACGCCGAGCTCGAGCGCGTTGGTGGCGGCGACGGCGGCCAGCGCGCCCGAGTGCAGCGCGCGCTCGATGGCGCGGCGCTGCTCGGGCGCGTAGCCCGCGCGGTAGACGGCGACGCGCGACGCGAGCGCCTCGGCGGCGGCGGCGGCGGCGGCGGCGGAAGCGGAAGAGGAAGAGCGGCGCGAGAGCGGCCGGTCGCCGACGGGCGCGGCAAACGCGAGCGACAGGTCGGGCGGGGGAAAGGCGGCGGCCCCGTGGCCGTCCGCCCCCGCCGCGGCCGCCGCCGCCGCGCTCGCCCGCAGGATGTCGCGCGCGTACGTCGCGACCAGCTCGCACAGCTTGCGCGACTTGCAGAAGGCGATGCAGCGGAGGCCGTGCCGCGCGGCCTCGGCCAGCAGGCGCGCCGTCTCGACGATCGGCGACGCGCGCGACTGGGCCTCGAGGGTGCCCGCGGCGCCGCGGCGCGCCTGCACGCCGCTCATCGAGGCCGGGCGGCGGGCGTCGGGCACGAGGCCGCCGGCGGCGGCGGCGGGGAGGGCCGTCGAGGCCGGGGCCGGGGCAGCGGGGGAGCAGTTGGCGCGCCAGGCGGCCGCAAAGGCGCCACGGGCGGGGAGGGCGGCGGCGATGGCGGCCTGGGCGGCGGCGGCGCCGTGGCTGCTGTCGTTGCCGGCGCGCGCGAGGTCGCCGAGGAGGCCCGCGCCGCCCGGCCGCACGCGCCACAAAGGGCGGTCGCGCGCGCCGTGGTCGTTGTTGCCGCTGCCGCGACCGCCGTCTGCCGGGGGCAGGGGCGGCAGAGAGCTGACGCCGGCGGGGCCGCCGCCCGCCGCCGTCGCCGCGATGGCCGCGTGCGCCTGCTCCGCCAAGCGCCGGCGGCGCTGCTGCTGCTGCTGCTGTTGTTGTTGTTGTTGCTTCGGGTGACAAGCAGCAAGAGCGGGTGTGGCGGCCAGGACATGGCGCGGCGGTCCGACGGGCGACGAGGGCAGGCTGTCGCCGCCGCCGTCCCCCCGGCCCCCCCCGCCGCGCGGCTGCCCAAGGTAGCGCGGCGCGGCGCCGGCGGGGGACGACGCCGCGGGCTCGTCAAGCGGCGGCGATGGCGGCTCTTGCTGCTGTTCGGCGATCGGCCACTCGCTCGAGCGTCCTCCGAGCAGGTCCAGGGGGCCTTCTGGAAGCTCGTCGAGCAGGGAGCTCTCGCGGGCGGCGCGGGCGCGGCGGGCAAGCAGCCGCTGCGCGCGCCAGACCACGTCGCCCCCCTCGCCGTCGTCTCCCTCGCCCTCTTCGTCGTCGTCGTCGTCGGCGGCGCTGGCAAAGGGGGGAGCGCCGCCAGCTCCTGCCGCGGCGGCCACGGCCGCGCGCCGCGCGGGCAGCGCCTCGCGACGGGCCCAGCGCGCCACCTCGCGCTCTGCCGCCACGCGGTTGCACCTGCTCGCCTTTTGGCCGCCGCCGCCGCCGCCCCGCCTGCCGACCGCGGCGGCCGCCGCGGGCCGCCGCCGACGCCCGCCGGCGCCTCCTCCTCCCTCGTCGTCGTCTTCCTCGCCCGAGGCCGCGGCCGCCGCAGCCGCGGCGGCGGCCCCTCCCGCCCCCTCGTGCTCGAGCGGCGGGTTCCACAGCACGAACGACTTGGGGCCGCTGGGCGAGCCGTCGATGTCGACCAGCTCCACCTCGCAGGGCGGCACGCCGATCAGCGCGGCGGCGTGCCCGAGCGGGTTGGCGATGGTGGCGGACGTGACGACGAATCGGGGGGAGCCCGGGGGGGCCGCCGCCGAGGACGAAAAGGGAGGCAGGGCAGAAGAAAGGGCGCCGCCGCCGCCGCCGCCGCCGCCGCCGCCGCTGCCGTTGCTGGCCCCTCCTCCGCTGGGCGGGGGCGGGGGCGGGGGCGCGTAGGCGCGCTCGACGACGCGCCGCAGCCGCCGCAGCACGAGGCTCGTGTGCGTGCCAAAGACGCCGCTGTACGCATGGCCCTCGTCGACCACGACCAGGCGCAGGCCGGAGAGGAAGCGCGCGAATGCGGCGTGGTGCGGCAGCACCGAGGCGTGCAGCATGTCCGGGTTGGTCAGCATGACACGCGCCTCTCGTCGCACCTCGGCGCGCTCGCCGCCGCCGCCGCCGCCCGCCTGGCCGCCGCCCTCGCCCCCGCCCCCGTCGCGGCCCCCGCCGCCCCCGCCGCCGCTGTTGCCGCGCGGCGTGTCGCCGTCGTACGTGCGCACCCACCTCCCGGCCGCCTCGGCGCCGAACGCCGCCCCCACCAGGCCCCTGAGCGCGCGCAGCTGGTCGTGCGCCAGCGCCTTTGTCGGGAAAATGAGCGCCGCCGTCGCCGAGGGGTCGGCGGCGAGCATCTCGATCAGCGGCAGGCCGTAGCAGAGGGACTTGCCCGAGGCGGTGGCGGTGGCGACGACGACGTGGCGGCGGCGCGCGAGGACGGCGTCGATCGCCTGCGCCTGGTGGCTGTAGAGCAAGGGGGTGGGGGGGCGGTTGCCGTTGCCGTTGCCGTTGCCGTCTCGGCCGCCGCCGTCGTCGTCGTTTCCGTCGTTTCCCGGCAAGGACGGATACGCGAGCAGGCCGCGCCAGCGCAGCGCGGCGATCGACTCGGGGCACAGCGGTACGGAGGGGCTGGCCATGACGGCCGGGCGCGCGGCGACGGGCTCGACGTGCGCGATCTGCCCGCCGTACCAGGGCAGCGCGCGCAGGTGCTCGAGAAAAGGGCCCGGCGGCAGCGCGCGGCAGTCGAGGCAGGGCGGGTGGCGGCGCGAGAGCATCGGCGGGCGGGGCGGGGGGGGGGGCGCGGCCGCGGCGCCCGCGGGGCCGCGCCCCCCGCATCGGCGGCCCCAGCCGCCCGCTTCCCGGTCCTCGGAGTCGTCGTCGTCGTCGTCCTCGTCGTGGCTAGCGTCGGCGGCGGCATCGCTGCCCGGGTTGCCGTCGTTGCTGGCGTCGCGCAACGGCCGGCGCAGAAATCCGCCCGACGCCCGCTGCTGCTGCTGCTCCCGCTGCTCCCGCAGCCGTGCTTCGTGCGAGGATGCCTCCTGGTAGGCGCGCCGCCGCGCCTCGAGGGCCCCGCCGACGAGCAACGCCAGCGGAAGCGGCCGCGCCTCGAACCCCGGGCGCCACCGGCCGCGCGAGAGCGCGTCCCATCGCCCTTGGCCTTGGCCGCCGTCGCCGTCGTCGCCGTTGCCGTCGCCGTCGCCGTCGCCATCGCCGTCGCCCGGGGGCCCCTCCTCGTCCAGGAACCGCTCGTGCGCGGCCCACGCGGCCAAGGCGAGCGCCCGCCGCACGGCCGCCTCGCGCCGCTTCGCCACCGTGTCGGCGCCGCCTCGAGCGCCCCGGCCGCCGCCGCCGCCCCGGCCGCCACCGCCCCGGCGCCCCGCGCGCGTCGGCGCCGCCGCCGCCGCCCCCTCGCCGTCCTCCACGCGCCTGCCCGGGTCGAGCAGGTCGATCGTGAGCTCCAGGTCGTCCTCGTTGTCGCCGTCGTTGCCGCCCCGCGAAGACCCTGGGCCTCCACCGTGGCCGCCCATCTCGGCCGCCGCCAGCTCTGTCGCGCTCGAGAAAAAGCCGCCGCCGCCGCCGCCGTCCTCCGCGCCGCCGCGGGGCAAGTAGTGCGCGCGCAGCGCGGCGGGCATGTCCCGCGCGGCCGCGTCGCCGTCCGACAGCGCCACCGCGCGCGGGGCGAGGTCGGCCAGGGCGCGCAGGGCGGCCAAGGGCGCGACCGCGACGGGAGCAGGGGGCGGCAAGGCGGGAGAGGCGGCGGCGACGGGCCCGGCGGCCGAAGGAACGGGGGGCGCCGCTGCGGCCGAGGCGGGCGGCGTGGCGACGGCGCGCCCAAGGTGCTCGCGGACGCTGCGCCAGGTGGGCGTGACGTTCTGCGCCTGGAGGAAGTTCGAGAGGGCGGCGAGCACGGCGTACGCGCGCGAGAGGGCCTGCAGCGCGGCGGGGAGGGGCAAGGCCTCGAGGGCCGCCGCCTCTGCGGCGGTCAGGCCCGCGGGCAGCGCCGCGCGCGCGAGCAGCGACAGCGGCGCCGGCTCCCCCGGCTCTGCCGCCACTTGCTCGGCGTCATCGGCGTCGGCATCGACGTCCTCCGCCGCCTCTTCTGCTGCGCGGGCCTGTCGCTGCTGCTGCTGCTCCAGCGCGGCCGCCGCCGCGGCGCGCCGCCGCAGCCGGCGCGTGGCCGGGCTCACCAGCGGCGGCGCCCGGATGTCGCCGCCCTCGCCGCCGCCATCCCCCTCCCGCTCCTGCCCCGCGAGAACCAACGCCCGCGGGCGCTTGCGCGGCCGCCGATCCCGGTCGTGCCCGGCGCGCAGCGCCCCCGCGTCGATCGCGTCCTCGGCCTCGGCCACGGCCGTGGCCACCGCCGCCGCCCGACCCGCCCCGCGCGCCGACGGGTTGGGCCGCGAGCTGTAACCAGGCCGGCCGAGCGCGTCCTCGGCGGCGGCGGCGGCGGCGAGCCGCGGCGGCAGCGGCGGCGGCGGCGGCGGCGACGTCTCTCGCGGCCGCGGGCGCACCGGCGCGCCCAGGTCGGCGGCGGCCGCGGCCGCGATGGCGGCGACGCGGCGGCTGCCGTAGGGCTGCGGGGTGGGCGAGTCGAGCGGGTGTCGCTGCTGCTGCGGGTGCTGCTGCTGGTGCTGCTGCTCCATCGGCACAGGCGCGGGACGGGCGCTGCTGTTGCGCTGCGGCGCCGCCGCGCCGACCAGCGCGGTCTGTTTGTTTATCGGTTGGTTGGTTGGTTGAGGGGCAAGAGTGCGGTTAGCGGTTGGCACCTGCAGGCAAACATCCAGCCCCCCACCGCCTCGATCAACCCCCTTGGCAAAAAGCAGCAACTCGCCACAAACGCGCCCGCGCTGTCCCGCGGCAGCGGCAACGAGGCGACGCGCGCCGCGCCGTCGGACAAGCGGCGCCCGCCGACAAAGAGCGCGACGCTGCCGCCAAACCCGGGCTGGCGCCGCAGCTCCGCGCGCAGCTCGGCGACTGTGGCCGACTCGGCGACCTCGACCGTCGCCTCGAGGCCCGTGAGCGTGCGCACGCGGACGCGCTGCATCCTTCGAGAGAGGGGAAAGAGGGAGAAGTTTTTGATCAAACGTACACAGGGTCGGTGCGTTTATGTGGTCGAGGCCGTAATCTACTACTCATCTAGAAATCTAGTGGCACTGCGTCCTTGCCCGGAAAACCACCAAACGATACCCTTTATCGTCGGCGGGCCGAATCCCAAATCCACCAAGTCGATTCGCCTCATCGATCGATTGACCGTCCCGCAATGCAGGCCAATGCACGCGCAATCCATACCAATCACCTCGCGCTCCTGAGGCCGCCGTCCACCATCACCACCCCCACGACCCGGTGGAATGGCGCCCAGCAGCAGCAGCAGCAGCACCCGACGCCGACGGCGCGGCGCCGCGGTCGGCGCCGCGAGCGCGCGCCGCCGCCGACGACAGCGCGCGCCGGCGCCGAGGCCGAGCGTGCGCGCACGGCCCCTCAGCCGAGGAGCAGCAGCAGCAGCAGCAACCCCGCCGCCAGAGTCCTCCTCGTGTGCGACGAGGAGGGGTCGGGCCCCGCCTTTCGCCTGGGTCCGGCGGGAGCAGCGCGCGACGACGACGGCGCGCGGAAGGACAAGGCTCGTCCCTCCTACTCGTCCTCCTCGTCGGCAACGCTGCCCGGGCAGCAGCAATTGCAGCAGCAGCAGCTGCAGCGTCCGCCCGTCCTCGAGGCGGCCCGCCGGCGGCTCGCGTCCCTGTTCCTGCCCGACGGCTTCCCCGTCTCGGTGTCGCCCGACTACCTGTCCTACCAGCTCTGGACCATCCCCGTCCACATCACGGGGTGGTGCGGCAACGCCCTCGTCACGTCGTCCCTGCTGCGCGCCGTCGGCGTCGGCGCGATGCCCGGCGGCGCCGCGGGCGCGGCCGCCTCGGCCGCCGCGATAAAGTGGCTGACCAAGGACGGCGTCGGCGCGCTGGGCCGGCTGCTGGTGGGCTCACGGCTCGGGCGCGAGTTCGACGACGACCCGCGCCGCTGGCGCATGGCGGCCGAGGCGCTCACGTCCCTGGGCCTGGCGCTCGAGGTGGCCACGGCGCTGGCGCCGAGCCAGTTCCTGCTGCTGGCCAGCGCGGGCACCTTTGCGCGCGCGGTCGGCAAGGGCATGGGCAACCCCGTCTTCCGCGTGGTGCTGACGCACTTCGCGGCCGAGGGCGACAACGTCGGGGCGGTGTCGGCCAAGGAGGAGGTGTGGGAGGTGAGCGCGCAGATGGCCGGGTTCGCGTGCTCGGTCGCGCTGCTGCAGGGCCTGCAGGGCGTGGTCGACCGCGCAGAGGCGGCCGGCGGCGGCGGCGGCGGCGGTCCGTTCCAAGGGCCGGCGGGCGGCGCGGCGGTCGTTTGCGCGGCGTGGCTCGTGCTGCAGTCGGCGCACGTCGGCCTGCGGTGGAATGCCCTGCGTCGGCTGCGGTTCCGCGAGCTGAGCCACAAGCGCGCGGCCATGCTGGCGGCCGAGCACGTGGCTGCGGTGGCGGCGGCGGGCACGCTGGCGGCCGTCGCCGCGGCCGCCGCCGAAGAGGGGGGGGAGCGGCGAGACGAGGAGGAGGATGAGGAGGAGGAGGACCGGGAGGCAGGCGCGACGGGCGGGGGGGAGGACGCCGGATCGACGGCCTTGTCCGCCGCCGTCGCCGCCGCCATGGCGGCCTCTGCCTCCTCCCCGCCGCCCGCCGTCCGACTGTCCGGCGTCGACGCGCTGACCGAGCGCGAGCCGATGCTCCTGCCCGCCGAGACGGCCGTCCGCCCGCGCGTCGCGTTTGGCCGCGGCCCGGGCGAGGTGCTGCCGCCGGCGCGCGGCTGGCTCGGCGACGGCGCCTACGCGGCAGAGTGGGCGCGCATGTACGCCCGGGAGGACTACGTGCTGGCGTGGCGCGCGGGCGCGGGCGCGGGCGCCGCGGGCGAGGCGCGCGTGGCCCTCAAGGCCTCGAACGACGGCAGCGACGGCGAGGACGCGGCCGCGGCGCAGGCAGCGGCGTCGTCGCGCGCGGCGGCGTCGGTCGGCGGCGGCAGCTTCAACGCCGCGCGGCACGGGGCGAGCGGCGGCGGCATCGGCGGCATCGGCGGCGGCGACTCGCCCGGCGCCGAGAGCACCCTGGACGAGGAGGCCGCCGATGCCGCCGACGCCGCCGAGGCCACCGCCGTCGACGTGTCGCGCGCCCGCCGGCGCCGCGAGGGCCGCGCCATGGTGCGCGCGCTTTACCAGGCCGCCTGGCTCGACCGGCACCACCACGCGGGCGGTCTTGAGGGAGGCGGGGGCGGAGGCGGCCCCGCGCCGCTGCCGGTGCTGCGCGAGAGCCTGCGCGCCACGCGCGCCGCCTTCCCGGGGTTTTTGCGCGCGGCGCGGGAGGCCGGGTGGAACGTGGACACGGTGCTGATCAAGGGCGGCGCGCGGTGGCGCGTGGTCGAGGCGGCGGCGGCGGGCGGCGAGGGCGGGGGGGGCGGCGGCAGCGGCTTTGGCGGGTGAAAGGAAATGGGGGGCAGCGCCGGTCGAGAGCCTCCAGGTTCGAAACACGAGTAGGCATCAGCTGTGTGAGAAGATGCGTGTGCAATGTGGATCGCCATGCTGACAGGGAGAGGAGGGACGGGAGCCTGCGGCGAGCGAAGGCGGCGGCGGCGGCCTGCCGACGAAGCAGAGGAAGGCGGGTCGCCGCTTCTCGCTGGATCGTTGGGAGGAAGAGACGGCGCTTTCATACGTGTTGCGATCGACCGCCCACTCTCGTGCACATACACAAGCTATCGATCACACTCATTCTTGCCGCAGCTTCTATAACGGAGCGCGCACAAAGCGCCCAGCGACACCACCCGACCCCTTTCCAAACAAAAAAAGACAAAGAAAAAGAGTTTCGCCGTTTCACCCTCTCGCCCGCCGAAAAACAACACGCGAGCACTCGACGCCGACGGCGCCGTTTTGTGTCCGCGCCCTCCGCTACGTCCCTGCGCGCGCGCCTTTGCGTTGCTGCGCCCACCACATTCCAGCTGCGCAACTGCCCCCTGCTCCTCCTGAACCGCACAAATCAAGTTGAAAGCTACAACAAGCAGGCGCAATGTCGACGTCGGCGGCCGGCGGCGCCCCGCTCAGCAGCGCCGACGACCGTGTCTACCGCGCAGTCGCGGCCGGCGCGAGCGTCGACGAGGTGCGGCGCGCGATCGAGCGCTATCGCTCGTTAGCGTCCGTTGACCAGGCAGGTGCCAATGGCGAGACGCCGCTGCGTGCCGCGCGTCGGCTGCAGCGCTACGACCTGCTCTGCCTTTTGCTCGAGAACGGCGCCGAGGCGGGAGACGGCGATTGGTTTTGGGCCGTCTGCTGGTGCGTGGAACGGAACGACCTCGCTGGACTGCGGCGGCTGATCGAGCGCGGCGTCTCGGTCGACACGACCGGCGGACATGGTGGGACGCCTTTGATTATCGCGATCATTTATTCGCAAGCGACCATCACCAACCGCCGCGACCTGACGCTCGAGATCTTTCGCCGCTCGTCCGCCAAGACGCGGCGGGCCGTGAACAAGTATGACGGCAAGAGCGCGCTCGACTACATCTACTGGGATTTTCACAGCCAGATCCAGCCATGGCAAGCCGAGCTGATCGGCGAGCTGCTGTCGGCGGGCGCCCCGGTGCAGCCGCGCAACGCGCCCTACGTGATGCCGATCGCGGCTGCGCACGCTGCGCGGCGCGAGGCAGAGCTGGCCGCGCTGCCCCCCCTGGCCCACGACTGGCGCGCGCACGAGGCCCTTGTCGGCCTGGCGCTGGACGTGCGCGAGCTGCGGGACGCGGAGCGGGAGTTGCTGGAGCGGTGCGCGCGCCTGGCGGTGCTTGAGCTGGAGCTGGGCGGCGGGACGGGCAGCAGCGGCGGGAGCGAGGGCGCGAGCAAGAGCGAGAGCGAGAGCGAGAGCGGGGAGGGTGAGGTCGCGGGCTCGGGCGGCGGCGGCGGGGAGTGAGAGTCGCAGGAGCAGCCTCCAGGCCTAACAGCAAACCAAAACGTCAAGAGACGCGTGTGGGCAAAGACCCTTTGGTTTGGGAGGCGAGGGCGTCAGTCAAGAGAGGCGCCGACCTCCGTCGAAACAGCTGCCGTCGTGGCGGTGCAAAAGTGCCGCTCATCGCCGGTCGTCTCACACACAAAACACATACATACGAAGTGGGATAATCCAACATCGAGGCCATCACACCCATCATTCAACACGCCCTTCGGCCATCTAATTCGCGACGAGAGGACGACAAAAGAGACATGGAGGGGGGCGGCGCGATTGTCGAGTTCCGCAAGCGCCGGCGCCCGCAGGTCGGCGCGGGCCTGAGCCTCGAGCGCTTCGCGGCCGCCAAGCAGACCAGCTACGACAAGCGCGCGCGCGTGGAGAAGCAGCGCGCCCTGGCGGCCGGGCGGCACAACAAGCTGCTGAAGCTGCGTCGCCGGCTCGAGCAGGGCGGCAAGCTCCTGCCAACGGAGGCGCCGCTCCCCTGGCTGGCGGCGGCGGCGCGGGAGCAGCAGCAGCAGCAGCAGCAGCAGCAGCGGCAGCAGCGGCAGCAGCAGAGTGCGGGAGAGGCGGCGGGGCAGGACGGGGCGGCGCCTGGTCGGCCCGGTCAGACGCGCCCTACAAAGCAGCAGCAGCGGCAGGCGAAGCAGCAGCCACAGCAAGAGCGCAGAGCAGAGGAGGAGGAGGAGCAGAAGCAGGGCGACGGCGAAAGCGGCAGCGGCAGCGAGGACGAGGAGCACCAGCAGCACGGGCAGCAGCAGCAGCAGCGGCACAACCAGCGCGTCGCGCCGCCCCAGCAACACCAACAGCCGCCTCAAAAGCACCACAGGCCGCAGCAGCAGCGGGCGGGCCGCGGCGGCGGCGGCGGCGGGCGCGAGTGCCACGGCCTCCCCCCAGACGCGCCGGCGGCCGCGTTTGGCGGCGGGGCCGGCGGCGGGGGCGGCGGCAACGGCGACGAACAAGCGCACCGCCAGCAGCCGCAGCAGGCCACCCAGCCCGTCAGGCTTGCCCGCCCCGCCCGGCCCGCCTCGACGCTGCAGCGCCTTGGCGGCAAGCGCGAGCAGGAGCGGGCGCGAGAGCAGGCCGAGCGCGAGGCGGCGCGCGCGGAGCGCGCGCGGCGCTCGGGCGAGCTGGCGCAGCGCGGGCGGCAGCGGCAGCAGCAGCGGCACGAGCATTTCAAGAAGACCAAGCGCGGGCAGCCGCTGATGAAGGTGCGCATGGAGGGCATCCTGGAGAAGCTACAGGCGGAGGCGGCGTAGGGTTTTTGGTCTATGTTTTGGATTTTGGGTGCGCCGTCGTGCGGCGGGGGGCGCACGATCAGCGTCGCGACGCAACCGACCGACGACCGCGGCTCGCTGTTAGGGGCAGTCGCCCTCCCGCAGCGCCTTGCCCCGCGCCCACCACACATCAATCCGCACTCTTTTACGACGCCGCACAAGTCGCACGCTCTCTCTCTGTTTCAAGACGAAGGACACGGGTGTCGGAAGAAAAAAAAAACATAGACGAGGACCCGAGCGTCGCCCCCCTCCACCTCTCTCTCTCCTCCTCTCCCGATCACCGCGCGAGCAGGGAAGGCGCGCGGCGTCCTTGCCGCGCGCTGGTCAGCCTTCAGCGAGCCGCGCCGGTCTGCTGTTACGCTGCGAGGCTTGTGCAAGTGAGATTGCGAAAGGCCCGTCCCGTAAATCAATCCCCCCAGCGCGCCAAGGAGAGGTCGCCCTCTCTCGCCCGTCACGATGTCTACGGCCGCGCAAATCGACGCCGCGCTCGCCCCTCTGCGCGCGCGGCTCGCCGCCGCGTCGCTCCTCGACGCCGTTGGCGGGGGGGCCCGGCCCCAGTCGACGACGACGACGCCGACGACGCTGGCGGCAACCGCCCGCCCACCCTCCGACGTGGCCGTGCTCGACCACGACCAGACGATCGGCGACGCGCTGAATCTGCTCGCGCGCCGCCGCATCCTGTCCGCGCCGCTGGTGGTCAACCCGGCGACCGCCGCCGACGACGACGAGGACGCCGGCGGCGGCCGGGAAGAGCAGGAGGGGGACGAAGGGGAGGGGCGGCCGCCGTCGCTGCTCGGGTGGGTGGGCCTGCGCGAGGTCGTCCTCGCGCTGCGGGAGCACCTCGAGGCCGCCGCCGCGCGCTCGGGCAGGCCCCTGCCGACCCACATGCTCGCGCTGATGACGGCCCTGCGCGCCGAGACGCCCAAGTTCTTGCAGCGCCCGCTCGTGGCGCTGCGCGACGCCGGCGACAGCGGCCTGGTCTACCAGGCGGACGGGGGGGCGCCGCTGCTGGACGCGGTGCGCGACGTGCTGTGCGCGCCGCCGCCGGCGGGGGGGGAGGAGGGGGGGGAGGGGATGGAGGAGGACGGCGTGGAGGAGAAGGAGGAGGCGCAGGCGGGGGGCGGCGCCGGCGCCGGCGCCGGCCTCGGCGCCTGGCCGACGGCCGCGGCGGCCGCAGCAGCCGCAGCACCGGCAGCCGCCTCGTCCGGCGAGCACGGGGCCGCCGCCGCCGCCGCCGCCGCCGCCCAGCGCCGCCGTAGCCGCAGCCGCCGCCGCGGCGTCCACCGCCTCGCCGTGTTCGACGCGCGCGGCCGCCTCACGCACGTGGTGTCGCAACTCGACGTCGTCCGTTTCATGCACCTGCATTGCGCGCCCGAGCTCGCCGCCGCGTCGGCGCTCACGCTCCGGCAGCTCGGCCTGCACCCGCCGCGCCCCGGCCGCCCCCTCGTCACGCTGCAGCCGCACACCCCGACGCTCCTCGCGCTCGAGCGCATGGCGCGCGAGGGCGTCAACGGCGCGGCGGTCGTCGGCCCCCGCGGCGACATCGTCGCCAACCTCAGCCTGTCGGACTGCCGCTGCATGCGCGGGGCCAAGGACCTGGCGGCGCTCGCGCTGCCCGTGGCCGAGTTCCTCGCGCTGTCGCACGGCACGAGCTACCTAGGGTACAGCGCGGGGGCGAGGCTCGCGGGAGGGGCGGCGGCGGGCGGGGCCGGGGGGGGATCGTTCAGCGGCGGGGCCGCAGGAGCGTCCCCGACGTTCTTTGCGGCCGCCGCTCGGGCGGCCGCCGCGCGCCACGTGGGAGGCGCGGGCGGCGGCCCGGCGGCCGACAACGCCCCGCCACCGCCGTCGTCGCCGTCGCCGCCGCCGGCTTCTCCCGCGTTTGGCGCGGGCGGCAGCCCCTACGGCGGCCCGTCGGGCCTCGCGCGCATGAGCAGCGGCGGCGGCAGCGCCCGAGGCGGCGGCGGGCCGTCCTCCTCGTCCGGGGGGACGTCCGCGCCGGCGCAGGCGGCGGAAGCAGCAGCAGCAGCGGCAGCAGCAGCAGCAGCAGGACGCGAGGGCCGCGGCGCGTCGCCCACGGGCGACGAGGCCGCCGTCGCCGAGGAGGCCGACCACGTCGTCCGCCTGATCACGGCCTCGCCGGACGCGTCGCTCGCCGAGGTGGTCGCGCTGATGTGCCGCCACCGCGTGCACCGCGTCTACTTGGTCGAGCCGCAGCAGCAACAGCAGCAGCAGCCGCAGCAGCTGCAGCAGCAGCAGTCGCAGCAGCAGCAGCAGCAGCAGCAGCAGCAGCGGCAGCGGCTGTTGGGCGACGCGGGGTTGGCAGGCGCCGCGGCGGCGGCCGCGGGGGGCAGCGGCGGCGACGGCGGCGCGGGGGTGCCCGGCGCCGCCGGGCGCGTGACGGGCGTCGTCACGCCAACCGACATACTCGACCTGCTTGCCGGCGCGCGACCGGCCTCTGCGGCGGCGGCGGCGGCCTCCGCGACGGCGACGGCCTCGGGCTTTGCCGCGCAGATGCGCCGCGCCGGCTTCCCCGACGCCCGCGCCGTGCCGCTCGAGGGCGGCGGCGGCAACGGGTTCGGCGTCCGCTGCACGCTCGATCTGGCCCCGGCGGAGTCGGACGAGGAGGAGGCGGAGGCGGCGCGCCTGGCGATCGTCTTCATGACCGCCGACCGCGGGGACCCGCGCGACATTCCGTCCTCCTGAGGGCGGAGGGCGGCGGTGGCGTGGGGGGCCGCCCCCCCTTCCCTCGCCCCAACCCGACGGCATGGTTTGGCTCCCTCTCTGTCCCTCTCTATTTCTCTCTTTCTCTCTCCCTCTCTCAAAGCATTGCTTGTGGGTATCCACTTAACGCCCGAGGCGCCTCAGCTCGCTGATGGCCGGGTCGCGCACGCGCCGACGCCGTTTGTTTTTCGTCCGCCGGCCCCTCCTCGACGCCCCCCGCTCCCCCATCTCCCCCCGCCCGACAAACGTTCGCGGCGCCGCAGCCTCTACCCGCCTCTCCTTTCCGTGTGCACCGACCCCTTCTGTCTGCGCCAGAGTTCCATCCCCGACGCACAACGCCTCAAGACCCGAAAGAAACGCTTTTAACAAGAAGCACGCACCCACGTGCAGTTGGCTTTCTGTTAAAGAAGGAAAAGGCGCAAAATTGATTCTTTTTTCGGTCACAGCACCCATGTTTCCAACAAAGAAGGCCCCATCGTCGTCTCCTCCCTCAATCCAAGTAGGCCTTGAGCGACCCGGCGATCAGGTACCTCCCCGGCAGCGCGCCCCCGCACGGGCACAGCAGCGTCACCGTCGACCGCGCCGTGTCGACGGCCGTGCAAAGCACAAACCCGGCGGCGCCAGAGGCGAGCACCTGCGCCGGCGTCGGCGCGTGCGACACTGCCATAAGCGAATTGACGAGCTCGGGCGTCACGGCGACGGGCGCCAGGCGCAGAGGGTCGGCTTTCGGCTGCGCGCCCAGGGGGAGGGCGGAGGAGGGCGCGCGGAAGCCGCCGCCCACCCGAAACACGAGCAGCGACTCGACCGGCACCGTCACCGAGCAGGGGAGCAGCTGCCCGCGGGCGCCGTAAAAGTAGTCGCGGATGCGCTGCGCGCGCGCCTCCTTGCGCTGGGCGGGCGGGCGGGGGACCACGCCGCCCGAGCGGGGGAGCTTGACCACGGCGGGGGGGCGGCCCATGGCACCCAGGAAAGGCGGGGGCCCGCCGTCGTCGTTGTCGCCGCCGCCGTCGCCTGCGCCCGCGCCGTCGCCGCCGCCCGCGCCTGCAGCCCCCCCTCCCGCCCGCGGCCCCGGCAGCAGGTGCGCCGACAGCTGCGCGTGCAGCCGGTCCGCCTCCATCACCAGCACCACGTCCACCCGCAGCGCCCGCAGCGCGTCCACGAGGAGGTCGTACCCGCCCGCCGCCTGGTCCACGAACCCGGCCGTGTTGATCACGAGGCCGCCCGACGCCGCCAAGGGGTCGCGCTCGGCGCGGCGGTCGAGAACAGCCGCCAGCCTAGCCACTAGAGCGCGGTACAGCTCCGGGTTGTCCGAGGGCGAGGCGTGGCCGTAAAAGTGCACGAGGGGCACGGAGGAGGGGAAGGCGCCCTCCTCGCTGTCGTAGGGGGCCTCGACGGGGGCGGCGGCGAGGCAGCCGGGCGCGGTGACGGAGCCCTGGCCGACGTCGAGGTCGACGAATACGACGGGGCCGGAGGCGGGGGGGGTGGCGGCGGCGGCGCCCCCGCTCGCCCCTGGTGCTCCTGCTGCTCCTCCTGCTGCTCCTGCTGCTGCTCCTGCTGCTGCTGCTCCTCCGGCTCCCGCGACCCCCCCGCCCGTGCGCACGGCCCAGTTGAGGAGCGTGCGGCACAGGGTCGACTTGCCGGTGTCCACGGGGCCCACGACGGCGACGCGCGGGCCCTCGCCCGGCCCGCCCTGGCGGCCCGGGTCGGCCGCCGCCGCCGCCGAGGCCGCCGCGTCGGCGCGCATGTTGGCGATGACCTGGTGCGCGTTCAGGTAGGCCGCCATGGGCGTGTCCTCCGCCACGTACACCGCCTCGGGCGGGCCGGACAGCCCCTCCTCCACGGCCACGGCCGCGCCGTCCCACGTGAACAGCGCCGCCGCGCAGGGGCCCGCCAGCCGGACGCGCTGGCCGAGCGGCAGCTCGGCGCCGAAGACCTCGGCGCTGCCCGCCGTGACGGTGACGTGGGCCTCGCGGTTGCGCGCGACCTCTATCCGGAGCTCGGTGCGCTGGTGGTTGTCGGTTGTTTTGGTGGTGTCGTCAACGAGAGGGACGGGTGAGCTTTTGAGCGCGAGAGGCCAAACTGCGTCGGGGCGGCCGCGGCGGGCTCGACGTGCGGCGCGCGCTCGCGCCCCGGCGTCGGCGTCGGCGTCGGCGTCGGCGCGTCGGCGGCGCGCTCGAGCTCCCTCTTCCCTGCGACGCACCGGCTGCAGGACGTGCTCCGAGCGCGGTCCCAGCTCCTCCATGGTGGTCGTCGTTCCCGGCCGTGTAGCAGGCGCGCGCCCTTCCCTCTATGCCGTTGCGTTGCGCGTAGCGGGCCTCCCCCTCCTTCCTCTGTCTCTCACGCCGACTTGCTGCTTCTTCTGTTTCGATCAAAATGGGGCGCGCGCGCGTGTCTGGTTGTCCTGTTGATGATGATGTCTTGGATTGGAGAGCGTGTCGTTGTTGCTGCGGCTGTTTGTCTGAGCGGGTGACGGGAAACGAGGAGGATCATCTATCCTCTCCCCTTTGGTGGCTCCTCCCCTCAAAGCAGCCCTCCATTGCGATCTCCCGGACCAGCACACAACACCCTCTCTCGGAAAAGTGAACTCACACGCCCACAACACGCCCCGCCTCAGCAGAGACCGCCGCGCCACACAAAACCCTCGTTCGCGTTTTTTTGTGTCCTCTCGCCTCACGTCAAGGATCACCATGCTCTCGTGCTCCAGTGAGTGTCTCGCGCCCGCCAGCCGCCACCCAGGGGCGACACACGCGCACCGACGTGATCAATGTCGGCGTGAGCAATGCGCGCTGACCCGACCCACATTCAACCAACCAAACAAACAAAAAATAAAACCAAAAGCCACCCGCGCGGCGGCGACGCCGGCCGCTCGCGCCCGCCGCCAAGCGCCTCCCGCCGCCGCCGCCGCCCTGGCCGCCCGCCGCGCCCGCGCCGCGCCCGCCGGCCGCGCGCGCGCCGTGCGCGTGCAGGCCTACAAGGTCGCGGTCCTCGGCGCCGCGGGCGGCATCGGCCAGCCCCTCAGCCTCCTGCTCAAGATGAACAAGCTCATCACCGAGCTGCGCCTCTACGACGTCGCGCCGGTCGTCCGCGGCGTCGCCGTCGACCTCTCCCACTGCAACACGCCCGTCCGCGTCACCGCGCACGCCGGCGACGCCGAGCTCGCGAGCGCGCTCGCCGGCGCCGACCTGGTCGTGATCCCCGCGGGCGTGCCGCGCAAGCCGGGGATGACGCGCGACGACCTCTTCGCCATCAACGCGGGCATCGTGCGCACGCTGGTCACCGCGGCCGCCAAGCACGCGCCGCGCGCCGTCATCGAGATCATCAGCAACCCCGTCAACAGCACCGTCCCGATCGCCCGCGAGGTGTTGAAGGCGGCGGGCGTCTACGACCCCAAGCGCCTGCTCGGCGTCACGTCGCTCGACGTGGTGCGCGCCAACACCTTCGTGGCCGAGGCCAAGGGCCTCGACACGCGCGACGTCGACGTCCCCGTCATCGGCGGGCACGCCGGCATCACCATCCTGCCGCTGCTGTCGCAGGCGTCGCCGGCCGCCGACTTCGGCGACGGCGACCGCGCGGCGATGACCAGACGCATCCAAGAGGCGGGGACCGAGGTGGTCGAGGCCAAGGCCGGCGCGGGCAGCGCCACCCTGTCCATGGCGTACGCGGCCGCGCGCATGGCCGAGTCGACGCTCCTGGGCCTGGCGGGCGAGCCGGGCGTCGTCGAGTGCGCCTACGTCGAGTCGGACGTCGTCCCCGGGCTGGCCTTTTTCGCGTCGCGCGTGCAGCTCGGCCCCAACGGCGTGGCCAAGGTCAACGGGCTCGGCGAGCTCAACGACTTTGAGAAGGCGGCGCTCGAGGCGATGCTGCCCGAGCTCAAGGCGCAGATCGACAAGGGCATCGAGTTTGCGCGCGCGCCGCCGGCGCCCAAGGCGTGAGGGCGGCGAGGGGCGAGAGGGGGAGGGGGGGGGGGGAAGGCTGAGGCGGGGGGGGAAGGGGGGCCGGGGCGGGGGCGCATGTTTTCCCACACTCCGTCTCCCCTCTCTTTCCCTGTGCCCGCCCCCGCTTCCTCGTTAGGGTGCACAGATCAGCGCGCACGCTTTGCTGAGTACTCTGGTAACGCAAACGACGATCGCGGAACACAAAGACAAGGAACGGAAAGTCCCTCTCGCTCCCGAAAACGCCGCGCCCGACGAAGCGCGGATCGATTTGCTGGAGGAATTGTTCAAGTACAAGCAGAAATGGTTTGGTTTTAAGTGGTCATAGGAGCGTGGTCATGCAGAACATAGAAAGGAACGAGAGCAAAGACAAGCGAGAGAGCAAGCGACGCCGGCCGATCGGGCGGGCGTCCTCACTCGCCGCCGCCGCCCCCCCCCGCGGGCGCCCCTGCCGACGCGGTCGCCGCGCGCGACACGGGCCCGCCCGCCGGCACCCCCTCGGCCAGCGCCGCCGCCCGCTGCGCCGTCAGGTACCGCCGGTACCGGTCCCGCGCCAGCGCCAGCTGCTCGTGCCGCTCCGGGTCGAACCCGCGCGCCGCCATGCGCTTCTCCAGCCCCGTTTGCGTCCAGTGCGAGTCAAAGGCGTCGTAGTCCAGCGCCGACCCGCGCGCGAGGAAGTAGAGCCACGCGACGAGCGTCCATCCCATGGAGACGAAGCAGGCGAGCGGCTCGACCACGTCCCAAGACAGCTCCCAGTAGCACAGGTAGATGAAGCCGGCCAGCTGCGCCGCAAAGGCCGCGCACCCGGCGCCGAGCCAGAAGCGCGGCCAGCGGCGCGCCTGCGCGACAATGTCGGCGTGCGCGCGGTCGAGGCGCTCGAGGTCGCGCTCGATCTCGCCCAGGCGCTGGGCGGCGGCGGAGCCGTCGCTCGGGACGCTGGCCAGCACCATCTCGGCCACCTCGTGCGGGCGCAGGTAGACCACCCCGCCGAGGCGCAGCACCACGCCCGCGCGCACGAGCGCGTCGGCGACGCGCTCGGCCTCGGCGGCCGTGTCCGCGGCGCCCATTTCGCGCACCATCTCGAGCAGGCGCGCGTGGGGCACGTAGGGGGTGGCGCCGCTGGCGGCGGCGAGCTCCTCGCGGAGGCGGAGGGCCGAGAGGCTGTCGAGGAGGCCCTGCACGTCGGAGAGCGAGTGCGGCTGCGGCGGCGGCGGCGGCGGCGGCGGCAGCGGTTGCTGCTGTCGTGGTTGTTGTTCTTGCTGCTCGGCGGCGGCGGGGCTGCCGCCGCCGTTGCCGCCGCTGCTGCTGCTGCTGCTGCTGCCGCTTTGTTCGCGCGGCGCGGCCGAGGTGGCCAGGGCGCGCCGGTAGCGGTGATGGCAGTGGTGGTGGTGGTGCTGCTGCCGCTGCTTTTCGGCGAGCAGGACCAAAGACGCGAGGCCGAGCGTCGGCGGCCGTTGCGCCGTCAGCGCAAACGACGACAGCGCTGGCGCCGGCGCCGGCGGCTCTGATGCCGCGATCCGGGTAGGAGGATTGACCAGTTGCTGTCGGGCCCGCTGCTGCCGCCGATGCTCCTCATCATCCTCGTCACCGCGCCACCGCAGCCAGTGCGTCGCTGCTGCTGCTTCATCCGCGGGTGGTGCCGCTGCTGCTCTCCTGCTGCTGAGCAGCAACACATTGAGGCCCGCGCGCCGCGCCGCGCCACCGGCGGCGCTCATGGCCACTCGAGGACAACGGGCGGGAGCAGAGGACGAGCCGGGAGATGCGTCGGCCTCTTGCTTGGCATCGATCGCGCGACGCGGAAAGAGGGAGGGAGAGGCCTCGGACGTCTGCTGTTTTGAACGTTTGTCCTGTTCGTGGTTTTGTTTGGAAAAGAGGGAGTCGCGCGCTGCTTTGTCACGTTGCAGATTTTGAAAGGACGAGGGATCAAGAGGGCAGGTGGGTCAATTGGGAGGAGGACAAGGGAGGGAAGCTCGCGCGGCGTCGCTCAGTAAACAAGAGCGCGCGATGGGCGTCACGCCTCGAGCGCCGACGCTGCCGACGCCGACGCCGCTCCTGCCAGCAACGCCGCCGACGACGGCGCCGCGCCCTCTCCGCTCACGCTGCCACCACCATCAACGCCATTACCACCATCGCCGAGCGTCGACGACGACGACGCGTACGGCGGCAGGAGGTCGCCCATCTCGAGCCACACGGAGGAGCACTCGGCGGGCCCCTTGACCTTCCCCTCGGGCGCCGCCGCCGCCGCCGCCGCCACCTCGGCCGACGCCGCGGCCACGGCCGCCGCCGCGCCGGCCAGGCCCTCGCGCAGCGCCGAGATCAGCGCGTCGTCGTTGGCCGACTTGGCCAGGACGACGGCCAGCTTTTGGCGCGCGGCGGCCAGCTCGCGCTCGACGAAGCCGCGGCGCGCGGCGGCGGCGCCCGCGCGCAGGCGCTCGTCGGCCGCCTCGCGGCGCGCGGCCGCCAGCGCGCCCTCGGTCGCCGACGAGCGCGCCTCGCGCCGCGCCACGGCCCGCTGGATCGACAGGCGGTGCCCGGCGTCGTGCGGGTCGCCGCCGTTGGCGCTGGCGCTAGGGCAGCTGATGACAGCGCCGCCGCCGCCGCCGCCGCCGCCATTCCTGGCGCTGCTGCTGCTGCTGCTGCTGACGATGTTGGGGCCGGCGCCGCCCGCCGCCTGGGGCGCCGCCGCCCGCTCATTCTCGGCCTCGCGCGCCTGCTCTTCCCCCGGGCCCTGCGCGGCGGCGCGCGCCTGCGCGAGCGACACCCGCAGCTCGGCCACCTGCGCCCTCAGCGCGGCGGCCAGCTTGCGCCAGTCGCGCGCCGCGCCCGGGGTGCCGTGGGCGAGGTTGGGCACCGGGGCGGGGGCGCTCTTGCGCGCGGCGGCGGCGGCGGCGGCGGCGGCGGCGGCCGAGGCTGCGGCGGCAGCAGCAGCCGCCGCAGAGGCCGCGGTCGAGGCGGCGCGCTGACCGCCGTCGCAAGCCGCGCCCGCCTCCGCGGCGGCGGGCCCTAGCTCGCGCGCCAACAGCTGCCGCGCCCGGCGCAGGTCCGCCTCGAGCAGGCGCGACCGCTGTTCGAGCGCCTCGGTGCGCGCGAGCTGCTGCTGCGCGGCGGCGCGGTGCCCGGCCGCCGCGCGCCGCGCCGACTCGGCCGCGCGCAGCAGCTGCTGCCTCTCCTCGCCGCGCTCGAGCTGGCCGGCGCGCCTCTGGGCGGCCTCGAGCTCGCGGGCGAGGGCGTCGGCGCGCGATCGCTCCCGCTCGAGAGCCACGACGCCGGGGCCGGGGCGCGGGGCGGCGCGGGGCTGCTTGGCGGGCGCGGGCGCGGGCGCAGGCGCGGGCGCGGGCGCGGGCGCGAGCGCGGGGGCGGGCGCGGGCCCGGGCGCGGGCTCGGGCGCTGCGATTGCGGCGGCCGGCGGCGGCGTCGGAGGACGAGGGGCTGGGACGGCGGGCGTCAGCGTGGGAGCGGGGCAGGCCGGCGAGGCAGTAGTAGACAGAGGGGGCGGCGGAGCAGGGGCGCCGGCCGCGACGGGCGCCGAGGACGCGACGGGCGCCGAGCAGTCGCCGCCTTCCTCGCCGTCGGCCACGAGCGGGGGCGCCGGGGCGGCGACCGGAAGCGCGGGGTGTTTGACGGGCGCGCCCCGCAGGGCTTGGCGCGGCGCGTCGTCGGTCATGTCGCAATCGTTTGTTTTAGTTTGGTCTGTTTTGTTTTGGCGGGGAATGGTCAACGTCTTTGCCCGCGTCGCGCGGGTTTTCGAGCGGCGGGCGGAGCGGTCGAGGTCGCGGCGTCCTTGCGCCGGCGAGCAAGCAGATCGGCTTATTCGCCCCCGGACGTCTGCTCCCCGCTCTCCTCCACACTTCATCCAACGCTTCAACCAAGCATCAAGACTTTTCAATTCAGGCGCGATTCATTCGCGAGCCATAGCGCCCTTCTCCCCCCCTCCCTTCCTCTCCGCCACACACACACCCGCGCGCCCGCGCGCCTCTCTCCCTCCTCTGGCCGCCGCATCCCGAAACCGCCCAGCAAGAGCGCAGTCGATTGTTGCACGCGCGCCTCGACGTCACGTGTCGACTCTGGTGGCTCGGCTCTCGGAGTCTTCCTCTTTCGCCGCCGAAACGCGCGCGAGGCAGACGGGGGGTGCCAGCAGGCCGGCGCGCCGAGCAAAGAGGCCCCGCAACCGCCGCCGGCGCCGCTCCGGCGCGGCGGCGCCCTTGACAACAAAGCACACACGAGACACTAAAAAACCTCTCGCCCCTGGTGCCCCGGAACTACAACAACAACAAACCCACGATGTCCGGCCACTGGATCTACATCAACTCGCCCAGCTACCGCCGCTTCGTCGAGGCCAGCCGCCGCAACCCCTGGCTGTTCGCCGGCTCGACGGCCGCGCTGCTGTACGCCGCCTCGCAGGCGTCCGAGCTCGCGGCCGAGGCCACAAATCCAGGCTACCGGGAGCAGGGCGCGTCGGGCGACGCGGCCGCCGACCTGCCCCTCGGCTCGCGCGCGGCCGCGCGCGCCACGCGCGCGCACCTGCGCCACGTCATCCAGGACGCCAAGTCGGACCGCGACGGCGCGCGGTACCGCGACGCGGTGCTGCGGGGCCGGATCCACGGCGCGGCGCGGGGGACGTCGGCGCACGACCGGCCGGCGTACGACGAGGACGAGGAGGAGGGGGAGGGGGAGGGGGGCCGGCGGGGGGCGGGGGCAGGGGGCAAGGGCGGCAAGAGGTAGGGTCTTGCGGGGGGCGGGGGGCGGAGGGCGGAGGGCGCGCGACGCCCTTTTCGCCCGTGCCCAGGGTTGAGCGCGCCCCCGGATGATCACGCGGGTCGTGAGAATGTTTCATCGTTACTCGCGTACGAACACCCAACATGCCTTTCGTGGGGGTGTCGATGTTGTAAAAAAATGCGGAATGATTCGGCGGCCGCCGGGGTCGCGTCGCTCGTCGGCGCTCGGGATGACGCGCGCCTCCTCCTCGCTCCCTCCCCCCCCCTCGGGCCCCTCACCCCCTACGCGGCGGGGGTGGTGATCCGCTCCGGGTGCACGCTGCCGGACAAGCCCGACTACAAGTGCAGGGAAGAGAGGGAGAGAGAAGATTTGTTTAATCCGGAAAAAAGACGGGCGCGCGTTTCGGGAGCGTCGTCCCTTTTTTTAGTGGAAACCTGTTTCAATGTGCTTCTTGGATGGCAGACAGTGCTTCTTCTGGCATCGTTCTCTCGCGTGTCGATTCAGATCGTCCATTCTCGGGGGAAGGGACGGGGGTGGGGGTGGGGTGTCGTGCGATCGGCTCTCTCTCTCTTTCGTCTCTCGTCTCTCGTCGTCGCGGAAAGCAAAAAGGGCTCAGAAAAAAAAAAAAAATCACCACTCGTCGTCGCCGGGCGCGCAGGCGCCGTCGTACTCCTCGTCGTCGTCGTCGTCGTCCCCGCTGCCGCTGCCGGTCTTGCGCCGGGCCTTGGGCTGCCGCGGCGCGGGCGCCTCGGCCTGGGCCGCTGCCGCTGCCGCCGCCGCCGCCGCCGCTCCCGCCTCGTCGTCCTCCTCGTCCTCGCTGCCGCCTGCCGCGCGCGCCGCTGCTCCGCGCGCTTGTGTCGCCACCACGCGTCGTTGACCGCGTGGTCGCTGAACAAGAAGCTCACGTACGCGTCCACCGCCCCCGCGGGCGCGGCGCGCCACACCGGGTCCGCCTCGTTGTCGCGCGCGCTCGCATAGTGCGCCCACGCGCCGACGCAGGCCGCGTCGGGCGGCGGCGGCGGCGGCGGCGGCGCGGCGGCGGCCGCCGCCTTGTCCCCCTCCATCGCCTCGCGCCCCCCACGGGCGACAGCCTGCCTCCTCCCTTCTTGCCGCCTCCTCCGCCGCCCTCCGCCGCCAGGGCCTCTGCCCGCGCGCGCTTGGCCGCCGCCGCCGCCGCCGAGCCGTCTCGCACACCGCCTCGGGCGCCACCGCGAACAGCGACCGCAGCTCGGCACGCGACAAGGTGGGCCGCTCCTCCTCCTTGTCCACCAGGGTGTCGGCCCAGCCCGCACTTGGACAGCTGGCCGCTGGTGGAAACGGGCGCGCCAGGCCTCCGGGCAACCCCGTCCCCTCCTACAGCCCTGCACCACCGCCGCAGCCTCGCGAGTGCTGATGCATGAAGTCCAGGGCCGCCTGCGTCCCGACCAGCGCCGCGGCGGCCGCCGCCCCCATCGCCGGGTGCGACCAAACGGCGTCCCGCGACTTTGCCGCGGCCTCGAGTGCGGGGCCGATCGGGTCGTCGGGCCCGACGCACTCCTGCAGCAGCTGCTGGTGCGCGTCCAGGCCTTCGCGCTCGGCGGCAAACAGGGGGGCCAGGCGCGCGCGCGAGTCGGCGGCGAGAGGGCCGCCCACGCTGCCGGCGGCGGCCTCCATGGTGGCGCGGCGCAGCTCGACCGCGCGCGTCATGTTGGGGGGCATAGGCGGGAGCCCCTGGCCTGTGCGCCCTCCGTCGGTCCCGGCGATGTACTGGTGGTAGAGGTGGACAAGGCCCTCGTACGAGCGCTCCCATAGCACAGGCAACAGGAGCAGCTTCACGCGGCGGA
>Ga0105053_10002400_pt1 | contig 29110 bp, 25 predicted proteins | sample BON01_FD_78093 | JGI IMG/M metagenome (GOLD analysis project Ga0105053, IMG submission 78093) | Freshwater microbial communities from Lake Bonney liftoff mats and glacier meltwater in Antarctica - BON-01 | ecosystem: Environmental > Aquatic > Freshwater > Ice > Glacier meltwater | place: Lake...
CGGCGCATCTCGATCTTGGCCGCCGTGACGGGAGCAACCGCTGCCTGCTTCCAGACCTTCACGAAACGCTGGATCGCCGTGATCGAGGTGAGCACCAGCATGATCCACAGGATCGGGATCAGCAGCACCGGGAACAGCAGGCCGAGACAGATGGCGATGATGCGTTCGGCACGCTCCATCAGCCCACCTTTGGCGTCGATGCCGAGCGATTCCGCTTTGGCGCGCTGATAGCTGATGATGCTCGACACCGCCATCACGGCGAACGGCAGCAACGTCATGTGCGGCGACTCTTCGCTGGCAAAGTACCAGGCGATGCCGCCGAGCAGGAGCGAGTCGGTGATGCGATCGACGGTGGAGTCGAAGAACGCTCCACGCTGGCTGGCGGTGTTGGACGCCTTTGCCAGCGCCCCGTCGAGGAGGTCGGGTAGCGCTGCCAGGATGACGAGCAGCAGACCGAGTCGCAGGTACCCGGCGCCGATCGCCACGGCGGCACCGACTCCGACCAACATGCCCAAGATGGTGAGGTGATCGGGCGTGAGGCCCGTCTTGCGCAGTAGGGCGCCGACGGGTTTGACGGCCTTGTCGACCGGGGTGCGGAACTTGCCGTCGAACATCGGTGAGACGCTATCTCGCCTCGGCGACCAGTTCGGGGTTGTCCTCGCGCAGGTGCTCGATGATGCGACCATCGATGGCGTCGATGAGTACCAAGCCCCGTTCGGCAGGCGGATCCTCGGCGGAGTAGCAGAGCACCCGCCACGTGGGCCGGCTGCGCAGACCGCGCCACACCTGTTGTGCCGACGCGTGACCGACCGGAAAGCCGAGCGCACCCTGGGCGGCAACCAGTGCCTCGGTTTCGTCGACATGCATCCGCCAGCCGCTGGTAATCGAGAACAGCCCGACTGCGGCGAGCACGCCGGCGGCCACGAGCCATCCGATGTTGACGATGGCGGCATCGTCGAAGCCGACGTAGATGCCCACACAGACCGCGGCGATCACGAGATACAGCACGCCGGGCCAACGGCGACGGCTGTTGTCGGGGAATTGGTACGGGCCGACGAAGATCGACGGATCGAGATCGGCGGGCAGTTCGTCGCGGAGGTCGTCGGTCATCGCTGCCCCAGGCTACTGGACAGCTACTGGAGAGCTACTGACGCTCGTCGGCCGCTGTCGCCCAGCGGGCACGGAGTTTGGCAGTGGTGTCCACGAGCGCTTCGGGCAGGGTCTGGGTGTTCGAGATCGCCGACATGAAGTTCGAATCGCCGGTCCAACGCGGCACGACGTGGACGTGGAGGTGATCGGGCACCGATCCCCCGGCGGGTCGTCCGAGATTGAGCCCGACGTTCATGCCGTCAGGCGCGTAGACCGAACGCACGACACGCACGGCCTCTGTGACCGTTGCCCAGAGATCGGCGGTCTCCTCACCCGTCAACCCGTCGAGATCCGCGACCTCGTGATAGGGAACCACCAGCACGTGGCCGGTCGTGTACGGAAACAGGTTGACGATCACGAAGCAGGTCTCGCCACGGTGGACGATGTGGGTGTCGGTATCTGACGCGCCCGATTGCAACAGGCGCGTGAACACGCTGCCTGACTCGGGCACCTCAGCGCCGGTACGCACCGGCGCAGCGGTAACATAACTTGACCGCCACCCCGACCAGATGCGTTCGAGCATGACCGCTCAGCCCCTGAGCGCTGCTGATTCGGCGTCGGCGATCTCGCGCAGGAACTGCTCGACGAAGCCTGTCAACGGCACACCGCGTTCGACCTCGCCGCCTCTCGGATTCACGCCGACCGTGTCGCCGGCGACGTCGTCGTCGCCGACCACCAGGACGTGCGGGATCTTCTCCATCTTGGCGTTGCGGATCCGCTTGCCGAGACCATCGTCGGCTGGCGACGTGTCGACGCGGGCACCAGCTGCAGCGAGCGCCTCGACCACCGTGGCGGCATAGGCCTCGTGGGCTTCGGCGACCGCGAGCACGCGCACCTGGGTGGGAGCGAGCCACGTCGGAAACGCTCCGGCATAGTGCTCGAGCAGCACCCCGAAGAACCGTTCGATCGAGCCGAACAATGCGCGGTGCAACATGATCGGCCGGTGGCGGCCGTTGTCGGCGCCCACGTATTCGAGATCGAAACGCTCGGGGAGTTGGAAGTCGGCCTGGATCGTCGAGAGCTGCCATGACCGCCCGATCGCGTCCTTCACGTCGATGTCGATCTTCGGGCCGTAGAAGGCGGCGTCACCTTCCTTGACGGCGTAGTGGAGGCCGTGCGAGTCGAGCGCTTCGCGCAGCGCCTCTGTGGCCTCGTCCCAGATGTCGTCGCTGCCGATGTACTTGGCAGGGTCCTTGGTCGAGAGATTGAACGTGAAATCCTCGAAGCCGAATGCCCGCAGCACCGACAGCACGAAGTCGAGCAGGCTCGCCACCTCGCCGGCCATCTGCTCCTTGGTGCAGAAGATGTGGCTGTCGTCCTGGGTGAAGCCCCTGATGCGCATCAGCCCGTGAAGGGTGCCGGCGCGCTCGTAGCGGTACACGTTGCCGAGCTCGAACAGCCGGAGCGGCAGTTCGCGATAGCTGCGCTGACGACTGCGGAAGATCAAGCAGTGCATCGGGCAGTTCATCGGCTTCATGTAGTAGGTGCCGTTGTCCATCTCCATCGGCGGGTACATGCCGTCGGAGTACCACTGGAGGTGGCCGGACGTTTCGAACAGCTTGCCGTTCGCGAGGTGCGGCGTGTACACGAAGTCGTAGCCGCCCTGTTCGTGGCGTGTGCGACTGTAGTCCTCCATCAGCTTGCGCACGATGGCACCCTTCGGATGCCACACGGCAAGGCCCCCGCCGAGCTCGCTCGGGAAACTGAGCAGGTCGAGTTCGGTGGCCAGCTTGCGATGATCGCGCTTGGCGGCCTCTTCCAACTGGTGCAGATGGTCGGCGAGCGCCTGCTTCGACTCCCATGCCGTGCCGTAGATGCGCTGCAGCATCGGGCCCTTCTCGTTGCCACGCCAATAGGCACCCGACACCCGTTGGAGCTTGAAGAAACCGAGCTTGCCCGTGGACGGCACGTGCGGGCCCATACACATGTCGACGAACGACTCGGTGTTGCGATACGCACTGATCACACCGCCGGCACCCACCTCGGCGGCGTCGTCGTTGTCGGCTGTGCCACTTCCTTGCAGCGCCGACTCGACCCGCTCGATGATCTCGACCTTGTACGGCTGGTCGGCGAAGAGTTCCTTGGCCTCGTCCATCGACATCTCGGAGCGAACGAACGGCTGATTCGCCTTCATGATCTCGCGCATCTCGGCCTCGATGCGCCCGAGGTCGTCGTCGGTGAAGGTGGTGCCACCCGGCAGTTCGAAGTCGTAGTAGAAGCCGTTCTCGATGGCCGGGCCGATCGAGAACTTCGCACCCGGGAACAACCGCGTCACGGCCTGGGCCATCACGTGTGCGGTCGAGTGACGCAATACGTGTCGGCCCGCCGGCGTGGCCGCGGTGATGATCGCCACAGTCTGACCATCGTGGAGCGCAGCGGTGAGGTCGGTCTCCTCGCCGTCGACGACAGCGGCCACAGCCGCCTTCTTGAGGCCGGAGCCGATGGCAGCGGCCAGATCGAGTGCGGTGGCGTCAGCGGCCAGTTCGCGCTCGGAGCCGTCGGGGAGAGAGACCGTGATGTTCGACATGCGACCGTCAGGATAGGTCCAGCCACCACCGTCCGACGGGTGGGTTGCGTGTCGGACCGGTCAGTTGCCGTTGACGAGCATGAGTTCGCGTTCGACCGCTGCGCGCGAAGCGACCACGGCGATCGGGCTCGGATCCGACACCGAGCCGACCCGCCCGGCGACCGTGGGTTCGGTCTCGGCCTTGGCGCCGGCGTACGAATTGACGTAGGTCTGCCCGGTGAGTTCGCGGATCTCGAACATCACCTCGTCGATCATCGACCGCCAGGCGATGTGCTCGGCCCCACGCCCCCGGTAGCGCTCGGGGCGGATCGGACGTCCGATCTTGATCTGGCAGCCGGTGAACAGCTTCGGCATCTTGGCGTCGGGCGGTTGGATCTGATCGGTGCCGATCACGCCGACCGGGAAGATCGGGCAGTCGAGCTTCATCGCCAGCCGTGCGGCGCCGGTACGTCCCTTGTGGAGATCACCGTTGCGACTGCGGGTGCCCTCGGGGAAGATGCCGAAGTACTCGCCGCGCAGGAGCACGTCTTCGGCGGCGTCGAGCGCCGCCGTGCTCTTGTCGCCACCGGCGCGGTCGATCGGGATCATGCCCATCGCAGGGAAGAGGAACTTGGTCTTCCACGAATCCATGTACTCGGCCTTGCCGACGAACGAGATGTTGCGCGGCACGGTGAGCATCAGGAACGCCGAGTCGAGGAAGCTGACGTGGTTGGGGCACAGGATCGCGGGACCGGAGATCGGCAGGCGTTCGTAGCCGCTGACTTCGATGTTCCACAGCCGCGATGCGAGCGGTCGACCGACACGGCGCACGCGTCGCTGCATCGCTCCTGCTCCCGGCCGTGACGTCATGGTCGCAAGAGTAGACCGCACGATCGCACAATTGAAGCGCGAAGAATGAACTTCGTGTCAATTCGGGGGTCAGACCTCGGTCTGACCCCGAACCTGGTCAGTCGAGGTCGACGCCGAGCAGCGCCGCTGCTTCTCCGACGCCAGCACCTGCTTCCGCGGCCGCATCGATCGCTACGACGGCCCCGGGCGTGTCGAGGTCGTCGTCGAGGCGGGCGCGCACTTCGTCGAGGAGGTCGGGATTCGAACCCGAGCGCTCGTTCCACGCATCGAGGCGGGCGGCGTTGCGAGGCATCAGTTCCTCGTCCCACTCCCACTCCTTGCGGTAGTGGTGTTCGATGATCCCCAACCGGATCGCCCGCGGGTCCCACGTCTCTCGGAGCTGGTCGACGAACACGAGGTTGCCGAGACTCTTCGACATCTTCTCGCCGTCCTTGTGGATCAGCGCCGTGTGCATCCAGTGCTTCACGAACTGCTCGCCCGTAGCCGCTTCGGACTGGGCGCGTTCACACTCGTGATGCGGGAAGATCAGGTCTGCTCCCCCACCGTGGAGGTCGATCGTGGTGCCGAGCTCGCGCAGCGCGAGGGCCGAACATTCGATGTGCCAACCCGGGCGACCGGGGCCCCACATGGTGTCCCAGGACGGTTCGTCGGAGGCCGACGGATGCCACAGCACGAAGTCGAGCGGCGAGCGCTTGTTGGGGTCGTCGATGTTGCCGCCACGCTCCTTGGCGAGCACCAGCATCTCCTCGTGCGTGTAGTGGCTGAGCGACCCGAACGAACCGAACTTCGACACGTCGAAGTACACCGATCCGCCCGACTCGTAGGCGAAACCGCGATCGAGGACCATCCCGATGAACCCGCGGATGTCGGGGATCGCCGACGACGCACGCGGCGTGGCAGCAACCGGGAGCGCATTGAGTGCCTCCATGTCGCGTTCGAAGCGGGCCTCTTCACCTGCTGCCAGGTCGAGGTAGTGGATGCCCAACTCGCGCGCCTTGGCGAACAACGGGTCGTCGACGTCGGTGACATTGCGAACACAGCGCACCGTGTGGCCCATGTCGATCAGGCGCCGCTGCAACACGTCGTACGCGACGAAGGTGGCCGCATGGCCGAGGTGAGTGGCGTCGTAGGGGGTGATCCCGCACGTGTACATCAAGACGTGGTCGTTCGGTTCGAACGCCACGATGGCGCGGCGCGCGGTGTCGTAGAGCTGCATCATCGGGCGTCAACAGCGCGTGGGTCAGATTTGATTCCCGTGAGCTTCGGGGCCACCCGGGTCTTGTAGCGCACGTTGAGCTGCAGCAGCACCGCAGTGAATGCCTCGATCGCCGTCGCGTTGGACAGCTGACCGGCATCGAGCGGGCGGCAGCCAGGAAACTTCGCGACGATCTCACTGACCTCGCGGACGGCTGCGTTGTCGTCGGCGCAGATCAACACGTCGGAATCGATCGGGTGGTCGATGCGGCCGAGTTCGGTGGCGGGCAGGTGATGGAAGGCGGCCACGACCCGGCTGTGGGGCACCGCTGCCTGCACGTGAGCTGCGACGCTGCCGCGAGGCGGCACGAGCGGCTGGAACTCCTTGTTCACGCGCACCAGGGCGTTGGCCATCGAGATCACGATCTTGCCAGCGAGGGCGTCAGCGTTCTCCTGGGCGGTGCTCGCTGCCGAGTCCCACGGCGTGGCGATCACGATCATGTCGCACTCGGCCGCCGCGGCGTTGTCGCCGGCTTCGAGCAGTTCGGCGAGCTGCGGCCACTTGCCGACCAACTCGTCGACCGCCTCCATCGCCCGGTACTTGGAACGTGAACCGATGACGACAGGATGCCCGATGCTCGCGAGGCGGGCTGCCAGGCCGCTACCTGCTGGTCCGGTTCCGCCCAAGATGCCGATACGCATCGCGACAGCGTGCCACACGCGCCCGAGGAATGACCAAGGGACGCGCCAAGGCCGCACTGATCATCTACGGTCCGTGGGATGGGTCTGCTCGACGGCAAGAAGATCGTGATCACCGGCGTCCTCACCGACGCCTCGTTGGCCTACGGTGTGGCCGAACTCGCCCTCCAGGAGGGCGCCGAGATCGTGATCACCGGCGCGGGTCGGGCGTTGAGCATCACGCAGCGGACCGCCCGCAAACTCGGCGACGAGATCGACGTGTTCGAACTCGATGTCACCGTGCCCGAACACGGCGTGGCGGTTCGGGAAGCGCTGGCCGAGAAGTGGGGCCACGTCGACGGTGTGCTCCATGCGATCGGATTCGCCCCAGCGTCATGCCTCGGCGACGACTTCCTCGCCGCTCCCTGGGAAGACGTCGCGGTCGCCATGCATGTCAACGCCTACTCACTCAAGGCGCTGGCCGATGCGTTCCTGCCGTTGATGAGCGAGGGTGGCTCGTTCGTCGGCCTGGACTTCGACAACCAACAGGCCTGGCCCGCCTACAACTGGATGGGTGTCGCGAAGTCTGCGCTGCAGAGCGTGTCGCGCTATTTGGCCAAGGAGGTCGGCCCGAGGGGGATCCGCTCGAACCTCGTCGCCGCCGGCCCGATCAAGACGATGGCAGCCAAGTCGATTCCCGGCTTCGCCAAGTTCGAAGACATCTGGGACGATCGTGCGCCGCTCGGCTGGGACGTCACGAACTCCGAACCGGTCGCCCGCGCGGTCATTGCCCTGCTGTCGGACTGGTTCCCCGCCACCACCGGCGAGATCATCCACGTCGACGGCGGCTATCACGCCATCGGCGCCTGACAACCCCGCTCCGCCTGCCGTTCGTTCACATCGTCACGAGGCCAGTACGACGAACCACGCGCTTGCGTCCGGCCGTCGCACCAGACATCCCTGGTCGACGATGTCCACGAGGACCGAACAGTCGTCGGCACCGATCGTGGACAGCTCGGATCCGGCGGCGTATTCGACCACGTAGAGCCGCAGCGGCAGCCATGTCGGCGTACCAACGACCAGTTGCGGCACGACGACGGAGATCGACTGACCGCCACTGTCGGTGGACACGGCACGTCCGGACCCTGTGCCCATCGTTGCCGGCGGGACCATCGCTGATGCCCGCGATCAGGAGCGTGCACAGACCTCGGAGCATCACCACTGTGTCCACCGTCCGACGACCCGAGGCGGCACGCTCGCATCTGGTCCGAACCAGCGAGACGTCACGGCCGATCCCTGGCATGAGAGACTCGGCCCGTGGGGATCCGAGGTATCGATCATGTGCAGTTGGCGATGCCTGCCGGCCGCGAGGACGAGGCGGTTGCGTTCTACGAGGGTCTGCTCGACATTCCTCGGGTGCCGAAACCTCCGCACCTCGCCGTGCGTGGCGGGTGCTGGTTCGAGCGGGGTGACTTGAAGATCCGCCTCGGCGTCGACGCCGACTTCCGGCCGGCCCGCAAGGCACATCCCGCCCTACTCGTCGACGGGTTCGATGAGCTGATCGAGTGCCTTGCTGCCGCTGGCGTGACGCTGCGCGACGACGAGCCGCTCGACGGCTACGACCGGGTGTACGCCGACGATCCGTTCGGCAATCGCATCGAGTTGCTCGAACCGTCGGTCAACATCTCGTTCCGGCCGCTGACCGTCGGCGACCTCGAACTGCTGGTGCATTGGTTCGCCGATCCGGTCGTCGCTCGCTGGTGGAACCAACCAGCCGAACTCGACTCGGTGACGGCGAAGTACCTACCCCGTATCGACGGGAGGGGTGATCCGACCGAGATGTGGATCGGCCAGATCGATGGCGAGTCGGCGGCGCTGCTGCAGTGCTATCGACACTCCGACTATTCGGCCCACGACGCCGCTGTCGGCGTCGCCGACGCCGTCGGGATCGACTACCTGATCGGCGGGCCGTACCGTGGTCGCGGCTTCGCTGGCCGGCTCCTCCGGGCGTTCGCCGAGTTCGCGCTGGCCCGACACCCGGAAGCTCTCGTGTGTGTCGCCACCCCCGCACGCGACAATGCAGCCTCGTGCCGAGCACTCGAGCGGGCCGGCTTCGAGCGCAGCCACGAGTGCCAACCCCCCGACGAGCCAACAGCGGCGATCTACGTGCTCCGACTCCCGTTCTCGTGAACTCGTGCGCACATAGTCACCAACGAGTTCACGAGAACCGAAGTCAGAACGGTGGCAGGTACGGTCGAACGGGTGAACCGACTTGCCGACGAGACCTCGCCGTACCTGCGCCAGCACCGCGACAATCCGGTCGACTGGTACCCGTGGGGACCTGAGGCGTTCGCGGCGGCGAAGGAGCGCAATGTGCCGATCCTGCTGTCGGTCGGCTACTCCGCCTGCCACTGGTGCCATGTGATGGCCCACGAGTGCTTCGAGGACGTCGAGGTGGCTGCGAAGATGAACGGGCTGTTCGTCAACGTCAAGGTCGACCGCGAGGAACGCCCCGACGTCGACGCGCTCTACATGGACGCCGTGCAGGCGCTCACCGGCCGAGGCGGGTGGCCGATGACGGTGTTCATGACCCCTGACCGCCAACCTTTCTATGGCGGCACGTATTTCCCCAAAGAGGCGTTCCTGCAGCTCATGGATGCCATCGAGGACGTGTTCCGCAACAAGCCGGAGGACGTGCAACAGAACGTCACTGCGCTCACCAAGGCGCTCTCGATGAGTGCCGAGCTGAAGCCGAAGAACGACGCACCGGGCGTCGATGTCCTGAACACCAGTCTCCAGAACCTCGCCAAGGCGTTCGACACCGAGTGGGGCGGTTTCGGCCAGGCGCCGAAGTTCCCGACGACCTCGCATCTGGAATTGATGCTGCGGGCCTACATGACCAACGCTGGTGACGGGCCCAAGCGCATCCTCGAGACCACGCTCGACGCGATGTGCTCCGGCGGCATGTACGACCACGTCGGGGGCGGCTTCGCCCGGTACTCGACCGACCGCCAGTGGCTGGTGCCACACTTCGAGAAGATGCTCTACGACCAGGCGCTCCTGCTCGGCACCTACGTGAAGGGGCTGATCGTGTTGGGCCGAAAGGACTGGCGCCTCGTGATCGAGGAGACGATCACCTACGTGCTCACCGAGCTGCGTCATCCCGATGGCGGCTTCTACTCCGCCGAGGACGCCGACTCGGTCGATCCCGAGGGCAACACCGTCGAGGGCTGGTTCTCGACGTGGACGCCCGGCGAGGTGCGCGCTGCACTCCTCCAGATCGACCCCGCCGTCGTCGAGACGTTGATCGACTGGTACGGCATCACCGACGAGGGCAATTTCGAGGGCCGGTCGATCCCCAACAGAATCGCTGCACGCGGACAGCTCCTGCGCACACCCGAACTGCAAGCGGCGGTCGTTGCGCTGCGCAATGCCCGATCGCAACGGCCCCACCCCGGCCTCGACGACAAGGTGCTCACCGAGTGGAATGCCCTGTTCCTTTCGTCGCTCGCTCAGGCCGCTGCCGTCTTCGACCGACGTGATTGGCTCGATGCTGCCATCGCCAATGCCGAGTTCCTGCTGCGCGAGCTGCGTGACGACAAGGGTCGCTGGTTGCGGAGCTGGCAGGCCGACGGCCGACCTCAGGCAAGGCACATGGCGCTCGCCGCCGATCACGCCGCGCTCGTCGACGCCTTCACCCATCTCGCCGAAGCGAGCGGTGAGGCCCGCTGGATCGCCGAGGCGGCACGAACGGCCGACACGATGCTCGACTGGTTCTTCGACGCCGAACAGGGTGGCCTCTACACGACCGCCGAGGATGCCGAAGCGCTGGTGGTGCGCCAGAAGGACCTCACCGACGGCGCCACACCGTCGGCGAACTCCACCGCCGCGATCGCGCTGTTCCGTCTGGCAGCGCTGACCGGCGAGCAACGCTACGCGAACCAGGCCGACCGGATCTTGCAGCTCCTCGCGGCGGCTGTCGACAAGGCGCCAGGCCAGCACTCGAACGCCATGGTGGCCACCGATCTGCGCCGCCGCGGCCTCACCGAGGTGATCATCGTCGGCGATCGGCCCGATCTCGTGCGCCTCGCCCAATCGGTGTGGCGGCCCGACACCGTGCTCGCCTGGGGTGAACCGTACGACTCGCCGCTGTGGAACGAGCGAGCCGAAGGGCTCGGCTACGTCTGCCGGAACTACTCGTGCGAGCTGCCCCAAGACACCGTGCAGGGATTCGCCGAGGCGCTGACCGGTCGCAAGGTGACCATGACCGGCGACACGATCGTCACCGAACCTCGCGACGAGCCGTGACGGGCATCACCATGACCATCACCATCACCATCACCGTCACCGTCACCAGCGACCCCGATGGATGATCTGTGGAGCCTGGCGCCGGCCTCGGCCGGCGCTGCGGCCCCGGCCTGACGCTGCGTCGTCGGACGCGGTCGCCGGATAGCCGAGAGCGATCGCTCCGAGGAGTTCGAGCCCGGCAGGGATCCCGAGTTGCTGGCGAAGTTCACGTTCCCCACGGAACACCCCGAAGAACAGTGCACCCAGGCCCACGTCCTCGGCCGCGAGCAGCAGCGTCATCACGGCCATCGAGGTGTCGATCGTCCAGTAGGGCACCGGCCACGCAGCAGGGCCCGCACCGAGGCCGGTCTGGGCCTTGTCGGGTTCGGCGTAACGGTCGACGTAGGCTTTCGAGTCGGCGAGCGGCAGGGCGATGACGGGTGCGGTCAGCAGATGCTGCCAGCGGAACGAATCACGCCTGACTGCGGGAAGCGTGGCTCCCCAGAACTGCTCGGTGTCGGCACCTTCGAGCACGACCAGATGCCATCCCTGGGTCTTACCGGCGCTCGGCGCACGAGATGCAAGATCGACGAGACCGGCGAGCACCTCCGGCTCGATCGGGCGACCGTCGAAGGCCCTGGTCATCCGGCGGGAGCGGACGACCTCGGCGAACTCGGTCATGTCATCGCCGTGTCGGCGCTGAACTCAGCGCTTTCCGAGCTTGACGAGGTCTTCGGCCATGGTCCAGCCGTACACGACCATGGCGCCGCCCTTCTTGACCGGAACGGCGTCGAACATCGTGACGACATCGGCGGCGAGCTTGTCGGGCTTCGACGACTCGTGGTCGAGGAAACCGTCCGCGCTGCCGGTGGCAGCGATGAAGGTCTTCGCGTCGTACTTGGCATCGATGCCGAACCGCTTGGCGAGGCGTCGGCCCCATGCCCGCTCTTCGCCGACCGCATTCGTGCCAGGCGCCGGCGTGACCTCGCGCAGGTCCTTGAACGCTTCGAGGCCGTCGGCGTTGACGAACCGGCAACCGACGACGACGTCTTCGTCGGGGAATGCCATCAGCGCACGGTGGTAGGCCTCGCCGACGAGACCGCGCAACACCTGATCACGCTTCGACGAACGCTTCACCGACATGAGCCCGACGAGAACGCAGGGCGTTCCGCCGATGCGTTCGAGCGTGGAGAACGTGAATCCGTGCAGCGCGCCGCCGAATCGGGCCGTGGTGATCAGGACCCAGTCCTCTTTCGCCTTGGAGAGCTGTCCAGCGCTGAATGCTTCCTCCATCGACGCCAGTTCGTCGAGGTCGGAATCGGTCAGGGCCGCAGCGTCATTGGTCGAAACGTCCAGTGCCATTCTGACCATTCTACAGCAGTACGGCCTCATGCCCGAAGGCCATGCGAAGTTCACCGACGGAACGGTCGAGATCGACCCGGAACTCGTCAGCCAATTTCAGCACCTTGCCCTGGCCGATGTCGACCATCACCACCGAGTCGCCAGGGTGTTCGCGCAGGATCCGCTTCAACCGTTGGATCTTGAGTTCGTCGAGTGCGGCCGACGGCAAACGCAGCCGTAACGGGGCCGCCGCGCCGTCGCTGAGGCCCGACAGCACCGTGACGGTCTGGCCGATCAGGCCGAATCGTGACTCGTCACGGCGGTCGAGGCGCCCCTTGACGGCCACGATCAGGTCGTCTTCGAGCTTGTGGCCCTGTTCGGCGAGCGTCCGCGGGAAAATCGTGACCTCGATGGAGGCGTCGAGGTCTTCCAGCAGGAACACCGCCATCTGGTCGCCCTTCTTGGTGAATTTGCGTGCGAGGTTGGTGATGACGCCGCCGACCAGGACGTTGGCGCCGTCTTCCATGGTCTGCAGATCGAGCACCGATTGTTCCACCTTGCGCCGCAACGCTGCCTCGACACCGAACAACGGGTGGTCGGACACGTACAGGCCGAGCATCTCCTTCTCGTATCGCAGTTGTTCGGTCTTGTCGAAGGCGAGCTCGGGGATCTGGGTGCGCTCGGAAAAGGCATCGCCCGCGCCAGCACCCGAACCGGCACCCGAACCGGCACCCGAACCGGTATCGGACGATTCGTCGGCGTCGCCGTCCCAGTCGCCGAACAGGCTCATCACGCCCTTCTCTCGCTCGCGTCGGCGCTTCACCGTGGTGTCGATGATGTGCTCGAAAACGGTGAGGAGACCGCGGCGGGTGTGGCCCAGGTTGTCGAACGCACCACCCTTGATGAGTGACTCGATCGTGCGCTTGTTGAGCACCGGTTCGGGCACCCGCTCGGCGAAGTCGTGGAAGCTGGTGAACTGCCCGTTCTCCTCGCGCTCGGCGATCAACTGCTCGACGAGCGCCTCGCCGACGTTGCGCACCGCCGACAGCCCGAACGTGATGGCACCAGGGCTGCCGACCGACAACGTGACCCCGGGCGGCAGCTCGTCGGGCGCGAGCGCGCCGAAGTTCGACATCGAGAGGTTCACGTCGGGCGGCAGCACCTTGATGCCCATCGACCGACAGTCGGACAGATAGGTCGCTGCCTTGTCGAGGTTGTTCTTGACGCTCGTGAGCAGCGAAGCGATGTACTCGACCGGATAGTGCGCCTTCAGGTACGCGGTCTGGTAGGTGATGAGGCCGTAGCCGAACGTGTGGCTCTTGTTGAACGCGTAGTCGGCGAACTTCTCGATGATGTCGAACAGCTGCGGACCGAGTTCCTTGCCGTAGCCGGTGCGCTCGACCCCGGCCTCGAACGCGTCGCGTTCGGCGGCCATCACCTCCCGCACTTTTTTCCCGATGGCCTTACGAAGGTTGTCCGCTTCGGCCAGGGAGTAGCCGGCGAACTTCTGCGCGACACGCATCACGCTCTCCTGATAGATCATCAGGCCGTAGGTGTCGCCTAGCACCTCCTTCGCGTCCTCGTGGAAGTACTCGACCGGCTTGCGCTCGTTCTTGCGGTCGGCGTAGTCGTAGTGCATGTTGACGCTCATCGGCCCCGGCCGATACAGCGCCAGCACAGCGGACACGTCCTCGAAGCTGTTGGGCGCCATCGCCTTGAGCAGCTGGCGCATCGGCGGCGATTCGAGCTGGAACACGCCGATCGTCTCGCCCTTGGACAGCAGGTCGAAGGTCGGTTGGTCATCGAGCGAGATCTCCTCGACCACGAAGGTCGGGTCGCGCTGGTCCCGGATCATCGCCTCGGCGTCGGTGATCACGTCGAGGTTGCGCAGCCCGAGGAAGTCCATCTTCAACAGGCCGAGATCTTCGACCCCGTGCATTTCGTACTGGGTGACCACCGGAGCGTCGGCCGGGTCGGTCCCCGACTCGGGCTTGCGCTGGATCGGAACGTAGTCGGTGACCGGATCCTTGGTGATCACCACCGCCGCGGCATGGATGCCGTCGGAACGCTTCAGCCCTTCGAGGCCCCTGGCGACGTCGATGACCTTCTTCAGGTCGGCGTCGGTGTCGTACATCGCACGCAGGTCGGCAGCAGCCTTGTAGCCGTCGGCGTACTTCGGGCTCTGCTCGAAGCAGTACTTGAGCGGCGTGTCGCGCCCCATCACCATGGGCGGCATCGCCTTGGCCAGCTTGTCGCCGACGCCATAGGGGTAGCCGAGCACGCGGGCAGCGTCGCGCACGGCGTTGCGGGCCTTGATGGTGCCGAACGTGATGATCTGCGCGACGTGGTCGCGGCCGTACTTCTCGGCGGCGTAGCGGATCATCTCGTCGCGGTATCGCGAGTCGAAGTCCATGTCGATGTCGGGCATCGACACACGGCTCGGGTTGAGGAAACGTTCGAACAGCAGGTCGTACTTGATGGGATCGAGGTCGGTGATCCACAGGCAGTACGCCACCGCGCAGCCGGCCGCCGACCCACGGCCCGGCCCGACCCGGATCTTGGAATCGCGGGCGTGCTTGATGAGGTCCCAGGTGATCAGGAAATACGACGCGAACCCCATGTCGTTGATGACCTTGAGTTCGTAGCTGAGCCGCTCGACGGCGTCGTTCGGGATCTGCTCGCCCCAGCGCTTCTTGGCCCCCTCCCACGTGAGGTGTTCGAGGTACGAGGTGTCGTCGAATCCTTCGGGGACCGGGAAGTTCGGCAGCAACGGCTTGCCGAACTCGATCTGGAGGTCGGCGCGCTCGGCCACCCACAGCGTGTTGTCGCACGCCGACGGCACCTCACGGAACAGGTACCGCATCTCCGCAGCCGACTTCAGGTAGTGCTCGCTGCCTTCGAACTTGAACCGTTTCGCGTCCGACAGCAACGCACCGGTCTGCACGCACAGCAGCGCGTCATGCGACTCGTGATCTTCCTGGTGGGTGTAATGGCTGTCGTTGGTGGCCAGCAGCGGCGCGCCGATCTTCTTCGCGATCTCGATCAGCTTCGGATTGGTCTCGCGCTGCGCAGGCAGCCCGTGATCCTGCAACTCGACGAACAGGTTGTCGCGCCCGAAGATGTCCTGCAGCCGGGCAGCCTTCTCGATCGCGCCCTTCTCGTCGCCGTTCAACAGCGACTGCAAGACGTGCCCGCCGAGACATCCCGTCGTGGCGATCAGACCCTCGTGGTACTTCTCGAGCAGCTCCCAGTCCATTCGGGGCTTGTAGTAGTAGCCCTCCATGAACGCCAGGCTCGACAGCTGGATCAGGTTCTTGTAGCCGGTCTGGTTCTCGGCCAGCAACGTGAGGTGATAGTAGAGCTTCTTTCCGCCCTCGGTGTCGCCACCCGAGTCGTCGACACGGCCGCCCCTCCGGGTCGGGCGTTCGCTGCGGTGATCGTGGGCCATGTAGGCCTCGGTGCCGATGATCGGCTTGATGCCCTGCTTGTTGCACTCCTTGTAGAAGTCCAACGTGCCGTACATGTTGCCGTGATCGGTCATCCCGAGCGCCGGCATCCCGTCGGACACCGCTTTGGCCACCAATTCGTCCAACCGCGCCGCACCATCCAACATCGAGAACTCGGTGTGGACATGGAGGTGGGTGAAGGAATCGGGCACGGCTCTGATTTCGAATTACTCGGATGTGGTTCGGGTCACCATAGTCGCCTGGTTCGGGTACCGCTCACGGGTCCTGTCACCGGTAGAAGCTGGGGATCAGAGGTAGGTGCCGGGGCGGTCCGGGCCTGGTTCCTGGCCGGGTTGGCCGGGTATTCCCTGTTGCATCTGGCCGCCGGGGAGCTGGCGCATTTCTTGGAGTTGACGCTGGGCGGCGAACTGTTGGGCCATCAGCGTGGCCTGGATGCCGTGGAACAGACCTTCGAGCCAACCGACCAGCTGGGCTTTGGCGATACGCAGCTCGGATTCGCTCGGGATCTCGCCGTCGTCGAACGGCAACGCCAACGAGTGCAGCTCTTCCTGCAGGTCGGGCGACAAGGCCTCGGACAGCTCGGCCACCGACCGCTCGTAGATCTCGGCAAGGCGCTCCCGCGACGCCTCGTCCAAGGTGGTCGTGCGCACCTCTTCCAACAACTGCTTGACCATCGAGCCGATCCGCATCACCTTGGCCGGCGACTTGACCGACTCCTCCACGGGCGCAACGGCGCCTGTGGCCGCACCATCGCGACCGTCGGTGCTCGGTGGCACCATTCCCTCCGTGATCTCGTCGGGCTGCAACGACTCGTGTGTCTCGGACATGGCTCCCTTTCTACCGACCGGTTCCACCGAGCGGTCAAGCCAACGCGCCGACGAGCGGCACGTTCACCTCGGCCGACGTCAGCGAGCCATGGCGACACACCAGTTCGAACGGGCCCGAATCAGCAGGGTCGTCGAAGCTCACGGGCTCGTGCGCCACCAGCGCCACGTCACCGAGACGAGATCGCACCGACGGAGCCATCGCTGGGCCGAACCATTGTTCGTCGAGTGTCTGCTCCTTTGTGACGACCCAGGCGAGATGGCCCACCTCGCCTCGGGCGATGTCGGCGACATCGGCGACCGCGCCCTTGGCTGCGTGCAGCCACCGGAACCGTCCCTCGCCGGACTGCACGGTCACGCCGGCAAGCAACGCCGCCGACGGCGTGACGAGCCGATCGCCGACGTCGACCTGGCCATGATCGGCCGTCACGAGCAACGCCGTACCCGAGGGGAGCGCCTCCAACATGTCACCGACCAACCGGTCGGCGGCGCGGAGTTCGGCGTCGTAGAACGGACCGAAGCCACGCTCGTGCGCGATCTTGTCGATCCCGCCGTAGTAGCAGTACACGAAGCGTTCGCCAGCCTCGACCTCCAACCGTGCCTGCACGGGGATCGATGATGCCGCCCGCCACCCGACCGGACCGCAGCCGCGCAGGTGAGCTTCGGAGAACGCCGAATTCTGGAGCTCGGCGACACTGACCACCGGCACCGTCTGGCCGAGGAACGGCTCGAACGGCTGCACCTCGTGCGGTGGGTGCGAGCGCCGTACGGCCTGATCGCCGACGCACCACCGCAACACGTTCATGACCTCGCCTCCCACCATCATCCGGTATCCGATGAGGCCGTGCTCGGCCGGCGTGAGCCCGGTGGTGATCGACGTCAACGCAGTCGCTGTGGTCGTGGGCGCCACCGTGTGGATCGATCGACCGGCCATCGAGGCCACCGTCGGCATCAGCTCGCGGTGGGTCTGGAGCTGATCCCAACCCAGACCATCGAGCACCAACACCACGACCGCGTCGGCCGACGCCACGACCTCGGGCATCCACGCCGGCAGCCCCGTCGTCCACGACGCCGGGCCGAGCAATGCCGGAACGATGCCGCGAACGTTGGCCCCGCCGTAGTCCGGAATGATCGGGCCGTCCGCTCCGGCGCTGGTGTTCACCCGAGCAGTCCACCACGTTCGTCGGTCTCCAGACAAGCACAGCGCCCAGAAGCTGACCTGTCCGGCCCGAATGACTAACGTCGCCATGTGCGCATCTCGACCCGCGGTGACTACGCCTGCCGTGCCCTGTTGTCGCTGGCGCTGCACTCCGAGCAGAGCGGCCCCACGTCGGTGCGCGACATCGCCGAGCGCACCGCACTCCCCCAGCCCTACCTCGAACAGATCCTGCTCGCCCTCAAGGGCGCCGGACTCGTCAAGTCGAAACGAGGCGTCGGCGGCGGCTACATCCTCGCCCGCGACCCCGTCGACATCCGCCTCTCCGAGATCGTGTCGGCCGTCGACGGCCCCATCACCCTCGGCGACTTCGGCCAACCCCACCAGGACGGTGCCTGCGACCACGAAGGCCAATGCGTCCTGCTCGGCATCTGGAACCAGGCCGGCGATCACATGCGCACCTACCTCGAAGGCTTCACCCTTGCCGGCATCGCCGCCATCGCCCGCGGCGACGCCCCCTGGCCGTAACTGGTTGTTCGGCCTCACCACAAGTCGGTGAAACACGATCGAGGTCGGCCGAACTCCGGCTCGCGCTGGGCGTGCGTCAGCGATGAACCCGTCAGCGATGAGCGAAACCCCGCTGTGCGGGGGTTCGGCTCATCGCCTCAGACTTCGGCGGCGTCCAGCCAGGCTTGGAGGTCGGCGGCCAGTGGGCTGGTGAACGTGACACGTTCGCCGGTCTCGGGATGATCGAACGCCAGCTCGGCTGCATGCAGGAACGGGCGAGTCAATCCCAGCGTCGGACGGCGCTGGCTGTAGGTCGGATCACCGACGAGTGGATGGTTTATCGATGCCAGGTGCACACGGATCTGGTGGGTGCGACCGGTTTCGAGGCGGCATTCGAGGCGTGACACCAGTGCCGGGCTGCTGTAGGTGCCGATGACTCGATAGTCGGTGCGTGCCGGACGCCCTCCGGCGACAACCGCCATCTTCAACGGATCGCCACGGTCACGTCCGATCGGCGCATCGATGATGCCGTGTGGCGCATCAGGAACACCCCACACCACCGAGTCGTATCGGCGCGTGGCGCTGTGATCGGCGAACTGCTCGATCAGTCGTTCGGATGCGGCGTCGGTGCGCGCCACCACCAGCAGCCCGGAGCTACCGGCGTCGAGGCGATGAACGATGCCGGGACGGATCGGATCGTCACCCACACCATCGAGCTCTGGATAGCGAGCCAACAACCCGCTGACCAGCGTTCCGTCCATGTTTCCCGCACCGGGGTGCACGACGAGCCCGGCCGGCTTGTCGACCACGATGACCGAGTCGTCTTCGTAGACCACCCCGAATTCGACTGCAGCGTCCGCCGACGGCATCGGCGGCTCGGGGATGGCGGTGGGATCGACCTCGACGATCTGGCCCTCCTGCAATCGGATCTTTCCCGATGCTGCAGGCTCGCCGTCGACGCGAACACCTCCCGCAGCGATCGTCGCCGCAGCCTCGGAGCGGCTCACGTCGCCGATCAGCGCAACGATTCGATCGAGCCGCTCGCCCGCCAACGCCGCGGGCACCGATTCAGTGATCATCGAGCACCCCGGTCGTCGTGTCCTCGACCCGATCGCCGTCATCGCTGCTCGCATTGCCGCTCGACACATCACTCACACGGTCGCGATGGTCGCGGCGGTCGGCTCGTGCGCTCAGGATGCTGTTCAGGATCAACATGAAGGCACCGACGTTGATGGCCATGTCGGCGATGTTGAAAATCGGAAACCATTGGAAATCGATGAAGTCGACGACAGCCCCGCGCAACACGCCGTCGTCACCACGAAACAGCCGATCGATCAGGTTGCCGGCCGCACCGCCGATCAAGAGACCCATGCCGATCACGCTCATCCGGCTCGCCTCGTTGCGCAGGGTCACCAGCAGGTACACGATGACCAGCGTGGCGACCACTGCGATCAACGGGCCGAAACCCTGAGCTTGCCCGAATGCCATGCCGTTGTTGAAGCCCAGATTGAACCGCAGCGTCCAGAACACGTCGATCTCTCGATCGGTGCCGAGCGACGTGACCGCCCAATGTTTGGTGAGCTGGTCGAAAGCGATCACCAGGAGCGCAATCGAGATTGGCGCCCGCCAAGCGCGGACAACGACCATGTTCAGCGCGGACCGATGCCGCTGACCTTTTCGGCTGCCAACACGGTGGTTTCGGGGATGGCTTCGAGCCGTTCGCGCTGAATGGGCTGTCCCGACACGTCGGAATAGCCGTAGGTGCCCTGCACGATCCGTTCCAACGCGGCATCGATCTCCAGAATCGTCTGACGGGCCTGCGTGGAGATCACGCGATCGAGATCACGCTGGACCACCATGGTGTCGCCCTCGCCGCCCTCGTCGTCGAACTGCACATCGCCCATCTCGCCGTCTTCGATGATGCTGGTCGCTTCGTCCTCGAGGCGCGTCGCCCGAGCCACTTCGGCCGCCCGACGCGCCAGCAACTCGTCGCGCTGGTCTTTCAGGAACTTGACGTCGAAGTCCTTGGTGTAGGCAATGCCGTCCTTGGTGTGGCCGCGGGGAGCGGGAATCTCGACACGTTCGAACTTGGCGTTCGACAACAGCGACGGTGTCAAGCTGGTCCGTCCCGGTGGCTTCGGCTTGCGTACGGTGGCTGCCCGGGCCGGCGTTGCAGGAGCGTTGTTCGCAGCCGGAGCCTCATTCGAGACAGTGGCGGACTTCGTCGGGGGAATTTTGTTCACTGCAGCTTTCTTTGCGAGAGTCTTCGTTGCCGGCGCCTTCTTGGCAGCCGGGGCCTTCGTTGCGGGAGCTTTCTTTGCCGGAGTCTTCGGAGCAGCCGGCGCCTTCTTGGCGGGAATCTTCTTACCGGGCGTCTTCTTGGCGGGAATCTTCTTGGCAGCAGGAACCTTCTTGGCAGGAACCTTCTTGGCGGGCGCCTTCTTGGCGGGCGCCTTCTTGGCAGGAGCTTTCTTCGCAGCGGACGACTCCGCAGTGCCCTCGGTGGAAGAACTGGTCTTTGTCGATGCGGCCATCAGCGCTCCTCGGGGACGTGTGAGCGCCGGACCTTACCGTATTCGCGCCCGGAACCGACGGCAATCAGCTCGCGACGGTCACGGTGATCACGGGTTCGGCGTCGTCGGATGCGACCCCCTCGGTGATCACCGACGTGGCCAGCGTTTCACCGGCGATCAACTCTCGATGCGCCTCGATCGCCGCGATCCACGACTCGGACGCTCTGACAGTCAGCTCGATCCGATCGGACACGTCGAGGTCGGCCTCACGTCGAGCCTGCTGCACCAACCGCACCAGGTCACGGGCGCGACCCTCGACCTCGAGTTCATCGTTGACCTCGATGTCGAGGGCGATCACCCCTGCGTGAGCACCGAGACCGGCACTGGCCTGGTCGCCGGACGCGACCAGATCAAGTGAGTACTCGCCCGGCTCGAGCGTGAGGCCGCCGACGGTGACGAGGTCTCCTTCGACCGTCCAGTCGCCCGCCTTGTGAGCCCTGATGACCCGCTGGACGTCCTTGCCGAGGCGGGGGCCGAGCTTGGCCGGCACCAACTGGAGGCGTTCGGTGGCCACCGAAGCGACATCGGTGGTCAACAGGACCCGGCGCACGTTGACCTCGTCCGCGATCACGTCGACGAAGTCGGCCAGTCGATAGGCATCGACCGCAGCCACGGTGACGCTGTTGAGCGGCAGGCGAACTCGCCGTTGGTGTGCTTTGCGCACCGACAGCGTGGCTGAGCAGACGTCACGCACGAGATCCATCGTGTCGACCAGGTCGTCGTCGGCGGGCAGTTCGTCCAGTGCCGGCCAATCGGTCAGGTGCACGCTGGCACCCGATCCCCCATCGCTCCCGTGCAGACCGCAGTAGATCTCCTCGGACAGCAACGGCAACAGCGGCGCCACCACGCGGGCCAGCACCGACAGCACCGTGTGCATCGTGTCGATGGCCTCGTGGTCGCCGGCCCAGAACCGGTCGCGGCTGCGACGGACGTACCAGTTGGTGAGCACGTCGAGGTGCTCACGAACCACCTGGCACGCGCCGAACAGGTCGTATGCGTCGAGCGCCTCGGTCATGTCGGCCACGAGCGCCCGCGTCTTGGCGAGCACGTACCGATCGAGCACGTTGGCCGAATCGGTCCGCACGACGCCCTGATAGTTGGCAGCGTTGGCGTACAGCGTCAAGAAGTACCACGAGTTCCACAACGGCAACAGGACGTGGCGCACCGTGTCACGAATCCCCTCCTCGGTGACCATGCCGTCACCGCCACGCAGGATCGACGACGACAACAGGTGCCAACGCATGGCGTCGGCGCCGTGGGTGTCGAACATCTCGCGCGGGTCCGGGTAGTTGTTCAGGCTCTTGGACATCTTGCGTCCGTCGTCGCCCAGCACGTTGCCGTGGCTCACGCAATTGGTGAAAGCCGGCCGATCGAACAGGGCCGTGGCGAGCACGTGCAGGGTGTAAAACCAGCCGCGGGTCTGGCCGATGTATTCGACGATGAAGTCGCCCGGGTAGTGATGCTCGAACCAGTCCTGGTTCTCGAACGGATAGTGCACCTGGGCGAACGGCATCGAGCCCGACTCGAACCAGCAGTCGAGCACCTCGGGCACTCGCCGCATCATGGAGACCCCGGTGGGATCGTCGGGGTTCGCTCGCACGAGGTCGTCGACGTCGGGACGGTGCAGATCGGTGACGGTGACGCCAAAGTCGGCTTCGAGTTCAGCGATCGACCCGTACACGTCGGTGCGTGGGTAGGTGGGGTCATCCGACTGCCACACCGGGATCGGCGAACCCCAGAACCGGTTGCGGCTGATGGACCAGTCGCGGGCGTTTTCGATCCACTTTCCGAAGCTGCCGTCCTTGATGTGCGACGGCTGCCACGTGATCTGTTGGTTCAACTCGACCATCCGGTCGCGGAACTCGGTGACCTTCACGAACCACGACGAGATCGCCCGATACACCAGCGGCTGCGAACAGCGCCAGCAGTGCGGGTACGGGTGGTCATAGGTGGCATGGCGCACCACCACGCCGCGCTCCTTGAGCAACTTGATGATCAACGTGTTGGCATCGAACACGTGCGTGCCGGCCCAGTCGGTGACCTCGGCGGTGTAGCGACCGTGCTCGTCCATCGGGCAGATCGTGGCGATGCCCGCTGCGTTGGCGACGACCTGGTCGTCCTCGCCGAAGCCGGGAGCGAGATGGACGACGCCGGTGCCGTCCTCGGTGGACACGAAGTCGGCAGCGAGCACCTGGAAGGCGTTCTCGGTACCGGCGAAGTAGCTGAACAGCGGCGTGTAGCGACGGCCGACGAGGTCGGAGCCCTTCATCGTGGCCACCGTGGTCGCCTCGCCCAGTTCCGCCGCATAGTTGGCGAGCAGCGCTTCGGCGATCACGTAGCGAGTGCCGTCGAGTTCGACCACGACGTAGTCGATGTCGGGTCCGACGGCGAGAGCAAGGTTCGACGGCAACGTCCAAGGCGTGGTGGTCCACGCGAGAATCTGCTCGCCGGTCTCGAGTTCGAAGCCGACGGTGAGCGCTGGATCTTGGCGATCGCGGTACACGTCGTCCATGCGGGTCTCGGTGTTCGACAGCGGCGTCTCGCAGCGCCAGCAGTACGCGATGACCCGGAAGCCTTCGTAGATCAGCCCCTTGTCCCACAGCGTCTTGAACGCCCACATGACGCTCTCCATGTACGAGAGGTCGAGGGTCTTGTAGTCGTTGTCGAAGTCGACCCACCGCGCCTGGCGGGTGACATAGGAACGCCAGTCATCGGTGAACTGCAACACACTGGTGCGACAAGCGTCGTTGAACTTGTCGATCCCGAACTCGTTGATGGCGGGGTGTCCGGCGATGCCCAGTTCCTGTTCGACCTTCACCTCGGCCGGCAGACCGTGGCAATCCCAACCGAACCGGCGCTCGACTCGATGGCCGCGCATGGTCTGATAGCGAGGGATGGCGTCCTTGACGTAGCCGGTCAGCAGGTGCCCGTAGTGCGGCAGACCGTTGGCAAACGGGGGGCCGTCGTAGAAGACGAACTCGTTCGAGCCGTGCTCGCCCGCATCACGCTGGTCGATCGACGCCTGGAACGTTTCGTCGTCGGCCCACCGGGCGAGGATGGCCTCTTCGAGTCTGGGAAAGCTCGGTCGGGGGTCGACGTCTGGGTAGGCCACGCCCCGATGCTACCGACGAGGCGCGAACCCCGGACCGGTGGTTGTTGCTGCAGACCGGGCGCTCAGGAACGGTCGTCGTCGAACGAGAAGCGGAAGTCGTCGTCGGCACCACGACGCTCGGTGCGATCGTCGCCGACGACCGGGATCGCCGGGGTGGGATCGCTGCTGTTGTCGGCCCACACATCGTCGCCTGGTGCTGGCTCCGGAGCGGTCGGTTCGTCTTCTGCGATCTCCGTGACGATCAGCAGATCATCACCTCGGGGTGCTACCTCGTCGGACAGATCACCCGCAGAACCGCCCACGACATCGTCGTCGGCGAGATCCCACTCCGGCTCGTCAGTGGTCGCGGCGATGGCCTCCACCGGCAAGGACGGCTCGTCGTCGGAGGCTGACAGCAACGGGGCGCGTGCTTCGCCGAGACCTCCAGGAATGCGTTCGGTGATGTCGACCAACGACGTCGCTGCCTCGCGGAGCCGGTTGCGCTGTTCGGTGAGGAACAGCTCGAGCTGCTCGACATCCGACTCGAGGAAGTCGCGACGGGCCTTGAGCGCCTCGACGTCGCTGGCGATTGCATTGCGCTCGCCCTCGCCGACGCGTCGCGCTTCGACACGGGCCTCGGCGAGCAATTGGGACGCCATTTCACGCGTGGAATCGAGCGTGCTCGCCGCTTCGTCGTTGGCCGAGCCGACGATCTTCGACGCCTCAGATAGCGCCTCGGCGACTGCGGTGTCGGCCGTGCGTTGCGCGAGCAGCAGTGTTCGACTGATGGTCTCGGATTCGTCGACCGACGCATCCACGGCGACCGCCGGGGCGCTCGCGCCCGGCTGGGAGACCTCCTGCAGGCGAGCGACGGCAGCGCGGGCGCGCGCTTCCATCGCCGTTGCCTGGTTCTGGGCACGTTCGAGTTCGTCGGCGACATCGCTGAGGAACACCTTGACCTCGTCGGGGTCGGCACCCTTGCGAACGGTCTTGAACTCGGCGCTCCTGACGCGCTGGGGACTCATCTCCATGGCAATCTCCTGTGTCGTCAGTCGTCGTAGTCGTCGTAGCGCTGCGGACGCTGGACGGGCGGCTTGAGGAGATACACGCCGGTGGCGACCTTCTCCATCGAACCATCGAGTGCATAGCAGATGCCGCTGGCGAAGTCGATGAGGCGGCGAGCGACCTCACGTTCGGTTCCCTCGATGTTCATGATGACCGGCTGGCCCTCTTTGAACTTGTCGGCAACCTCTTGCGCCTGGTCGAACCGACGAGGCCTCACCGTATGGGGTTCCATCGATCCTCCCGGAACGCTGCGCAGATTGGGCTGCGACACCTGACTGGGCCTGACCTGCACCCCTGAGTCGTCCGTACGGCCGTTGGCGGCCCGACGCGATGGCGAGGCATCGAAATCTTTGGAAGGAAAACTCGGTCGGGACGGCACGGTTCGCACCGTCGGTTCGCCTTCCGGCTCCCAACCTCGCTGACTCCCACCGTTACCGGGGCCCGACGGGCGCGTCTCGACATCTCGTGTCCCACGACTCGGACGCGACGGAGCCGAGGGCTCGTCGTAGTCGTCGTAATCGTCGTACGCATCGTCGGGACCGAGACCGAGGTAGTCCATGGTCCGTTTCCAGAGTGACATCCATTCCTCCTGCCGGCCGCAGGCTAGCCCAGCACGCGCCGTCCGAGGTGGAGCGTCGACATGGGCACTCGCTCAGGTCGGCGCCGGGCGGGGTGGACGTCGGCCGAACAGCGCCGTTCCGACACGAACCTGCGTGCTGCCCTCCGCTACGGCGACCTCGATATCACCGCTCATGCCCATCGAACATTCGGTGAGACCGAGGTGGTCGACCAGCGCTCGCACCGCCCGGAAACCTGACCGAGCCGACTCGCTGTCGCCGTCGGTGGGGCCCACCGTGAGCAGACCCTCGACCCGCAGGCCGCGCTCGGTCGCACGATCGACCAGCGCTGCGACGTCGTCGACACTGCAACCACCCTTGGCCGGGTCGTCAGTGGTGTCGACCTGCACCATCACACGTGCGCCGGTGGCCCGCTTCGCAACCTCGTCGATCACCGAGGCCCGATCGAGGCTGCACCACATGTCGACGAGACCAGCCAATTGTCGAACCTTGTTGCGTTGCAGCTGTCCGATGAACTGGACTTCTGGACGCAGACGTTCGACGGTCGCGCGTTTGTCGATGAGCTCCTGGGCGTAGTTTTCGCCGATCGCATCGCACCCCGCAGCCACCGCCGCGTCGATCGCATCGGACGCGAACCCCTTGGTGACGCCCACCACGGCGACGTGGTGGGTCCACGCCCGCTCGACGGCGTCGATGGTCGCTCGGAGCTCGATCACCCGATCGCGGACGTCGTCGACGTTCACGCTGCGTCCTCGAACCAGGCCACCAGTGCGTGGCGTTCGTCGTCGGCTCGGCGCCGATGCGACCGGAACCGGAGATCACAGCCGGTGCACGCCCCGACGACGTCGAGCTCGATGCCACGGTGGGCCAGACCGGCAGCGACCGCCGAAGGCACATCGAGGGCACTGGTTCCCCACTGCGTCGAACCGGCCACGGCGCTCGTCGAGGCTCCGACTCCCGCTGCCACCTCGTCGAGGTCGCGCACCCCGAACTCGTAGCAGCAGGCATGAATACACGGCCCGAGAACGGCAGCAGCCACGGTGGTACCGGTGGATTCGAGCGCATCGACGGCTGCGTCGATGACACCGCTGGCCAGTCCCCTCCATCCGCCGTGAGCCACGACCCACGAGGTGCCATTCGATCCGAACAGCGCGATCGGCGCGCAATCGGCCACCCAGACCGCCAGCATCTCATCGGATCCATCAGCCGACAGCACGTCACCGATACCGGCGACCGGCCACATGGGGGTGGAGTTGATGTCGACGACGACGACGTCCGTGCCGTGTACCTCGTCGAGCATCACCCACCGCGCTCCGGTGAGGAGCAGTTGGCGCTGGCGCAGCGTGTCGTGATCGACGCGATCGGGATGGACGTCCCCGTCAGACCGCTCGGTAACGACGGCGACGGCAAACCGGCCGCCGACTTCGCGTCGGAGGAGTTGCTCCATGTCGTCGGACCCGGTCGAAGATTCGGCCGGGCCCCTACTTCAGGAACGACGGGACGTCGAAGTCGTCGTCATCGTCGCTCAACGGGTCGGGTTCGTCGTCGTCGGAACCGAAGAGTTCGGTGATTCGCGTCGATGCGGTTCGAGGGCCGTCGTCGCCACTGGCGGTGCTGCGTAGTGGCACCATCTCGTCGATGCGGTCGAACCCCGCAGCGATGACGGTGATGCGGACCTCGTCGCCCATCTCGTCGTCGATGACCGTACCGAAGATGATGTTGGCATCCTGGTGGGCCACACCGTGGATGATCTCGGCGGCTGCGTTCATCTCGAAGAGTCCCATTCCGGACGGGCCCGTGATGTTGAGCAGCACGCCGCGAGCGCCGTCGATGGCCGATTCGAGCAATGGGCTCGAGATCGCTGCCTTGGCAGCATTCACGGCACGGTCGTCACCGCTCGCTTGTCCGATGCCCATCAGCGCCGAGCCGGCGTTGGAGAGCACCATCTTGACATCGGCGAAGTCGGTGTTGATCAGACCAGGAGTGGTGATGAGCCCGGTGATGCCGGAGACTCCCTGCAAGAGGACCTCGTCGGCCATCTTGAACGCATTGAGCACGCTGGTCTTGTCGTTGGCCACGGTGAGCAACCGATCGTTCGGGATGACGATCAGGGTGTCGACCTTCTCCTTGAGCTTCTGCACACCGTTGTCGGCCTGGACCGAGCGCCGACGCCCCTCGAACGCGAACGGGCGGGTGACCACGCCGATGGTGAGTGCACCGGCTTCACGTGCGATCTCGGCGATCACCGGCGCTGCTCCGGTGCCGGTACCGCCACCCTCGCCCGCGGTGATGAACACCATGTCGGCGCCACGAACCATCTCTTCGATCTCGTCGCGGTGCGCCTCGGCGGCCGAGCGGCCGACTTCGGGATCGCTACCAGCGCCGAGTCCACGGGTGAGGTCACGGCCGACGTCGAGCTTGACGTCGGCGTCGCTCATGAGGAGCGCCTGCGCGTCGGTGTTGACGGCGATGAACTCGACCCCCTTCAACCCGGCGTCGATCATGCGGTTGACGGCGTTCACGCCGCCCCCGCCGACGCCGATGACCTTGATCACAGCGAGATAGTTCTGCGGAGCGCCGACCATCAGCGGGTCCTCCATGTGGATTGGTTCATGTATCGGATCGTTTCAGCCGAGCGGCGGACAATGACTGGCAGACGTTGCCTCGTACATTCTGCCAGGTCCAGCGCCTGCAGATGTGGACGCTCACCGTACCGTAACTTGCGCCGTGGAGACGTCGATGACCGTCACCTGCTCGGCGTCGAGGTCGTCGAGTGTCCTCTGCAGCCGCACCAGCTTCTCGATCTGAGCGTTCTCTCCGATCGCCGATCCGAACCGCACTTCGATCAGACCGTCCTCACCGGAGAGCACCAGGACCAGGTCGGCGCCATCGGGCGTGACCAGCATCGAATCGACGCGGCCACGGATGTCGGGCGTGAGCTTCGTCACCAGTGACGCCGCCGACGAGTACCCGATGGAGGCGAACTGCCCCGGGACGACGTCGAGCGTGCCCGGGCCCGAAATCCATACGAGCGCCACTGGTTGCCCGTCGACGAGGCCGAGCACCCGGCCATCGGCGTCGATCACCCGGGCCTGACCGTCGGCGCCCATCATCGCTGCCATCGGGGTGCGCTCGCGTATTTCGATCGACGCCGAGTCGGGGAACGACGTGCGGACGCGGGCGTCTTCGACCCAGGGGATGTCCTCGACCTGTGCTTCCACGTCGCCGATGTCGACGAGCAGTACCGGTGTTCCCGTGAGGTCGTCGATCACCACATCGAGTGCGGTCTGATCCGTGTAGACGTTGCCGGTGACCGTCACCTGATCGACGGCGAACAGCGACGAACCCAACAGCGCCAGCACAGCGATCACGATGATCACCACGACGCCGCCGAGCGCCAACCACCAGAGCCGCCGGCGGTTCTCGGACCGCTTCACACCGATGCGGCGCTGACGGATGCGGGGCTCGATCCCTCTGGTGGAGTTGTCACGGGGGAAGACGGCATCGGTGCTGCCGTCGTCGTCGATGAACACCGGTTTCAGACCGGACGGGTCGCCCTCGAGTTCGTCGTCGAGATAGGCAGCATCGGGCAGATCGTCGCCGATGATCGAAATCGTCGCCCGTTCGGACGACGACAGATCAGCAGGTGACGAATCCACCAGTGACCGATCCACTCGGAACTCGGCAGCCGTTTCGTCGAGCTCGACCTCGGGAGCGAAGACGCGCGACAGTTCGTCGAGGACGGCGTCGTCGGTGAGCATTTTCTCTGGCACCGACACATTGCCGGTCGAAAAGTCGGTCCCGGAGGCGGAGGCGGAGGCGGA
>Ga0105053_10002411_pt1 | contig 29052 bp, 24 predicted proteins | sample BON01_FD_78093 | JGI IMG/M metagenome (GOLD analysis project Ga0105053, IMG submission 78093) | Freshwater microbial communities from Lake Bonney liftoff mats and glacier meltwater in Antarctica - BON-01 | ecosystem: Environmental > Aquatic > Freshwater > Ice > Glacier meltwater | place: Lake...
CTTCGGCCTCCGAACGAGCCGGCGAAGTCTTGGGGGAACCACGGAATCCTGTTCCGTTGCGCCTGGAGAAAGGCCGGAGAACCGCCGGAGGGCGTCGGGCACGGGCGAGAGAAGGCCGGAGAAGTGAGCGCGCCCCCTTGCGCTCAAAGTTCGTTCGGAGAACTCACTCCACCTTGACCCTCAGTTTCAAACGCAGCCATCTCGCTATCATATCCGAGTGCCGTCGAGAAACGGTTCGCCGGTTTCAAATCTCAGACTGTTCTCCACGGTCACCCGGGCGATCTCACTCAGCGCTTCCTGGGTGAGGAATGCCTGGTGCGACGTGATCAGAACGTTGGGAAAGGTCAGAAGCCGGGCGAGTTCGTCATCGGCCAGCACCTCGGTCGAGAGATCCTCAAAAAAGATACCTTCCTCCTCCTCGTAAACGTCCAGCGCCACTCCGCCGATCTGGCCGACCTTGAGCCTGGCAATGAGTGCCCCCGTGTCGATGAGTTTTCCCCGGCTGGTATTGATGATATAGGCGTTGGGCTTCATCAGCGCCAGCGTTCGCTCATTGAGCAGATGGTGCGTCTCGGGAACCAGCGGCGCATGCAGCGAAACGATGTCGCTCGTCGCGAGCAGCGTTTCCAGATCGGCGTAGCGCACATCGTGGGCGTTCGCCCATTCGTTGTCGGGTAACGGATCACAGGCCAGCACCGAGGTTCCAAAACCACGAAGGATCTGTGCAGCGATCCGACCAATTTTCCCGGTGCCCACAATACCCGCAGTCTTTCCGAATAGATCGAACCCAACGAGCCCGCTCAACGAGAAGTTCAGATCCCGCACCCGATTCGATGCGCGATGAATCTTGCGATTGAGGGTGAGCAACAGAGCGATCGCGTGCTCCGCGACAGCGTGCGGCGAATACGCGGGCACCCGGACAACCGCGAGACCGAGTTCACGGGCAGCCGTCAGATCGACGTTGTTGTAACCGGCGCATCGCAGGGCGACGAGTTTGACTCCGAGCGATGCGAGAACATCGAGGCAGGCGCGGTCGACCTGATCATTTACGAAGACACACACGGCAAGTGCGTCTTTGGCGGACGGCGCCGTTTCAGTGCTCAATCGAAATTCGTGGAAGCGCCAGGCAACGCGATCAGCACCGGGAGCTTTCGCGAGGTATTCCCGATCGTAGGGTTTGGTATCGTAGACAGCGATTTCGATCATATGAGGTTCCTTTCTATGCTGGCTCGGCTCGAGTCGGAACCGCCGTAGTCGGTTCCGACGATTCATGGCAACGACCAGACCTTGCTTCGTGATTGCAAAGGGCGCGATGAACCAGCGCCCGCTGGGCAACCGGACCATTCTCGGATTTCCCAGCCCATGCCGCGAGCGCGGGAGCCTGGAGCGCCCGGCCAAAAGAGAAGCTCAGTTCCCACGGTGCACCACCCAGTCGGTTCATCGCGTTGAGATTCCGGGTCGTTTCCACATCACTTTGTCCGCCGGAAAGAAAGACGATTCCGGGGACCGCCGCCGGAACGAAACGTTTCAAGCACCGCAACGTTACTTCAGCCACTTCATTTGAACCGGCCGGCGTCAGGCATTCTGTACCGGAAACAATCATGTTGGGTTTGAGCAGCATTCCCTCAAACTGAACACCGTGATCCCCCAGCGCACGGAACACCATGGCGAGCGCTGAAGCAGTGACTTCCTCACACCGTTCGATCGCGTGCGGACCGTCCATCAGCACCTCCGGTTCGACAATGGGAACAAGCCCGGCCTCCTGACTCAGCGCGGCGAAGCGAGCCAATGCGTGCGCATTCGCTTCGAGACAGAACGAACTCGGAATGGTGTCCCCGATGGTGAGCACCGCGCGCCACTTGCTGAATTGTGCCCCCAACTTCGCGTATTCGGCAAATCGATCGCGCAATCCATCGAGGCCTTCCGTGATCTTTTCGCCGGGATGAAGGGCAAGTGCTTTCGCGCCAGCATCGACCTTGATGCCGGGGATGATGTCGAGTGTTTTGAGAAGTTCAGGAAATGGCGTGCCGTCAACGGCTTTTTGGCGAAGCGTCTCGTCGTACAGAATCACGCCGCTGATGTAATGCCCCAAATCCGGAGCAGTAAAAAGCAGTTCGCGATACGCGCGCCGGTTCTCGACGGTGCCTTCGACCCCGATGTTCTTGAACCGGTTCTCGATGGTGCCGGTGCTCTCGTCTGCGGCGAGGATGCCCTTGCCTGCAGCGACCAATGCGGTGGCGATTTTGGTGAGGTTGTTCTTCATATTATTTCACAGAGTTAATGTTCCCGTATGCTCATCCGGCGAAACCTTGTTCCCGGTCGCCGAACGTTCAGATTTATCGAGGCTTTCCTGTTCGATCAACTTTCCGCGCTCCGGACTGCGTAACAGGCGGTCGGCTTTCACAAGCTGCTCCACCATCCGCCGCGTTGCACTCAGTTCATCGAGCAGCGTGTCGGTCATTTCCACAGACGACCGCCCCTCGACCACCGCGCTCAGCAATGCCGCCTTGGCATCCTGGTAGGATTGCTCAAACCGATCGAATGCGGAAGCGCGTTCCGCATCGTCGACACATTCAGATCCGGTTTCGACTCGGGCGGACAACGCAACACACCTAGCCGCGTCCGCCAGCGCTTTTTCCATCGTTGATCGCGCTCCAGGATCGGGATGTCGCCGGGCTCCCTGATGCAGCACCTTCGCGCGTGGAGCGAGTCGCGCCGATTCATGGAGATACCGCCCCGCACGAAACGCCCGGGCCAGATCATCGCCGACCTCCAGTGGCATCGTCTCAGTGCGCACTTTCGCGACAAAGTTTGCGATGGCGGAACCGAGGGTGACCAAAGCCGCCGACCGCTGTTCCACCAATAAGGGTGTGGCGGTGTCCCGGGAGAGGGCCGTTTGAACGATGTCGGAAACGAGTGATCGCAATCGAAGCAGTTCCTCGCGCAGGGCCGACACTGCCAGTTCCGGGGTCGAAGTCAGCGTCGCGTCCAGATGTTGCGGCCGTCCAATGTCTTCCTCCGCACTGTGAAACAATCTTTCAAGCAAGGTGGCAAGCCGGTTGACAAAAGGAAGCAGCAGCGCGACGCCGAGCAGATTGAACACGGTGTGAAACAGGGCCAGAACAACTGCGGGCCTTCCCTCCGCGCCGATCCGGTTGGACAGCGCACCAACCAGCCAAAGCATCACGGGCAACAGAGCCAACGCGACCGCCCCGGTGATCAGGTTGAACGCGATGTGTCCCAGCGCCAGCCGTTTCGCACTGGGTGTCGCCTTGATCACGGCCAGCGCCGCCGTTGAAGTGGTACCGATGTTCGCACCGATCACCGCCGCAGCAGCGGTGTGAATGCCGATGATTCCGCCCGCAGCTGCCGTTAGAATTATGGCGATCGCCGCACTCGAAGATTGCGTGAGCAATGTTGCGATAAACCCCACGAACAAGAATGTCACCCAGTTGCCGCCACCGTTCCCGGCAATGCCCGCGCCGTAGCTCTCCGCCACACCACCGAACGCCTCTTTGAGAATCGAGAGGCCCAGAAAAAACAAACCGAACCCCGCGAGCGCAATACCCAGTCCTTGCTGTCGCTTTCCCGGAGCCAACAAACGAAACGCCACGCCGACGGTCAGAATCGGGAGCGCAAACAATTCAATCTTGAATCCGAATCCAATCAGACTGACCAGCCACCCCGTCATGGTCGTGCCGACATTGGTGCCAAAAATCACCCCCAGCGCCTGTCTCAACGTCAGCATGCCGGCATTCACGAAACCGATCGTGGCCACGGTCACAGCACTGGAAGACTGCACCACGCCGGTAACCAGCATTCCGGAAAACACACCGCGCAGAGGAGTGGACGTCCAGTTCTCCAGCAATTGTTTCAACGCGCCGCCAGCAAACACCTTCAGGCCCTCGGTCATCATCAGCATCGCGAGGAGAAACAAGGCCAACCCACCGAGCGAATTAAGAAAAAGTTGCCAGGTCATGGATGCGATTCCTCCGATTGTTTCAGGAACTTTCGCCGCGCAAAGAATTTGCGAATCTCCTCCGCCCACAACACGAGGCTGGCAACCACGCCAATCAGGAAGAAATGCGCCATCGGAATCGGCACGGTGTGGAAGACCCGATTCATGGGCTCGGTATAGATGACGAGAAAATGCATCAGGTTGCCCAACGCCAGCCCCCCGAGCAGCCAGTAGTTCTTGAGGAGGCCAAGGTTGAGGGCCGACTTCAATTCGCTCCGGCAGTTGATCACGTTGAACCACTGGCAAACGGCCAGCACGGTGAAAGTCTCGCTGCGCACCAGTTCGAGCGGCACGCCGGTCGACGTCCGCCACACGTAGTAGCCGAACGCGGACAACGCCATGGCGGGGGTCATGAGTGCGACACGCCGGAGCATCGCACGGTTCAGCAACGGCTCGCTTTGCCGGATGGGCGACTGCTTCATCTCGTCACCTTCCGGCGGTTCCATGATGAGGTTCACCGTCACCGTGCCCTCGGTCACGATGTTGATCCACAGGATCTGCACGGCGGCCAGCGGCAGCGGGTAACCGAGAAACAACGCGCCCAGCAGCACGAACACCTCGGCCATCGACGTGGCGAAGAGGTAGAGAATCACCTTCTTGAGATTGCGGTAAACCAATCGGCCTTCCTCGACGGCGTTGACGATGGTGGCGAAGTTATCGTCGGTGATGACGATCTTGGCCGCGCCCTTGGCAACCTCCGTGCCGGTAATGCCCATCGCAACTCCGACGTCGGCGCGCGCCAGCGCGGGAGCGTCGTTCACCCCATCACCAGTCATGGCGACCACGTTCCCTTGCGATTGAAAAGCTTCGACGATGCGAAGTTTTTGAGCGGGATGCACCCGCGCGAACACGGAGATCCGGTCCAGGTTCGCACGCAAATCCTGTTCCGGCATCTGCTCCAGTTCCCGACCGTCCACGGCGAGATCTCCATCACGAGCGATGCCAAGTGTACGGGCGATGGCGAGGCCGGTGATCTTGTGATCGCCGGTGACCATGACCGGTCGGATGCCGGCGGCGCGGCACTCGGCCACGGCGGCTTTCACTTCGTCGCGAGGCGGGTCCATCTGTCCGACCAGGCCAAGAAACGTCGTCTTGCCTTGGAACTGGGTGAATCCGGCAGATTCGTCGATTTCAGTCGCGTCTGCTTCGGCGACCGCGAGACAGCGCAACGCGCGGCTGGCAAGTTCGTTGGCTACCGCGAGAGTTTGCTGGCGCATGCTGTCTTCCACAGGCCACAGTTCGCCGCCGAATCGGGCACGACCGCACAGATCAAGCAGGATCTCTGGCGCGCCCTTGATGAAAACGCGGTTCACTTTGTGGGTATGCCCGTGCTGTGTGGCCATCATCTTCGTGGTGGAATCAAAGGGTATCTCCGCCCGACGCGGCCATTCCCGGCGAAGCGCGTCGGGTTCGAGGCAGCCTTTGAGCGTGAGCGTGAGCAACGCGGCCTCGGTGGGGTCACCCAACGCGCGCCAGCGCGGATCGGAGTCGTCAGGAGGCACGAGTTGTGAGTCGTTGCAGAGGGCCACAGCTTCCAGCAACGGGCGCAGGCCCGGGTCTTCGTTGGCCGCCAGTTCATGTCCGGCGTCGAGCATCTTCCCCTCCGGAGAATAGCCTGCCCCGGTGACTTCGATTTCCCGACCGCCCGGAAGCCAAAGTGCGATGACGGTCATTTCGTTCTTCGTCAACGTGCCAGTCTTGTCGCTACAGATCACGCTCGTGGAACCAAGTGTTTCGACGGCGGCAAGGCGGCGGACGATCGCACCGCGTTTGGCCATGCGCTGCATTCCGACGGCCAGCGCGATCGTCATCGCCACCGGCAAACCCTCGGGGACCATGGAGACCATCTGGCTGATGGCGACCATGAGAATTTCCACGAAGGGCATTCCGCGCAGGAGACCGAACGCGACAACGACGACAAACAAGGCGATGGCCGCACCGATCAGGTAACGTCCGAACTGCTGGATGCGCAGTTCCAACGGCGTCTTGGAGTCCGCAGCGGAAGCGGTGAGTCTGGCGATCTTGCCGACTTCCGTCGCCAGCCCCGTCGCCACCACCACAGCCTTGCCGCGACCGGCGGTGATGTGTGTTCCCGAGTAAATCATGTTGCGACGGTCGGCCAGCGACGTGTCCTCCGGCAACGGCTCCGGGTGCTTGGTAATCGGAAGCGATTCGCCAGTGAGCGCGGCTTCGGCCACCTCCAGCGCCGAGGCTTCCAGCAAACGTGTGTCCGCTCCCACGGCATCACCCGCCGAGAGGAGCACCAGATCGCCGGGGACGAGTTCGTGCGCTTCAATGATCTCCTCCCTGCCACCGCGCAGCACTCGCAATTTCAATACAGAGAGACGGCGCAAAGATTCCATGGAACGTTCAGCGCGCCCTTCCTGCACGGTGCCGATGACCGCGTTGATAATGACAACAATCAGGATGACCACGGCGTCGCCGCCATGCCCCATCGCGAAGGCGATGATCGCCGCGACGAACAGGATGTAGATCAGCGGACTGACAAACTGCCGCAGCAAAACGCGCCAGAGCGGTCGATGCTCCGCCTCGGGAAGCGTGTTCGCCCCGTACTCGGCGAGTCGACGGACCACTTCCTCACGGGCGAGGCCCTGCCCCGGTTCAACGCCCAACCGTGCGAGCACTTCGCTCGTCGGCAGGTTGTGCCAAAGATGAACTGAAGCGGTTTGGTTGGGAGCTGCATTCATGAAACTCTATGACTTGGACGTGCGAACATTTTCGGAATTCGAAGCCTCCGGTTCCGTCCATGCCAGCCGTTGAATCAAAATCTTGTCGAGACGGTGACCGTCCACGTCGGCGACCTCGAAACGGAACCCTCCCCAGTCGAAGTGGTCGCCCTCCCTTGGGATGCGTTGCATCCGGTGCAGCACGAAACCGCTCAACGTCTCATACGTGCCCTGATCCCTCGTGATCGTATGTGAGAACAGACCGTCCGGGCGTTGAGTCAAGTTTCCGCGCTGCATAGGAACACTCCTTCTTCGCCATTGTTCGTGATCCACGATTTCAGCGGTTGCATTCGGAACCGGACGAGCAGCCTTTCGATCTGTTGAACCGAATAACGATAGGAGAAAAACATCCGCAGATCGGTGTTCGCCGGATATCGAAAAGCCGTGCCGCCTATCTTCAACGTAGTGTCCCCAACAAAATGAAAACGCGCAACGATCCTTCGTAGTTCGTCCAATTCCGGTCCCGGCTCGACGCTGAACTTCAATTCACCCGAGTTCGCCGCCACGCCGTTTTCTTCGAGCAATGTCATCAGCCACGCCCGCGTTTCCGGGTTGTCATACTGCGGCAGAATCCGGTTTACGGACTCGTCAAGATCGTTGCCGGGCGCAAGATTCACGCTGAACAACATGCGGTCGCCAGGCCTGAGAAGATTTGCGAGCACGGGCAGGATTCCCAGCGGTTCGAAATTTGGAATCATTCCGTAAAACGTAAAAATTCGCCCGCCGACCGGCGGCAGTCGGTCATCCAGCCAATTGCTCAAATCGTTCGCCCGAGCGAGGTCCGCCACGATCGGGTGAATTCGCTCTGACGAAACAAACTTCCTGGCCGCGAGCGACGCGCGTGTCACCAACGCCGCGCTCACGTCCAACGGCACGAATCGGAGATTGGCCCCGGATCGATTCAGTTCCTCCAGCAGTTGCATGTCCTTGGAACCGTCGCCGCAGCCGAGCGCGATCACCGCGACTTCACCCGCCAAATCCGCCGCCGCCCGTTCACTACTTCGCCGATAAATGGCGCGGCAATCCTCGCGATTCACGAACGGAGCCCACCGCTCAAAGACCTTGAGCCAGCGCGCACTTTGGAGCGGGCTTTGATACAGCAGACGCGGATCAACGCATCGATTTGTGAGGCCGTCGATCAACGCCGCCCGTTCCACGTCCGGAAACTGCGACGGGTGAATCGTCAAATGAAGAGCGTCAGGCACGGGGCGAATTCTCAGGATTTCCGACGTTGAAACAAGTTTTAGCCGTAACCAATTGATCCAGCAGGCGAGCGAAAATAAGAGCCCGTCGCAGGTGCCGTTGCACATAAATCGGCAAACTTTGCCTTGACCTATATTTTACCGACGGGCGGACGTTCCCTTTGACTTGACCGGCCTCGCGTGCTGAAATTCTCCCCGCGATGGATTTTGACATCTCATCAATTTTAGAAAACTGGGACTACAAACCAGGCCAGGTGATGGTCCGGAAATTCAAGGCCACCGATGGTCACGAGGTCATCCAGCTCCGTGTCGACCTCGGGATTCTTCAGCTCAATGCCGACGGCCGGCCGGACGGCAAACGACCGATGGGCCACGAATCCTGGTTTGATTTTCAGCTGTCCCGGCTTGAGGAACACCGCGCCCAGCACGCCGGCACCGACGAGGGTTTCTCCCTGAATCAGGACGACTGCAACAAGCTGCACGTGGAATCCGTGCAGTATCATCACCGCTACATCTGCCTGCTCCAGCTGGAGGATTTTGAAGGGGTGATCCGTGATACCGAGAGAAATCTGGAGTTGTTCGATTTCGTCGAGGAATTTGCCGAAGCCAGCGACAGCTCGTGGAGTTTCCAGAATTTCCGGCCGCAATGTTTGATGATGCAGACGCGCGCCATCGTCTCGCAGAAACTCAAGGACGACGAGCACGTGAGTGCGCTGGATGAACTGGAACAAGGCATCGAAGCCATCCGCGATTACCACCACGAATATTCGCTCGTCGATCAGATGGATCAGAGCGGCGAAATCGCATCACTCGAAGCCTGGCGCAACGAAATCGACAACGGCCGTCCGATGAGCCCCAAGGAGAAGCTCGAAAAAGCGCTTCAAGAAGCAGTGAAAAAGGAAGACTACGAAACCGCCGCCCGCGTCCGCGACGAGTTGAGAAATCTGCCGGTTGATCCCAGTTAAAGCCGCCCCACGGGTTCAAAGCGAGTTAGCGGCTGCGCTCGAATCACCAGCCACGGCAGACCGGATTCCCCAGAGTGTCGAGTCAATCACAGAAGCCTCCAACTTACGCAACCACTCTGGCAGAGCTCTGCCGCCTACGTACCACAGATCCGCATTTCTCCAAACTTTCGCTTTGAATTCCCGGCACAACCCCACCAATATCCGCCTCCTTTTGGAACAGCAGTCCGCATCCAGCGCCCGCCGTTCCGCCATTTGACAGATGAAACGCACGCACCATTGCAACGAACTGCGGCCGGAACATATCGGCCAGACCGTCACCCTCACCGGCTGGGTCCACTCCAAACGTGACCTCGGCGGTGTGTTATTTATCGATATCCGCGACCGAGAAGGCCGCACGCAGACGGTGTTTGATCCGCAGGATGTGGCGCAGGCTGTCTGTGATCTCGCCGCGCCGCTGCACAGCGAATCGGTCATCGAGGTCACCGGCACCGTTCGGCAACGCCCGGAAGGCACGAACAACAACAAGATCCCGACTGGCCACATTGAGGTGCTCGCCCTTGAATTGAAGGTGCTGAACCACGCCGCCGTGTTGCCGTTCGTAATCGATGATCCCGCCGTTGCCGCAAAGGTGAACGAGGAAATCCGGTTGAAATATCGTTACCTCGATCTGCGTCGCCCGGAAATGCTGCACAACATGCGATTGCGCTCGAAGGTCGCCATCGCCACCCGTAGTTTCATGGATGAACAGGGCTTCCTCGAAATCGAGACGCCGACGCTGTTCAAATCGACGCCGGAAGGCGCACGTGAATTTCTGGTACCGAACCGCCGCGAGCCGGGCACGTTCTACGCCCTGCCCCAGTCACCACAGCAGTATAAACAGATTCTGATGTGCTCCGGCGTGGAACGCTACTTCCAGCTCGCCCGTTGTTATCGCGACGAAGATTTGCGCGCGGACCGTCAGCCGGAATTCACCCAGGTCGACATCGAGATGTCGTTCATCGATCGGGAAGACATTTACGCGTTGATCGAAGGACTGTTGAAACACGTCTGGAAAACCGCGCTCGACATGGACATCCCGACGCCGTTCAAGCGGATCAGTTTTGAGGAGGCGTTGAACCGTTTCGGCATCGACAAGCCGGACACGCGCTTTGGCTTCGAGCTGGTCGACATATCGGAAGATTTCAAGAGCAGCACGTTCAAGGTGTTCAGCGGCGCGATCGCGAACGGCGGCGTGGTCAAAGCGATGAACGCCAAGGGCCTCGCCTGCGTGACGCAGGGTCAGATGGAAACGATGACCGACTACGCCAAGAGCTTTGGTGCGAAAGGCCTCGCCTACATCAAGGTTGAAGGCGGCGAATGGAAATCGCCCATCGTGAAATTCTTCTCGGACGCCGAGAAGGAAGCGCTCAAGACCAAACTACAGATCGAAGAAGGCGATTTGATTCTGTTCGCTGCGGATCAATGGCTGACCGCGTGTGAGATTCTCGGCAAGATCCGCCTTTACGTTGCCGAGGTGTTGCAGAAAACCGGCAAGCTGACGATTGACCCGAAGAAGTTTGAATTCCTGTGGGTCATCGAATTTCCGCTGCTCGCGTTCGACAAGGAACAGAACCGCTGGTACTCCAGCCATCACCCGTTCACTTCGCCGGTCGAGGAAGACATCGACAAACTTACGAGCGACCCAAAATCCGTTCGCGGCCAGCATTACGACATTGTGGTGAACGGCGTCGAACTGGGCGGCGGCTCAATTCGTATCCATCAACCGGCGGTGCAGGAAAAGGTTTTCAAAGACGTTCTGAAAATTCCCGAGGAAGAGATCAAACTGCGTTTCGGCTACATGCTGGAAGCGTTCAAATACGGCGCGCCGCCGCACGGCGGGATCGCACTTGGCTTCGATCGGTTGATCGCGATGCTCTGCGGCACGCCGAGCATCCGCGACGTCATCGCCTTCCCGAAGACCGCCAAAGGCACCGACCTGATGACGGACTCGCCATCGACCGTCACCGCCCGGCAGCTCAAAGATCTGCGGATTGAAGTGAAAGCCGCGCCGGCGAAGGAATAGTCCGCCAAACAGATCTCAGGAATTCCCGCCAATTTTAAAATTGGCGGGAATTCTATTTTTTCGGCCGAGTGAGACGCTGCCCATCTTTGAACACACTCTCGAATGCGGTTTTCTGATCAGGCGTGACGAGAAAAGGTTGGAGCTGGGTTGGCGTCGTGGGTTGTTGTCCGCGATTCGCGGCCATGAAGGCGTCGATCACAGGTTTCAGCAGCTCCATGTTGGAATCCAGCATGATCGAATCTTGCCCCGGTGAGCCCGGACCAAAAGCATTCGGCCCAATCTGCCACGGGTAATCCAAATCGGAGTCCACCACCTTTCCACGGATAACAAAACTGCCAGTGACATCGCTCATTTTGCCGGTGTAAAGCAGCTCATATTGATCGAGCAACGCACCATCAATCGGTTTCTCAAAATACGGCAGCAGGTCCGACATCGCGTTCGGCAGATAGCCGTCGTTCGCACCGATATAAGCTCTCAACGCTTGTTGCAGATCCGGGACAAAACGGTTCTTGGCCGCGTGACGAACCTCACTCAGCGCCTGGCGAATACCATCGGGAGACTCCAAATCTAAGTTTCGCGCGAGATGCAGCCAATCTTCTTCGGTGAGGAACTGCAATTCCGGAACGCGTTGTTCAGGATTCTCGGCGAAAAGCTGACGCAATGTTTCCATCGTGGCCTTCGCTTTCAGCGCGGTTTCAACAACTGGATCGTTGATCTTCTCCAAGGCTTCGTCCGCCTGCCGTTTCAACACGCCCACCTTGCCGCGCAACTCCAGCAACTCCATGTATTGCGAATCGTCGCCCTTGGGTTTCGACACCTCGTTAGGTAGCGAAACGATCTTGCTCATGGCGGCGTCGCGCTCGCCCTCAAGCTGCTGGATTTGTCCAGCGGTCAGCGATTGCTGCAGTCGGAGGCTCTCCACTTCCTCCCGTAGTTCAGAAGTTTGGCGGGCTTCGTAAATTCCAACCCCGGCAAGGACGGCGATGGTCGTGGTGACGAGGGTTTTCTGAAGTGCGGTCATGGCGATGGCTTTGGTGGCGGTGATGGTTGTAGTCGTGACGAGAGTTGATCCGGCCAGCATGGCGGCGGTGGAAATGGTGACGGCCAGACCGATTGGCGCGGCTTGCACGGCGTTGGCGGAAAGGACGAGCGCGAACCCGCTCGCACCGACGCCGATACCGCGTCGGGCAAAGGTTTCGCGCAACCGTTCGACGGCGCGACTCACACGTTTTTGCGCCGCATCATCGCTGATGCCGAGCTTTGCGCCGATGGTGCGAAGGTCGTGGTTCTTGAAATAGCGGAGCAACAGTGCGTCGCGGTCCGCCTCGCCCAATTCGACCAGCGCATCGTCGAGATGCGGGGCGATGTGTTCCCAGTCGTTGTCCGGGTTATCGGAAAGCAGTTCGTTCATAGCAGCAGCCTCCTTTTCGCGCGCACGACGGCGCACGTCCGAGCGAACGCTTTTCACCGCGAGGTTTCTCGCCGTGGCATGCAACCAACCGGCCAAGGCGGTGCGGTCTGTGAGTTGCGCGGCATTCCGTGCCAGCGTGACAAACACGCTTTGCGTCACGTCCCTGGCGGACTGGGTATCGCGACTCATGCGGAACGCAGCGGAATAAACCAGATCGACGTAGCGTTGAACCAGTTCGGCAAACGCGGGCTCGGATTGATGCTCTGCGTAATTCTTCAGGAGCTGTTGGTCGGTTGTTTCGTCCACTCAGCCTATAGTACCCGGCATCGACGAAATCCGACAACATTTCACTTCTCGCGCAATTTTAAAATGGTCCCCGAAACGTGCCCTCCCATATTTGAAGGCCGTTGAAGTTGCGGAGAAACTGAACGAGATTGGCGGGAATGAACCGGTCGACAGAAACCTCCAATGCAGAACAATGAAACCTCTGGCCGCAACAGTTCTCGCCGCGATCCTTCTGTTGGTCGGGCTGTCCGCAGCGCCGTGGAAAAAAGAATCCGCGCAACGTGAGGTGCCGGAAGCTCGTCCAAACACCGAAACCGCCGTATTCTCCGGAGGTTGTTTCTGGGGATTGCAGGCGGCGTTCAATGAGTTGCCGGGCGTAGTAGGTTCGCGAGTGGGATACACCGGAGGAACAACACTGAATCCGACCTATTCGAAAGTGGTCGCGGGAATAACCGGCCACGCTGAGGCGGTGGAGGTCATATTTGATCCCTACCGGATCAGCTATGCGCGACTCGTCCAGTTCCATCTTGAACACGTCCGTCGTGCCGAAGGAGAACCGGACGCCGAGTATGCCACGAAACATTACCGTTCCTCAGTTTTCGTTCTCGACGAGGAACAGCGAGCCAATGCGGAGGAGCAAGTGGCCCGATTTACCCGATCAAATCCCGGTGATACCGCCAGCCCTGTTTTGATCGAGGATGCCACAGCGTTTTGGGAAGCAGAGGCCGAGCACCAGAATTACCTGGCGAACTGCGCCTACTGATTCTTTCTGTCCGCCAGGTATTCCGCGACGATCCCGCGCAGCTTCTCGGGTTCGTTCGTGATAATGCCGTCAACACCAGCGCGAAGCAGTTCGATGGCGAGCGACTTCTCATCAATCGTGTAAACCCAGACCTTCAGGCCGCGTTCATGGGCATATCGAACTGCGTCCCGGTCGACTGAACGATTCCACGCAACGACTTGAACCCCGATGTCATGGATCTCATCGACCCACTCCTTGCCCAACTGTTTCTCTTCATCAGTGAGTTTCCTTCCGTCCTTCGAACCCGAAGGCCCCAAGGCGGCCAGGACCTGCGTGGGTTCGAGCTTCTTGTAGTCTCTCAAATAATTCCAGTCGAACGCCTGCACGACAACTTGGTTGATCAGTTTTTTTTCACGGATCAACTCAGCGCAACTCTTCGCGTCGCCGGCCTTTCGCTCAATCAATGTGATGCTGCCCGCTTGAATTGTATCCAACGCCTCACCCAATTCGGAAAGTTTTTGTCTAGCGAACGAGGGCGCAAACCAGGAACCGGCGTCCAATTTTCTAAGTTCGTCCATTGAGTAGCTCGAAACGCGCAACTGCTTGCCGCCCCACCTCTTTACCGCGTCGGTCGTCCGATCCAGGGTTGAATCGTGGATCACCATCAGCCGACCGTCTTTTGAAGAATGAAATCAAGTTCGACCTGATCCGCACCGGTGGCCACGGCATCGGCGAATGATTTCAGAATGATTTCAACGTGTTCTCCGGTGTGCGCGCCGGAAATCCACGATTGGCGATCCGTGAGAAGCATGGTTTCCGCGCGGCAGTCCACCGGCAGTTGAATCAGAACCAACGCGAACACCGCGTTTGCGAATCATTCGGTCCGTCGGTCGGAAGAGTAAAAACCAATCATAGCCGTGAGCGAAAGACCGGCGAGGGGTCCTGCCTCGAAACCGGTGAAATGGGATCCAGCGAATCAGCGATTGAGCTGTTTTTCGAGATAACTCACCGCGTGACGTACGTTGGGATCGATTTCCATCCGATCTTTCACCAGGCGGCACGCGTGAAGCACGGTGCCGTGATCGCGACCGCCGAACGCTTCACCGATGCTGTTGAGTGAATTGCCGGTGATTTCACGGGAGAGGAACATCGCGACCTGCCGGGGAAAGGCGATGTGTTCCGGGCGTCGCTTGCTGGTCATGTCGGCCATCCGAATGTCGTAATGCTCGGCCACCTTTTTCTGGATGACTTCCACCGAAATGACGAAGCGACCTTCCTCGTGCAGGACTTCACGGAGAAGATCCTCAGCCATGTCGATCGTGACCTCCTTGCCGGTCAGTGATGCGTACGAGGCGACACGAACCAGCGCCCCTTCGAGGCGGCGTATGTTCGCGCGCACTCGCTCGGCGATGAAACTAAGAATCGCGGGATCCAGATGGATGTTCATTGCGCGCTCTTTTTTGCGCAGGATGGCTAGGCGCGTTTCGACGTCAGGTTGTTGCAGATCAGTCACCAGTCCCCACTCAAAGCGGGAAACGAGCCGATGTTCGAGATTCTTAATTTCGGCGGCGGCGCAGTCGCAGGTCAGCACGATCTGTTTGCGCGCCTCGTGCAGGGCGTTGAACGTATGGAAGAATTCCTCCTGGATACGTTCCTTGCCGGCGAGGAACTGGATGTCGTCAATCAACAACACGTCCGTCTGGCGGTACCGACGGCGGAACTTCACCAACTGGTTGTTTTGAATGGCGTCGATAAACTCATTCGTGAATCGCTCGGATGAAAGATAGGAGACTTTGGCGTTCTTGTTGTTCGCCAACACTTGCTGGGCGATCGCATGCAGCAAATGAGTTTTCCCAAGTCCCACTCCGCCATAAAGAAACAACGGATTGTAGGATCGACCGGGAGATTGCGCGACCGCGAGCGCCGCCCCGTGGGCAAATGTGTTGCTGTTGCCGACGACGAAAGACTCGAAGGTGTTGCCCGGATTAAACACTGAATCCACGACCGTTGTTTTCTTCGCGCCCAAACCGTTGCCCGAGGTTCTTGGCGCGGCGAACAATACCGGCGATTCCTCGATCTTCGGCGCGTTCTCGGCCAGCGCGCTGTTGACGACGAAATCCACATTCCAAATCTGTCCGGATTCCTTCGCCAGCACATCACGAATCAGACCGAGGTAATTGTCCTTCAGCCAATGGCCATTGAATTCATCGATGACTTCGAGGGTGATATTGTCGCCATCAACACTCTTTGCCTTGATGCTGGCGAACCACAGTTTGAACGTCTCGGCATTGAGCAATTGCCGAAGTAATTCCCGCGCCGATTCCCATAGTTTGTCCGCTGAGTTCTGCATGTACGAAAAGCCCTACAAATTTGTTTACAGCCAAGATTTATTCACCACCGGGCGTTGCAGCCCTGTAACAGTCCAGTTTATTGCCCAGAAAATGAGCATCACAGTGAGACACGATCACTAATTTGGAAGCCCCCGGCGACATCCCGAAGCAGGTGCCGATCAGAGAAATCGCAACCACCTGAAATACAACGACTAATACGATACGAAGAAATGCGCCCTAAGTCAGGAGTCAACGATGCAAATTTGAAGTTTTGTGTCATTCAGGTTTCGGCGCAGCTTTCTAATCAATGATTCGCATCGTTGCTAGGACAACATATTAACTAATATTAACAAGTTATTCACACCGCTTTTCTCCCCGGTTTTTGCGGCCTTTTCGAGGTCCGGGCGGCTGTATGCGCGTGAAGCAAATTCCGGCGCGTTCATCAACAAGAAACGCTCGTTGTGTACGAATCATGTTCAACCCATAAATGCGCCCGGTCCAAATGTCCGGGGTAGCTCGTTCGCAGCGCATCGCAGTGACGAATGATTCTGGGTGCGTTTCGTTTTTCGCATCAAATACGAAACAATAATGCCGGAAGTCGTGCAACCGACTGCACACGACTTCCGGCCAAAATCAAACGGCGCTTTCGCCGCGCTCTTCGGTCCGGATCCGGACGGCTTCTTCAATCGGGGACACGAAGATTTTTCCATCGCCGATCTTGCCGGTCTTCGCAGCCTTGATGATCGCCGCGACTGCCGCCTCGACCGAAGAATCGGGCACGACGATCTCAACTTTCATCTTGGGAAGGAAGTCCACAGTGTACTCACTGCCGCGATAGATCTCGGTGTGCCCTTTCTGCCGGCCGAATCCTTTGACTTCGCACACCGTCATGCCTTCGATGCCCACTTCAGCAAGGGCTTGTTTCACTTCTTCAAGTTTGAACGGTTTGATGACGGCCTCGATTTTTTTCATGAGATGGTGACGAAAGCGACGGCGAGTCTATCAATGAAGTCGGGTGTGTAAACAGGAATCTGAGCGAATGAAAATTTAAGTGTGGCTTGAGATAAAATCGGTCCGTTGATCCGCGAAAACTCCAGGTGTTTCTCACGTGAACGCCAGGCGAATCGCAGTGCTTCTCCTTGCAGTTTTATTGCGTGTAACGTACTCACACGCACGTGGCACACTCGACTAAACCAAAGATAGCGGTCCTGGGTTCGGGAAAGGGCTCTAATTTTGTTTCCATCGCAAACGCGTGTCGCGATCAGCATCTCGACGCGGAAATCGTTGTGGTCGTCAGCGATATCAAGTCGGCAGGAATCCTGGAACACGCCCGGGAGTTCGGGATTCGCGACTTTTTTCTATCGCCAGGCAAATTCCGGTCGAAGCTCGACGAAACAGCCGAGTCAAAACTGATCGAAACGCTGAAACAATCAGGCACTGAATGGATTGTGCTCGCCGGATTCATGCGCATCTTGAAAGGCGAACTGCTCCGGCACTTTGAAAACCGTGTTGTTAACATCCACCCTTCCCTGCTCCCGTCCTTTCCCGGTCTGGAAGCATGGACACAGGCGCTCGACTACGGAGTGAAAGTCACCGGCTGCACGGTTCACCTCGTCGATCAAGGCATCGATACCGGCCCGATCGTGGCGCAAGAGGCAGTTGCCGTTTTGCCCGACGACACAGCGCACTCCCTTCACGCCCGAATTCAGGACGCGGAACGACGTCTCTATCCGACCGCATTGCGGCAATTGCTCACCGGGCAGATCAAGATCGAGGGCCGCCGGACGTTTAACCGGGCCTGACTCTCCTTTTTCTACCCAGTCATGAAGAAAAAGATGGTCTTGGCGCGAGGCCGATGGCAAAACCATCCCCTCGCGCGCGCGGGACTTGCTTCCGGTATCCATCCCCTGCTGAAATTCACGCCGCCGACTTGACCACGACGACATGAAGAAATTGAACAAACTAAAATTGGGCCTTCCAAAAGGAAGCCTGCAGGAAGCCACCATTGAGAAACTGGCCAAAGCTGGCTTCAACGTCCAGTCCGACAGCCGTTCGTACGTTCCCTACGTGGACGACGAGGAACTGGACATCCGCTTGATTCGCGCGCAGGAAATCAGCCGTTACGTGGATCACGGCTATTTGGATGCAGGAATTACCGGGTTTGATTGGATCCAGGAAAACGGTTCGGATGTCCACGAAGTCGGCGAATTCATCTTCAGCAAAGTCTCAAAACGCCCCGCCAAGTGGGTGCTCGCCGTGCCCGAGAATTCCAAGATCAAGTCGGTCAAGGATTTGGAAGGCAAGAGGATCGCCACCGAGGTCGTGAATCTGACCAAGAAATGGCTGCGCAAACACAAGGTCAAGGCGGAGGTAGAATTCTCGTGGGGAGCGACCGAAGTCAAAGCCCACGAACTGGTGGACGCGATTGTCGAGGTGACCGAGACCGGATCGAGTTTGCGCGCCAACAAATTGCGCATTGTCGACACCCTGCTTGAATCCACGCCACGGCTGATTGCCAATCACACGGCCTGGACGGACAAATGGAAACGGAAGAAGATCGAGACCATCGCCCTGCTCCTCCGCGCCGCGATGGAAGCCGAATCCAAAGTCGGGTTGAAACTAAACATCAACGAAAAGAATTTGGCAAAGTTGTTGCAAAGCCTGCCTGCTTTGCGTAATCCAACCGTTTCCAGCCTGACGATGAAGGGCTGGGTGGCGGTCGAGACCATCATCGACGAACACGTCGTGCGGGAGATCATCCCCAAATTGAAGGCCGCCGGAGCAGAAGGCATCATCGAGTATCCTTTGAATAAAGTAGTCTATTGACCGCTGTCCAAGCATATGGGTTCACTGAAAAAACGTCGTAAATCGAAAATCAACAAACACAAGCGCCGCAAGCAGCTGAAAGCCAATCGCCATAAGAAGCGAACCTGGCAGAAATAGTAGGGGCGCACCCCTTCGGCTCCTTTCCCGCAACCTGCCGCCGTCCGCTCCGATGGACGGCGGCAGTGTTCGCTTGTAAACTCCCGGTATGCAAGTAACACGGCCAATCACTCTCACGATGTTGGTAGCCGTGTTGCTTTTGCTGCTGCCTGGGTGTCGCTCGAAATCCTGGCAGGGAAATGGTCCGTTAGATTCGACGAGATCGGGGGGGGCGACACTGACCACGAAGCAAGCCGCCGAACAGTCTGCCCGACGCGTCGAAGCTCAGGCACGGTACGCGACCGGACTCTCCCACGATCTGAATCAACAGCCCGACGCCGCGATCGAGGAATATATTTTCGCGCTCAAGGCTGAACCTTCCAACGAACAACTCGCCCTGGAGATCAGCCGTCGGCTTGTTCTGGCAAAGCAACTCGAACGCGCACTCGAAGTGGTCGAACTCGCCGCCGCCGTGCCCACTGCGTCATCAGCGATCTACGCCCAGATTGGGGTTCTTTACAGAGAATTGGATCGATATCAAGACGCGGAGAAAGCCACCCGCAAGGCCATCAAAATGGCCCCCGAGATCCTGCTGAGCTACTACAATCTCTACGCGCTGTATCTCGAACAGGGAGAAATCGACAAGGCCATCGCCGTCCTTCAGGAAGCGGCTGATCAGACGTCAGACAATTCCGATTACTGGCTGGATCTCGCCGAGGTTTACGCAAATTTCTATCGCAGTCAGACGACGTTCAAAGAGCTCGCTCTGGATCAAATGAAGCACTGTCTGGAACGCGCGACGAAATTAGGGGTCCGCGGAAACTCACGCCGCCTCAAGCTGGCTGACGGACTGGCCCTCTCCGGTGAGCCCGACAAGGCGATCGCCATTCTGCTCGAGCTGATGAACGAGTTCAAAGACAGCCCCAGCCGGCGGAACATCGTGCAACAAAAGCTCCTTTCGCTCTATATCAGCACCCAGGACGCCGACGGCGCGATCACCCAGTTGACCTCCATCGTCCGGGAGCATCCCACCAATCCCCAGGCGAATTTTCTGCTCGCCTCGTTCGCCCTGGAGAAAGGCGACAACAAGACGGCGATCGAATACTTTCAGAAGACGATTCAGCTCGATGCCGATCTTGAGCAGGCCTACTACTCACTGGTCGGCCTTTATCTGGACAGCGCGCGTTCGAAAGAGGCCGTCACCCTGCTCGAGACAGCACGAGGCCGGTTCGAAAAATCGTTCGTCCTCGAATATTATTCCGCCGTCGCCTACAGCCAGCTCGAAGCCTACGAGGCCGCCGTGCAGCACTACACCAACGCAGAAATCATCGGACGGGCGTCGGACTCAGCCAATCTGGACCACCGGTTTTACTTCGGGTTCGGTGCGCAGCAGGAACGCTTAAAATTGTTTGATCAGGCCGTCAGCTCATTTCAGAAATCCATCGATCTCAAATCCGATTTTGCCCCCTCGCTCAATTACCTCGGCTACATGTGGGCGGATCAGGGGACCAACCTGGACCAGGCCCGCAAATATATCCAGAAAGCGGTCGATCTGGAGCCGGAGAATTCCGCCTACCTCGACAGCCTCGCGTGGGTTCTCTACAAACTGGATCAACCCAATCTGGCGCTGATTCACATGGAGGACGCCATCAAGTTCCACGCAGACGATGACCCCGACGCCGTCCTGTTCGACCACCTGGCCGACATCCAACTCGCTGCCGGGAACGCTGCGAAAGCGCGCGAAGCTTGGGAAAAGTCCCTCGAACTCACGGACGACCCGGTCGTGAGGGCGAAACTCGACGACTTGTTGAAGGCGAACCCCGGAGCGGACAAATGAACCGGCAATTCAACCATCACTACACTCGTGACGAGGCCCGCGAGCTTCTTCCTCAGGTCGGATCTTGGTTGAGGGAGATTCAAGATCTTCAGCTCGAATTGGTTCGCTGTGAAAACCGGCTCGGGTCCATCCTCTCACAGGGCGATGACGCCGGCGGTCCTTCGGTGAATGAAAACGTCCGCGCCGTGGCTCGTCTCCATCAGCTAACGCGGGAGTTCAACGAGCGCGAAATTTTCATCAAGGACGCCGAACGCGGTCTGGTGGACTTCCCGGCGATCATCGGTGGACGCGAAGTGTTTCTCTGCTGGGAACTGGACGAGGAAGACATCGAATTCTGGCACGACATCGACTCGGGATTCTCCGGCCGGGAACCTCTTTCCTCATAACGCCGCCCCCCGGAGCAACCACACGACGCTGGCAAATCTACTCCGATGGGAGCCGTCGATCTCTCGCACCGTCACGTCGCACTCGTAAAATTGGAAGCCTGCGGCAGGCGCAATCTCGCAGACCGCGCAATGCCCGCAGGGTCCGCAGCACTGTCCCAACCAATCAGTCCCCCTGCTCCACGTAAAAGAACTTTCTCGGCCTGTTAATCGGGCGTTGGATTTCTGCGGAATGTCGCGCCGTGCGGCCGGTTATTTCCAGCGAACGGACGGCAAAATCCTCCGTGCTGAAGATCCGGAAATCGCGGCCCGGTTCCACGGCGATCGTCAACTGAAGTTCGTTGCCCGGCACGAGCGAATAGTCGGTGATGTTCAACGGAGCCCGAAGCAGACTTCCATCAGAATTCAAGGTGGCAAAACGAAACCGGTCGTATCCGTCAAACGCCGTGAAGACGCCAGTCAGCATTACCCGGCCGTCGGGCAGCGGAAACGCGTTAACGACCTCCTCATTCGCCCCGCCCCGCGGATTAAACGTATCATCGAGCGACCCATCGGAATTCAACCGGGCGACTCCTCCACGAGGCTCCCCGTCGATGAAAGAGAACAGTCCGCCCAGGAGAATTTTCCCATCCGCCTGAAGTGCGACTCGCTCGATCCAGTAGTTTGCGCCGCCGCCCACGTTAAACGTCTCGTCGTAGGTGCCGTCGATTTTCAACCGTGCGATGCAGCTGCTCGGCACGTCGTTCACCGAAGAGAACAGCCCGCAGATCAAGATCTTTCCATCAGGCTGCACGGCGATTCCTGAAACGATGTTGTAGAAGATGTCGCCGACCGAGACCTTGAAGCTGTTGTCCCTGGAACCGGTCAGGACATCGAGCCGCACGACGATGTTGGTGACATGCGCGTCCTCCTCCACGTCGAGATCCATCTCGCCACCGAGCAAAACGTGATTGCCGGTCTGAACCGCGACGTGCCCGATCAATGACTTTGGGGTGACCGGGGTGAAACCGGGGTCCAACGCGCCCGCGCTGCTCAAAATCGCGACGTCCGACCGGTCAATGCCATTGATCTTTGAGAAGGACCCGCCCACAAGAATGCGTCCATCGGCCATGACCTGCAACGACTCCACCGGACCGTTCGCGCCCGTTCCGGGGTTGAACTGGGCATCCGGCGTTCCATCGTTGTTAAGCCGGGCGATGCGATTTCGCGGCTCAGTGCCGACCATCGTGAAATCACCACCGATGACGATCTGGTTGTCCGGCTCCACCACGATGGACAACACTCGGTCGTTGGGTCCTGTGCCGGGCGTAAATGCCGGGTCGAGACTGCCATCAGCAAGCAGCCGGGCGAGATTGTTCATCGTCTGACTGTTGAACGTGTTGAAGCCGCCGCCGAGAATCACCCAGCCAAGTTGGTTGGTGGCGATGGCGAAGGTTCCCTGGTAAAAGTTGGTACTTGCCGCGCCCGGCCCGGCCACCCCCGGATCGTCGTTGTCCTCGATGATCAGGACGGTCTCCGACGGCGACCCCAGCGTGAGACCGACTGGGTTGCTTAGCGTCAGCTTCAACGACCGGTCAGCCTGGAACTGAGGATTGTCCAGGATCTTCACCGCGATGGAGATCTCCGTTTCGGTCGCGCCGAAAGTATAGACTTCGTTGATCGCCAAATAATCGACGCCAGCGGTGGCATCGAGATCCGCTGTCTGAATCGTGACCTGGTCGCCGGCTTGCGGATTCGTCCGCTCGATCGGGACAAACACCACGCCGATCCCTTCAGAGAATCGGACCTCCGCAGAACCGAATTTCAACGTGTCGGCTCCGACCGGAACGATGCCGACGAACAACATCAGGAAAACAACACAAGTTCTCGCGATGAATTGTGACCGGGCCTGGACCGATGAGTTTTCAGAGAGTTTTTTCATTCGCAATAATTCTAACGTAAAGAGCGGCTAAAGCAGATTCTCAACCGTTGCCGGCGGTATCGGACCACTGCCAGACGAGGCAGTCGCGGGTCTTCGCGGTCACCTTCGCATGCTCGCCGATCCGGAGTCCCTCAACCCAGATGATGTCGCCCGATTCGGTTTCGGCGACGACGCAGTGCCGCCGTTCTTTCGCCGAAATTTTGGCATTTGTAAACAAATCCTGCAGCTTCGCGGCACGTACCGCGCCGATCGGTTGAAATCGATCCCCCGGCCGCCAGAACCGCAACGTGATCGATCTGCCGACCTTGTCGAGGTCGAAGATTTCGCCATCTGACACGCCTGTGAACGCGGATCCGACGGGCCTTGATCGAATCGTCCATGTGAACGTCCGCCCGCCGAAAACAGCGTGCGCCTTGTTCTTCCGCAGATCCACACGTAGGAAATCAGACTCGAAGACGAGGCTCCGGTTCGCATGTTCGACAATCCGTCCGCTGTCAGTCCGGGACAGGAACCGGTCACCGCAGACGTTGACAGTCAAACCACTCGAGTCGCGCAGCCGCTCCACCAGCTCGAAGTCGAAAACCACTTCAAGACGTTCCAGTTGAATCACGACGACATGCCGCTGCAACGGGACCGGAAGTTCAGAAAACCGCAGAGAGGAATCCTCGAGCGCCCTGCCCGCCTCCGCACGCCACCATTCCGCCTCGGTCGAAAGAATCTCCATCGTCTGCCCCAGCTTGATGGAGATCCCGGACGCATAATCCGACTCGAGCCGGGGGATCAACTCGTGGCGAATCCTATTCCTCACGTACCGAAAATCCTGATTGCTCGCATCTTCACGAAACCGGATGCGCTTGGACTTCGCCCAATCCGCCAGCGCACTCTTCGGAAATCCCAGCAACGGCCGGATCAACGAACACGAAACCGGCGACTTCAATCCGGTCTTCATCCTCATGCCGCCCAGCCCGAAACTGCCGGCGCCGCGAAACAGCCTGATGAAGAAAAGCTCCGCCTGATCGTCGGCGTGGTGGGCCAGCACAACGTGCTTAGACTTCACCGCGTGCGCCGTTTTTCCGAGAAATCCAAGCCGTGCCTCCCGTGCTGCCATTTCGGTACCGTGTTGTTTGATCAATTTCTTTTTCTCCGCATCGTCCCATCGCGCGAAGTGAAATTCGAGCCCCAGTTTTTCCGCCTGCCCGCGAACAAATTTTTCATCCGCCGAACTGGCGCGACCGCGAAGACGATGATCGAAATGCGCGACATGAAGCGTCCATTTGAACCTCGCTTTCAAGGCATCCATCAGGTTAAGCAGCACCATCGAATCGAGCCCCCCGGAAACGGCGACCACGACAGCGCGTCCTTCCGGCAACAATTTCTGTGAAGTCAGGACGTCGGCGAACTGTTCAGTCAAATTGGACACGGCGGCAGTTAAGCGAAGATCGGCACCCGCTGCAATCACCACGGTCTGCGAGGACCCGTGACGGGTCTTGACCTGAGAACGTACCATAACAAAAGGGCCACCAGAATGAATTGCAGGCACAAAAAAGCGGCCACCGAAGTGGCCGCTTGAATCATTGTGAGGTCAGTTCAAACCTGTTCACCACCGGTCTTCGTTTCCGGCATATCGGCTGACGCTGACTCGTCGGCGACCGGCTCAGTTCCGGCGGCGGGAGGTTCAACTTCGGCCGGGACTTCAGAAGCCGGGGCAGTTGCCGCTGTTTCGGCGACGGGGGCTGAGGTGGCCACGTCGGAAGCCGCCGTGGTATCCACCGGTGCAGCGGGCTGTTCGGTGGAGGCGTCCTTCGCCGCAGCATCCGGCTTCGGGACCTTCGCGACGGCCACCTTTTTCTTGGGCTGCGGTTTCGGATGCGGTTTCTTGGCCGTCTCCAACTCGCCGTTCGCGAACTCGATCACATGCCCCTGATGGACCAGCCAGTGCAGATCGGCCAGCACCTTTTTCTGCTCTGACGTCGGCTCATGATGTTCCGCCGCTTTTGGAACGACCGTTCCTTCGGCCTCCGCTGATTCGACGGGCTTGGCTGGCTCGGTTTTTGCCCTGTCTGCGGCGGTGGTCGGAGCAAGGAAATCGACCAGTTCCTTCAGGCTACAGCGTGAGTGTTCGTTGACGTAATCAACTATCTTTCGCACGCCATCGGAGACCGGCGTCGCTTCAACATCCAGGAAATGCGGCCGCGCGACAGCGACGTGCACTATGGATTTCTTCACCTTGAAGAAGTGCAGGCCGCGCGATGAAAATTTCTGGCTCAGCGTGGTGACCAGCTTCAACGGAAAACGTTTCTGTTCGTCAACGGCACTGAACACGTAACGTTGCAATTCGCGGGAACCGACGCGCCGTGTTTTCTCACCGGCGACCACGTGACTGTCCACGGACTTCACCATTTCCGGCAAATGAGTTTCGCGGAAGTGCTTTTGAACTTCGTCGAACGAGGCGAGCACCAGCGGCTCGGGCACGTTCAACACCACGAATTCCGTCTTGAAGCTCAGTTCGTCGAGCCACGTTTTGACCACTTCTTCATCACGCACGATCTTGACGCGTGACTTGAAATTCTCGAACGACAGACGCGAGAACCGTTCCTTGTGCAGCTGGTGCAGCTTGTTCTGGTAATCGTGATAGTTCGGCGGCCCGAGAATGACACCGCTCATGCCGCACTGGGCGACAAACGTATAGGTGCCTTTCGGCGGATCGGTCGGCGTTTTTGTGACCTCGTAGAAGGTGGCGAGATGCCGGTGGAGAATGTGCTCGACGGCCTCGTCCTGGCTCAGCCAGACGGTGTCATCCAATGCGCAGACGAACATTGGTTGAGCAACGGATCCGTCGGGATTTTTCTTCGTGCTGAATTCGACCTGATAACGGTCATCCTTCTGCAGGACCAGCCGTGCGATGTCGAACAACGGATAAGCCCGGCCCGTCATGCGAATCTGTTTGGTGAGCGAATCGACGCCCCGTTCTTCAGGAATGATCCGGAGATTGACCTCCGGCATCGGAATCTCCACGCGCCTCTCGAACGAAGGACGTCCGCCGCCGCGTTGATCCCGCCGATCATCCCGCGATCCCGGACCTCGCCCGCCGCCCTGCGGGCGATCTCCACGAGGCCGATCGCCGCCCGGTCGGCCGCCCTCGGGACGGTTGCCCTGCGGACGGTTACCTCCGCCACCTCCGCCACCACCACCGGATCGAGGTCCGTGCCGGTCGTCGTTGAAGCGTCGATTGCCACGTTCGCCCTCGTAGTTGGCGTAGCGATTAATTTCTGGAGATTCCTGTGCCCATGAGGGGAGGAAATGCAGGTCCAGGTCCAAGTCTTTGTCTGGATTGTCGTTACTCATGCAACAATACGTATGTTGTGTTCAAGGGACCGCTCGAAGCGGCGCAAGGCGTTCCGGCGAATGACCGGGCCCGGTTTTCAGTTGGTGAAACAATGGTTATTGTTCATTACGCGAACAAAAACCACGGTCAGGATGCCGCCACAAAATGCGGAATGCAAGTACCGCTTGTCCACTGTGAACAAACGGCTCGTGAGCAGGCTAAATCAAAGGCGGTTCAAACCCTTTGCGGTAATCCGTCTGCAGGTATCGGTTGGCAGTTCGCTCGTTGGTGATCCTCATCATTTTGGCGTCCCAGCGGATCTTTTCACCGGCGCGCATCGCGACGTTCCCCAGAAGAACCGCTTCGGTCATCGGACCGGAGAAATCAAAATTGGACATCGCATCCCCGTTGCCTTTCACCGCCTGGATCCATTCCTGGTGATGTGCGTAATCGGTATCCTTGTCCGCGCCCGGAAACCGCGGCAGCGTGCGTTCCACGTCCTTGAAGTCCGCCATCGTCGCGCCCGACAGAAACTCTCCGGCTCCCCAGTACATCGGCACGAACAACGTGTCGTCATCGCCCACCATGATGCAACCGTTCGGCGGCAGGTCATCTCGTTTCACCAGTTTCGGATCCGGTTTTCGACCGCCGTCGTACCAGGTCAGCTTCACGGAACCACGCTTTCCGGGCTCCGGAATTTCCCAGCGAATCTTGGGAAACTCCCAACGGGTGACCGACGACTTCGCCGGCGAATCCACGGTCAAGCCATCCTGTTCCAGCACCTTGACCGATGTCGGGTCCTTCAACTTCAACGACCAGAACGCGAGGTCCATGTTGTGGCACCCCATGTCACCGATCGACCCCGTCCCGAAGCTCCAGAACCCGCGCCAGTTGAACGGCACGTATTCCTTCGAATAAGGGCGCAACGACGCCGGCCCCAGCCAGAGATTCCAGTCCAACGTCTCCGGAATCGGTTCATAATCCACCGGGGCGTGAACGCCCTGCGGCCAGATCGGCCGGTCGGTCCACACGTGAACCTCGTCCACATCGCCCAGCACGCCCGCCTGAATCAGCTCCACCAGCCGCCGCGTGTCCGGATGGCAATGCCCCTGGTTTCCCATCTGCGTGACCACGCGTTTGGCCTTCGCCATGTTGGTCAAAATCCGCGCCTCGTAAACCGTGTGCGTCAACGGTTTCTGGACGTAAAGATGTTTGCCGGCGTTGACCGCAAGAAGCGCGGGTTGCGCGTGGCTGTGATCCGGAGTGGAGATGATGACCGCGTCGAACTCATCCTCAATCTCCTCGAACATGACACGGAAATCCTTGAACCGTTTCGCTCCCGGATATTTCTCAAAGGTCTCCGCGCCCCGGGCCTGATCCACATCGCACAGCGCCACGATGTTCTCCGTCGCACAGCACTGGATGTCCACCGCCCCTTTTCCGCCGACACCGATTGCGGCGATGTTCAACTTGCTGTTCGCTCCAAGAACGTTGGTGCGGGAAACAAAGGGAAACGCGATCGCGCCGACAGCCAGCGCGGAGGTCTTGACGAACGAACGGCGGGTGATGGAATGAGATTTCATGGCGGGCTGGTGACGAATCGAACTATCACGGCTTCGACGAAGAACGGTCAAGTTGCGTTCGAGATGAATTCCCCGACGCGGTCGATATTTCCAGTTCCATTGAATCCCCGCAGCGCGGAGCCTTCAAACCAGCGGACCGCATTCCGCGAGCTCGACGAATTGCGGCGACTCCGTTTGGCAGCCGAAGAACCGCTCTGCAAACACCCCGAACTTGTCCGGCGCATCCGTCACAAACGGCTGGATGCGCCCTTTGCGCCGACGGTTTCTCAGCAGCAAACCCAGCGGTTTCATCTGGTCCTCAACGAATAGCGCGCAACTCTCCGCCGAATCCACCAGCGACACATGGTCGCCGACGACTTCCTGGATTGCGCGTTTCAACAACGGATAATGCGTGCAGCCGAGCACCAGCGTGTCGATGCGCTGTTTCCTGAGCGGTTGCAAATATTCCTTCAACACCCGCGCCGTCACCGGGTGATCGATCCAGCCCTCCTCCACCAGCGGAACCAACAACGGACACGCGCGGGCAAACACAAACGCGGAATCATCGATCGCCCGAATCGTTTTCTGATACGCCTCGCTGTTGATCGTCGCGTTGGTGCCGATGACGCCGATCCGTCGGTTGGTGGAGGCTTCCAGGGCGGCCTTCGCACCCGGAAGAATGACGCCGAAAATGGGAATCTCGAACTGCCGTTGAATCACTTCCAACCCCCAGGCCGACGCGGAATTGCAGGCCACCACGATCGCCTTCACTTTCTGGTACACGAGAAACTGGGCGTCCTCGCGGGCGAAGCGGGTGACGGTGGAGGGGGATTTCGTTCCGTAGGGAACGCGGGCGGTGTCGCCGAGATAGACGAGATCTTCCTTGGGCAACAACTCGTGAATCGCGCGGGCCACCGTCAACCCGCCCAAGCCGGAATCAAAAATGCCGATCGGTGCATCGCGAAGTTTGGGAAGATCGGCATTTGGCATCGGCGTCCGCAATTTGGTCTGACGCAGAACAACAGTTCAAGGGAAATGCTGAGGCGATGTTTTAGCCACTGATCGAACACGGACAATAAAAAGGCGGGACTCCTGCCGCCTCGGTCGAGCAGCACGGCGACAGGAATGTCGCCGTTCCGACATGGCAAAATCAATACACGACACGGAAACACGAACGGCAGATCTTGACGCGAATTTCGCAAATTTACACGAATAGAATTATCTGGGTATGCACTTTACGCCCCTAGCTACCAGATGTTGTGGTTTCTCTGTTTTTCATGGAGCGGCCTCCGACCAGTTCCTTGCCTCGCACAGGATTCAAGGCGACCGCTTGCTCTAAC
>Ga0105053_10002419_pt1 | contig 29012 bp, 16 predicted proteins | sample BON01_FD_78093 | JGI IMG/M metagenome (GOLD analysis project Ga0105053, IMG submission 78093) | Freshwater microbial communities from Lake Bonney liftoff mats and glacier meltwater in Antarctica - BON-01 | ecosystem: Environmental > Aquatic > Freshwater > Ice > Glacier meltwater | place: Lake...
GGATGCTGGCCGGCTTCGATTTCAGTTCGGCTACGATGCGTGCCCGAATCTCAAGGAAATGGCAGACCTTCTGGAAGAATCCGTCTGGCGGCGATTGGCACGTCCGGCAAAGTACGACGTGAAAACGACGCTGCGAGTCAAGCGGGATCGCGTGAAAGAAGACGTCGTCGTGGCTCGCGAATACCTGAACATCGTACTGAAAAATGAAGACGTGGCGGAGTTCGATTACAAGCCGACGAAGTGCAAACAATCGTATGGCGTCGGTCGCATGGTCACTGAAGGCATGGAGCGCGCTGTGGCTGCCTGAAACAGGTCGCTGGAAAGATCGTCGTCACAGTGAGAAGTTCAAACTTCTGAAGATGGAATTCCGCACGTTCGTGAACACGATCATTCGCATCCCGTGTCAGATTCTCACCACCGGCCGCCGCACCGTGTACCGCATGCTGGCATGGAACGATTCGCAACCCATCTTTTGGCGAATGGTGGCAGTTTTGAATTTGTAGACCTGGCGTCCGACCACTCGTCCTCGGCCACGACTGTTCGGAAGCATGTGATGTCGAAGTCGTTGTGCTTCGACCGGTCGTCCCGCCTCACCGCAGCCACGCTGCTGAAGTCTCCACGATGCAGAATTTTCAACCCGATGCACCTCACGCGAATCGCTCGCGTCGTTCGCCGTTGCGCGGCGCGAAAACCGAAAAACACCGCAATACAACCTGTCCGGGGTCGCTTGTTTAAGGCCTAGTACCCAGCGAACTCAGACGCGTACTCGGACGTGGAGCTTCGGTTTCTCGAATGGCGAACAGAATTCGATCAAGTGCCATTTCCTTGAGTCGCTGCTTCTCAATCGGTGTGCTTCCGGTGAGGAGTTCATAAAGCAGGACTCCCAATGAATACACGTCGCTGCGAGTGTCCACATCGAGAGCGTTCATCTCTGCTTGTTCAGGGCTCATGTACTGCAGCGTACCCACGACCTGGCCGAATTCCGTGAACATGGTCTTGTCAGTCAGTCGCGTAGCAGCTTGCAGGGCTTTGGCGAGTCCGAAGTCGATGACTTTGACGGATGGCACTCCGTCGTGTTGTGTGACCAGTACATTGTTGGGTTTGATGTCACGATGAATGATGCCTTTCTGATGAGCGTGCTGGATCGCTCGGCAGGTTTGGTTGAACAATTCCAGGCGATCTTCGATCGAGAGTTTGTTCTTGTCGCAGTATTCGGTGATCGGAATTCCCTGAACGAGTTCCATCACGAAGTACGGACGAGCGGCAGTTGTTGTCCCAGCGTCCAGCACTTTGGCGATGTTTGGGTGATTCATCAGAGCCAATGCCTGACGTTCGGCTTCGAAACGAGTGATGATCTCCTTGCTGTCCATGCCAGCTTTGATCAGCTTCAAAGCAACTCGCCGACGCAAGGGATGAGTCTGCTCGGCCATGAACACAATCCGCATGCCGCCTTCACCGATCTTCTGGAGGATCTTGCACGGGCCGATCATGGGGGATGTTTCACTGGGCTTGGTGACCTTGCGAAAGGAATCCAGAATCTGGCTCTCGGCCAATCGATCATCGTCGTCTGCTACTTTTCCAATTACGGTTCTCTCGTTGAGGGCAGCTTCCGGAGTGACAGTGCTGGTTGGGGACGCAAGGCGTTCAATGGCCTTCACTGCGATCTCAACCGTCGCTGAACCGAATTCTGCGTAGTCAACCGGCTGCGGAGACTGACCGTGTTTCGTTCGACATTCGATGTCCACGGGGATCAGTTGCTGTAAAAGTGCGGCTTGGTGTTCTTTCGCGATGCGTGACAAGAAGTCCCGCACCAACGGCGACTGATCTCCTTTCCACGCGGTTTCAAATTCGTCACAGAGCTGATCGATTTGCTGGTCAGGCGTCATTACACACTTTCGTACTTTCGGCTATCTACACCGGGCAAAAAGGCATTGCCCTGACTGCCAACAGTATAGAGTGCCGATAGTCATGTTCGAAAGTTAGTGGACGTGGAGCCTGACCAGTGATGCAATCGACTTGCCGGGTGATGCTGTGTTGCTGTGTTTAGTTTCCAAACCCGTAAACCACTGGCACGGGGCCAATGGGGATTTTGGTTTGTGTTTTTGGGTTCTGCCTTTAGTCTTCAAACCTATGATCCACTGGCGTAAAGCCAGTGGGGATCCAACGCCGTGCTCGGCTACGTAGCCGACCCTGCGTTGTTGGAACGCTTGGCGTGGCAGCCACAAATAGCACCAGAAATACCTTTAGGCCCCTTGAACGGCGATGACTTTGCACACTTGGCAGTATTGGACCCGAAAAGTCGATCCGCAAGAATGTCCTGCACCTTGCACGTTGGTTACGAAAGCAGAACATCCCGGTGATTGTGTCCGAAAAGACGGCCGGTCACACACTCGACTTCTGGGGAGCCGAACTGCCCATCGCACTCGATTGGCTACACGACGGCGGAACACTACAAAGATCGGGGTCGGTTGATTGATTTCCGCTGCAGCAAGTCTCTGCCGCATTGTGATAAGACTCTCCGAGCCGTACAGCCTCAATAAATCCTACACACGGCAATTCGGGCGGTCGTCCTGCAAGTCCCATCAGCCGCTTGGCTGACGTGCCTGCATCACTTTCTGCAGGAATGCGACACCATCGACCTCAGTTTCGAATTGTCCGTCAAGCTGGGCTTCAAAGCAGATTTTCAAGACTTCACGAAACCAGGTATCAGGAGCGTATCCAAGCTGGATAATGTGTCGGCCCAGCAAAACGGGTTCCGGTCCGGCTTGTTCTATCTTCAGGTCACATGACAACTCGAAAATCCGGCTGGCATTTTTCGGAAGACGCTTTGGCAGCGGGGGTCTGCCGCCCAGGTCTGCCTCGACGAGCTGCATCAGTTGACGGATATTTGCTTTTTTCAGACGGATTGCCAGCCGTCGCACCAACCTGAAAGAGGCGCTGTCGCTGGCATGGACCAGATGTTCCTGAACCAGGGGTTCGACGATTTCGATAATCGATTCAAGACATCCAATCCTTTCCAGAAAAGATCGAGTGAGCGGCACACCGGTTTCGCAGTGTCCGTGAGCTCGCCAGCGACCGTCCACGAATTCGGTCGTGTTGGCTTTTCCCAAATCATGACATAACGCCGCGAATAGCAGAATGGCGCGTTCTTCATCGTGCAGACCGTCGCGGTCGGCAATGGCAGCCGCCACATCACAAACGTGAAGCGTATGAACCCAGACATCGCCTTCAGGATGCCATTCGGGATCCTGCGGAATGCCGGGCAGTGCTGCCAATTCCGGATAGAGTTCCAGCCAGCCAGATTCCTGCAGCACTTTCATGCCTTTGGAGGGAACCTTGCTGCGCGTCGCCCATTTGTGCCATTCTCCCCAGACACGTTCGCGTGCGAGGGTGACGTATTCATCTCGCAGTGAACGTGCGAGTAAAGCCGTTTCGGCGTCCATCGTCAGATCAAACCGAGCTGCGAACTGCATGCCTCTGAGAACACGTAATGGGTCTTCTGCAAAGTGAGCCGTTGTCGCCCGCAGAATTTGTCGATTCAGGTCCGTCAGACCACCATGTGGATCGTGCAACTCGTCGGTCAGCGGACAGCGATAAACGGCATTCAGAGTAAAATCACGCCGCGCCGCAGCGTCCGCCACGGTCATAGAATGGTCAACTTCAACCACGAATCCGCGATGTCCGCGACCGGTTTTGCTTTCACGGCGAGGCAGAGTGAAATCAAATTCGGTGCCATCTTCGGTGCGAAGCTTGATAACGCCGAAAGAAACGCCGACCTGATTGACTCGGCCAAAGGGTTCAAGCACGCCACTCAGGACGGCTGCAGTCAGCCCAAAGACTTCAATGTCCACGTCTTTGGGAGTTAAACCCAGGATGCGATCGCGCACGCAACCGCCGACCTCATACGGTTGCCCGCCAGCCTCTATGATTTGCTTTAGAATGTCATGAAGCATGGGAGGCATGTCAGCTCGTACTCTCGTTATGACGACGGATAAGGAACGGACACGTATTAACCACACGATGTTCACTGGGCAACTCAACTTGCGATCGTTGAGGGTCTCTGGCAGAGTCCCTTGGTCAGAACCATTTGTCCCAGTTGCCAGTGTCGAGCGCGAACTTTCCGATCAAGTACGCCAGTGTCTTCTCAATCACGGTTCATGCCCCAATCCCTCGCGAAATCTGAAAAGATTTCCGAAAACGGATGAATTTAATCCCTATCAGCACAGTGGAGAATTCGACGGCTATTGTCCGAGTGAACTCTGGCATTTCTGAACAAGCCGTGGATTTGGAATTCCTTGAAAATTTGTGCCGTCCCGTGAGGGATAATGAAGCCGTTTCGTGATTTGGAATGAGTGGTATCGTTAAGGCACTTGTCCATGGAGCCTCAAACGCAAACGGTGGTCGTTTTCCAACAGTTCTGCCTTGGTCGATCGCTGCACGACGGCCTGCCGGGGAAATCTTCTATCGCCTTACGAGAATTGTTATTTGCCTGAAACTCACTTACGATCAAAGACTTTCAAGTCCGCGCGTTCCTAATTTGCCACTTCACTTTCTTCGCAACACTCGTCAGCGAGTCTTCCCATGACATCCGCAAAGTCGTCGTCCGGCATTAACGAGCAAAGGCAGTTTCACAGCGTTCGAACACAGGATCGCAAAAACCTGGACGCACTCCTTTACCGCATCCGCGAAGCCCTGTACGTCATGCCGCAGCGTACGCCGTGTCTGCAGTGTGGAACCGTGACTACGAATCTGGTGCGAGGGCTTCTGCAACATGAAGACTTCCAGTGCACGATCCCGCTTTCTGTCTGTTTTGCCTGTTCAAAGAAGCCTCCTTTTGTTCTGACCGCAACAGACGAACGAATGTGGTGGACTGCGCTACTCGCTGGAGTTGGTGTCGCGTTTGGAATCGGGCAACAGTGGTTGCTCAGTGGCATCGCCATGGCAGCTGCTGGCGTATTACATCAAGTGATGCGGCCACCCATTCGAATCACAAGAAGCGAAAGAAACGGCAGGATTTCTGAATTGCTTAGCAAAGCTCCTGAAGTTCAGTCACTGCTCGCATTTTTTCCGGATTGTGAAACAACAGCATCACATGAAAATGCTGCACTTTCTCGTGAACTTGCAGTCCCATTGGGAATTCTTGATGAGAGCTTAAGATTTCACGAACAGATCACGATCCTCTGCGACGCTGATGAACTCAGTCGGTCCGGCGTGAATCTTTCCATTCTGAAGCTGATGGTCGACTGTGTGAACGACTCCCTGAAGAAAGTGCTTCGGCACCCGCAACTTCCCAGCGGGATGGCTTTTCAGGTGGACGTTGCCGTTCTGCCTGGCAGGAGAACAGAGTTCGAGATTCAGATTTGCCCTCAGGACGTCCCGCGTTTCAGACAGCAATTAGCAACCGCGCTTCAAGCACTGCCGCACGTGCCAGTGAACTCTCCTTTTGTGTTTTCAATCCGTCGCTGCGATCTACGCGGATGCGATCATCTGGAAGATTTGCCGTCACCGTTTCCTACTTGGCAGGACCAGGTAGCCAGGACACCCGTTCTTTCCTACGTCGATGTGGCCATTCAGAAATTTCAGATTGAGACTACCGAGTCCCAGACTTCATTGACTGTCGCTGATTGTGCAGCGTGGCGCAGTTACCAGCCTGAGAATCAAGATCTGGCGCTTCTGCATGTCGAACTCCTGAGGGCAGAAAGCCGAACGCCTGAGGCGATTGAAGTTCTTTCGGAATTGACAGCCAAACATCCCGGCGACGCAAACGTGAGTTTTCGCTACGCGCTCATTCATGAAGAAAATGGGCAACAGGAACGAGCCGCTGCAATTTGCCAACAGATCATCAGTGAGCATCCGGAATTCACAGAAGCCTTTGCATTAATGGCGCATCTGCAATTGTCTCTCAGTCGCCCTCAGGATGCGGCGGCCACACTCGCAGTTGCTCCAAAAGAACATCGCTCGGTTCAGTTCTGGCAGACCGCAGCAGAGGTCGCTGTTGGGCTAAATCAAGACAGCATCGCTATGGGGTACATAAACACTGCGATCCTGAAAGACTCTGCCTATCCGAATTCCTACCTGACGCGCGCACAGATGTTCGCCAAACAGAAAAAATACTCACAAGCACTGGACGACATTGTTCGGTATCAGGCACTGGTCGGTCCAACCTTCAAATCGACTCAAATCAAAGCTGGCCTTCTGAAGCAGCTCGGGCACATTGATCAGGCCATTGCTTCGATCACTGAAGCACTGCAGACTTTTCCGAACCATCCGCTGTATCTTTGGGTTCGAGCGGATTATCTGGCCGACGCAAGCAAGCTGGAACTGGCAAAGGCAGACTGTGACGTTATCCTGGATTCTAACCCGCAATTTGCACCCGTCCTGGAGTTGCGGGCTCGCATTCATGTGGAAAACGACGATGCTGATGCGGCAATTCAAGATGCCGATCGAGCCCTGCAATTTGAGTATCGGACATCGACGGCCTTGTGCATTCGAGGTCTGGCAAAGTTCATGAAGGATGATCCCGAAGGAGCATGCGATGACCTGACCGAAGCTTGCGTCATTGATCCAAACAATGTCGATGCACGATTCCACCTTTCGCGAGTCCACGCGAATCAAGGGCAGCTGAGCGATGCTATTGCAGAACTGACGACAGTCCTGGAACTCGCACCGGAATGGCCCAACCCGCGACTGACCCGCGGCTTTCTATCTCTCACCGTCGATCAGCTTGATGCTGCAGCGAACGACTTTGATGAAGTGATGCGACTTGCTCCACATTTTGTCGATGCCTACCGTGGTCGATCGCTTGTCCATGAAAAAAAGAATCAACACGCCGAAGCGATGGCCATGTTGGACAAGGCACTCCTGCTGGATCCAGACGATGCAGCCTGCCGCCTGGGTCGATCGCGGTTGCTTCAGGCGGACAACGACCTGCAAGCCGCTCGAGCCGATCTGGATTCCGTGCTGTCATCAGCTCCGGATTTGCTTCCTGCCCTGTTGTCGCGGGCTCACCTGCGACTGCGGCTTGGCCAGTTTGATGAGGCGGCAAAGGATTTCGACGCGATTCTCCGGGATCATCCGGAGTTTACTCCCGCGCTGATCGGTCGGAGTATTGTTTGGGATCAGCAGGGGGATTGGAATCGGTCTGAGCAGGATCGTGATGCCGCCGCGCAAGCGTTGCCGGAGTCTGCAGAGGCGATGGAAGTTTTCCGATTAATTCTTAAGTCATCCATCGCCCAGCAGAATGATCGGTACGATGATGCGATTCAGGCGGCGACGGACGCTATCGAGCTGTCGCCTGACAATGAGACAGCCTATCAAATTCGCGCCGGCGCATATTGGTACTCAGAACAATTTGTTGAGGCTCTACAGGACTATGGGCATTTGATCGAGTCGCTGGAGTCACGTTCAGCCGGTGCTTACAGCGGTCGGGGACAGGTCTATGCGGAGATGGGCGAATTTGAACTGGCTCTTCCCGACATGCAGCGGGCCGTCGAACTGGCACGGGATTCTGACCGAGGCTGTTTGCCGTACAGCCTCAGCGGTCTGGGAAAATCGCTGACAGGACTGGGGCGTCTGGAAGAGGCAGACGCTGCATTTCGGGAATCACTATCGCTTGAACCGGAAAATGCCTGGCTTCAATTCAACCGCGGATTGTTTTTCATGGCAAAGCACGAGCCTCAACATGCTCGCATGTGTTTTGAGCTCGCATTGCGACTCACCAAGCCTGCTTTGTCACCGCGCAAGAAGGCGAAGGCACAAGGTTTTGTCGATCGAATGAAGACTGACTGAGAGTCCGTAGTTTTCAAACCGAGGCTCTACCGACGCAGGGTCGGTAGGGGCCGGCGCGTCGCGGTAACCCCACTGGCTTCACGCCAGTGGTTCATGGGTTTGGAAACCAGGTGAAAGGAAAAGACCGCCCGGAGCGTTCGACCTGCCATCCAACAGACTACCAGCACCGAGCGGCCTTGGGTTGAGATTTCGCCGGAGCCGCTTTCGCCAGCCCGGACAGGAAAACGATCTGTTCCGTCTGGAAACTCAGGCGTGTGAAATCCATCACAATCAAAAGCCAGCGGAATTCAGGGCCAGGCGGAAGCCGTTGTTCGTGTTGCGGTTCGTCGGTTCGTTCGTGTTGCGGTTCGCCGTCCGGCAATTCTCCGCGTCGTTGTTCCAACTGCCGCCGCGAAGCACGCGGTTCGAGCCATTAAGGATCGTCCACCACGACCTGTTGTAGCACGGACTGTCGAAATCGCCAACTGCACGCCCCGGCCGCTTTTGCAAACGCCGTCAGGGCTGTCAGTCGATGCTGCAATTCCAGCTGGGAAATCAACCCCAACCGCTCCGCACGTTCCAGCACGCGAACCCGGTTACGCCAGCGGCGCTTGCTGCGACGATTCAATTCCACATGTGTCGGCCAGATTCGGCATCCGAGGAATTCAGCCCCTACTGTCGTTCTCTGGACATTCGCGGGCTTCAATTCGAGCGACAGTGTTTCACATGCGAAGTCGCAACAGCGTTGATGGATGACTCTTAATTGGAAAGCATCCTTGTGCCACAGGATCATGTCATCCATGTAGCGGACATATCCTCGAACGTGCAGTGTTTCTTTAACGAATCGGTCCAACCAGCCCAGATAGAAATTCGCGAAATGCTGCGAGGTCAGGCTACCAATCGGAAGGCCTACCGCCAAGTCCCCACGAAAGGCCCGAATGACTTGATCCAGCAGTTGCAGCAGTTTTCGATCTTTGAATCGCCGTTCCAGAAAAGCCATCAGCGAGGCATGCGGCACGCTGTCGAAGTATTTCCGCACGTCCAGTTTCAGGAACCAGCGGCTGCTGCCGGCAAAGTGCAAGGCCCGCAGAATGGCGGCCTCCCGACCCTTTCCGGTCCGGCAGGCAAAGGTATCGTCGATCAGCCAGCGATCGAGGATCGGCTCGCAGACATTCATGATCGCATGATGCAGCACGCGTTCATCGAAACAGGGAGCTGTGATCACGCGCTCCTTGGGATCCCTGATCAGAAACTGCTGAAATCGACCGATCGGGAAAGTTCCTTCCCGTATGGCCGTCGAGATTTCCGCGATGCGTTCGTCCAGATTGGCGCTGAACTGACTCACCACGGCTTGCCCACGTCTTCCCCGAGCTGCTTTATGAAAAGCAGCTCGAAGATTTTCAGGCTCATAAATCAAATCAAACAGGTTCGCTGCTCGACGCATCTGGCCGGGCCTCCAGGGACAGCAACTCGGGCAACAATCTGTCCGCGTACTTTTCGATCTTGTTCTCGCCTATTCCTTCAATCTCCACCAGATCGCTCCTCGTATGACAACGCCGCTGCACCATCTGAGCCAGTTGCTCATTCGTAAATAATGCGTAGACAGGCACGGCTTCGAGTTGAGCCATCTCTTTTCGCAGTTGACGCAGGCGGGAAAAGACTTCGAACTCTTCCGGAGGCAAAATGGATTTGTAGTCGACCCGGTTGCGAGACAGGTTTGGATTTTGCCCGGTCTCGTGACGCGTGCTCGTCAGGTAGTCCACGCAAATCGCCCAGAATGAGTTTACTCCCTGGTCAACCAGTTGCCGGTCGATGGACAGGATCTTGTGACTCGCCAGGAACCCATTCAGTTCCTCCTCGGAGGCGATCGAATCTTGCACGGGCACAACAAAGAATTTCAAACTCATGATGCTGCACCCTCAGCGGTTTCCAAATTTTTTGCGCGAGCAGGGGGACACCCCCTGCACCCCCGTCTTTCATGCCACCAGCCGCTACGCCATCAGGCTACGGCTACTCCGGTCGCTGCTCCGCAGACGCTCCCTCCGTGCCTACGCCCGATGGCTCCGCTTTTCCAACTGGTTCCGCCTCCGGCGACTTGACTCCAGACGGACTCAGGGCCAGGCGAAAACCGTAGAGGCTCGTACGGAACGTCGGAACGATCGTGAGGCGGTGCGCCGCCCGGCAAATCGCCGCGTCGAAGTTCCAACTGCCGCCGCGAAGCACGCGGGCCGAGCCCCCCGCAACGCCGAGAGGATCCGAAGTCGACCCGTAACTTCCGTACCAATCGTGGCACCATTCAAACGCATTCCCATGCAGGTCGAACAGTCCCGCAAGGTTTGGACGCAACGTGCGAGGCAACTGTGTCTGGCGACCGCTGTTGTCCTGAAACCAGGCGTACCGATCAAGCAGACTCACATCCTCACCGAACCCGTATGTCGTCCGGGTCCCGGACCGCGCCGCAATTTCCCATTCCGCCTCAGTAGGGAGCCGGAAGCCACGCTGCTCAAGACGCAGCGGCCAGTTCTGCGGAGCACCGCTGGCTGCAGGATCCGGATCGGCAGGATAAACACTGCTGTCCAGAGACTTCGGATCCGGGTAGCACTGGTCATCCTCAGAGAGACCCGCTTGCGTCGTCTGCCATCGGCAAAACCTGACGCTGTCATACCAGGACGGTGCCACCATCGGATGCTGGGGCGACGGACTGTATTGATCGACATTCAAACTGATGACCGCCGAAGCCTCAAACTCCGCCCGGGTCACTTCGCGATCCAGCAGAGCGAAGGGGCGTGTGATCCGCACCGTGTGACGTCTCTCGTTGTTGGCTCGATCCGGTTCATTCCCCGGTGAGCCGATATCGTAGTCACCGGGTGGAATGACGACGTACGTCTGAAAGAATGTCTGATCGCCCGCCGGAATCGCCAGAGTGAACCATTCTCGCTGAGGGTCATAGGCCAACGTGGTTTCGTCCACTTTCCTCGCAACGTCGGTCTGCTGCCAGTGCCGCAGCAGCCAACCGGAAACACCGTGGATCGTCGAACTTGGATCGTCACGGTACCAAGTTGCAAGCTGCTGCACGGTCGAATCTCGCTGGTCCCCAGGAATGTCAGACAGCGAAAACTCTCCCATGGCCAGCAGCAGACCAAACAGCACGCGATCTTCAAGACGGCGCCCGTCACCACGCAGCGCCGGCCGCGTGCGTTCGACAATCTGCACGCACTCCCACAGTTCTCCAATGGAGACGCCGCGCGCCCGGCAACGGTGAACAAACTGCGTCAGTGATTCCGGATCATCGGTCACCCGCAACGCGCTGAAGATCTTTTCACGCTCGCCCTGCCGCAGCAGTGCGATGGCGGAGCCCGCCTGGCGTTTTGCCAGGCTCAGCCGGGAGTCGTTCGGGATGACGGGACGGAGGAGGAGGAGAGAGCAGGAATTATTGTGCTCCTCACGCTCCGCCGTGATGGCCGTTCCGGCGTCATCCTCACGGCGGAGCGTGAGGAGTACATTCGAATCCACAGCAATCGCAAACGGACGCCAGCCCTGAGCCAGCAGGGGAGTGAGCTGTTCCGCGACGGATTCGACAGGGACGGAAGCGAGCAGTTTTGATTCCCACTGCGTGTCGGAGCTCAGCACGGTCGCGTATTTGGCCGGTGGTTCCATCGTTGCCAGCAATGCCAGAAACCGAGGATCCGCATGCAGGCTGGCAAAGTCCGGATCGGCTTTCAGCTGGTCGACCTTGCTGTAACCCTGGGCCACGATTTGTTGCAACAGTTCCATCGCTCGGTCCGCGAAGTTCTGAGACTGGGCTGGATCGCGTGTCGCGAACGCCTGCGAAGACAATGCAGCGGCACATGCGACGTTATAGAGATCATCGCTATTCGCACCGAGGGCTGTCACGCTGGATTTCAGTTCCATCGACGCCTGTGCGGAATCACCCAGCCATGCGGGCACCTGAATTCGAACGTACGCCTGAAACGACGCGGGCGGGTTTGTTGCAAGGTATTTCGACAGCGACTCTTTCGCCTCATCGGACTTCCCGAGGCGAGCCAGTGTGAGCGTGCGGTACTGCAGCACGGAGGAAGGCAGGCTGGAAGCCTGCCCCACGAGGAAGTCGAGATCGACCAAGGCGGCGTCCAGATTGGCAAGTTGGTAATGGGCGGCGGCCCGTGCCTCACGGACCTGCGGGTCGTCCAGTTTCTCAACCGGAAGTTTTTCGATTTGGGCCAACTGCTGCCGGAATGGCTCCAAAGGATCCGCCATTTTTTCCGCAGCGGAAACAGCGATGTCCCATTGAAGTTCATCACCGGGTGTCGAACCGGAATACGCTGTACGAAGTTTTGTGGGCGTGCCGAGATTGGAGAACAGAGCGGTATACCGACGCTGGCCGGCGGCATCGGTGCGAACACTGATTGCGGTTTGCGAGACAAAGTTCTGCTTCTGGAGTTCCGTTTGAGCCGCCGTAAGTTCTGCTTCGCTGGCATCGATCAGGAGGCGGCGTTGCTCATCGACCGTGGCGGGTTCGCACCAGAGGGCGACGAAGCGAGGCTCTGCCTCAGGATCTGCGGACGGAAGTGCCGCGAGGTCGGCGAGCAGCATTCCGTCTTTGGCAGCGAGTGCGTCGGGAGAGGGGAGTTGGTCATTGGTGACGGAAGGTTGAAGTTCCCATTTGCGATCGTCGCGGGTCCACATGGCGGCGACCAAAGTAGCAGGCACACTCCGTGTGCCGTCCGCTGAATCCCCAACTGTTCCCGGCGAAGCTACGGCACTCGGAGAGTGCCTGCTACCATAGGGACGCACTCTTGTCGGGCGGTAACCGCTGGGCCGAAGCGCTTCGCAGATGGCGGGGAACTGATCCAGCGGCATCGACTGGCAATACGCGAATCGTTCGGTCACAAGGCCCTTTGCGGCTTCGATCTGAGTCACCAGCAACGGATCGACAGCCCGCCATTTAACCGACAGCTGGGGATCCTGCCAGTCGGGCGTTAGCGTTCGCTGAAGTTCCGATTCCAAAAGCGGAATTGCCGCATTCCCATGTTCCTGGAGTCGCGAGAACATGACCGCGAACTGTGTCTCGTCGGCATCTTTGACCAGTTCTGCGAGTACATCCGGCTTGTCATCGGCGTAGTCCGCCAGGACTTCCGTGACCAGCGATCGTTCTGATTCACGCCGTTTTGGGTCGCGGTAAATCACGCCCAGCGGCGCCAGCAGTTTCTCCCGTACCGGCCGCAATGCGGTCATCCAGTCACGCAGAAAAACCGGGCTGACCGTTGCCAGCTGGGCCACAACTTCCGCAGCCTCATCATCCCACTGCGCACTTGCCGGATCGTACTGGGCAAGTGCCGAGGCTGCGTGCAACCGCTCATGTTTTGGATCCTGCTCACGCCCCGCGACGACTTTCCAAAGACGCTCGCGCAATGGCACCTGATGCTTTTCCAGGGCATCCCGAATCACGGGAAAACGCTGTGACTCTGTTCGCAGTAATTGCCGGTACAGGTAATCCACCTGCTTTTCGTCCTGATCCAGCATGGCTAATGACAAATGGAGCTTTTCAACGGAATCATCAGCCGCAGAGGATAAGCTGCCCTCCAGCAGCGGGTCAGCCCATTTCCGGTAGTCACTTAACTGTTTGACAATGTCCGGAACCTGAGCGGTGTCGGCTTTGACGAGCGCTTCCACCAGCCGTTTTGCGTTCGTCTCATTCTGTTGTTCAACGCTGGCACTTTGAATTCGATCCCGCTCTGCCACTACATTGCTGCGAATCCCAATCCCGGAAATGACGCCCACAATCAGGACCAGTGAAATTCCCGCCGTGCGAATGCCATGAACTCGGCCCGCCCGCCGCATCAACATTCGCTGCGGTGCCGTCCAGTGCTTCGACTCCGTCAGTGTGCGGATGCTCAACCATTCACGCAGTGACGGCAGATGGCGGTTTTCCGGTTTCGCATGCCACAAGGCGGCTCGTTCTTCCAGTTTGAGTTCTGCTCTGCCGCGGCGCGTTTCCTTTTGTTTGCGAGTCAGCCATTCACGCAGGGATGAGACGAGGTAGTCATGGGTGAGTTGATAGAAGCCAAAGGAGGAAGGCTGAGGGATGAAGGATGAATCATCTGAATGGTTTGTTCCGTCCGCCTTCCGCTTTCATCCTTTCCTTCCGGATCTGTGGGAGTGATCAGGCGGAGTTCGCCGTCGAGGATGCGGAGGACGTCGTTGAAGTTTGAGTTGCCTGTGAGCGGAATGGCGCTAGCCACCGGTCTATTGGCGTCCGCGTTGGAAGCATCACCGGCGGCTAGCGCCTTGCCGCTCACGATACGGTCGGCATAGCCGGAGGCTTCCAGTAGCTCCTGCTGCGATCGCATGTGGCCTTTGATGTCCGTGCCGAGTTCCGGTAACAGAGATTTCAAGATGCTGCGAGCCGCCACGGCGTGCAGACGATGGCGAGGATTGGCCTGGGGCGAACTGAAGGTCTCTTCCAAAAAGTTGACACCGATCCCTTCCGTGCCGCCGACCTGTTGCAGAGTCTCCAGGCTCCAGCGTTTGGCTTTCACCATTTCGGCAAACAGCGACAGTCGCACGGAAACAACCTTGCCATCCTGAGCCAGACCATTGGCGACTTGGCCGACAAACTGCTGTTCGTCACTGGATAGGTTGTGACTGTTTGCGGGCAACTTACCAAACGCCTGTCCGAACTTAATCAGTACGTTCTTTGCGTGATCAATTTCAAACAGGTCCACGGTGGCAAAGTTTTCTCCCTGAACGATGGACACGTCCAGAGCACTCATGAACCGTGCGGCGGCCATGGCGAAATCGTCACGGATCATGACGACGGCCTGAACTTTCACACCGTCGCACTGCCGCAGAGCCTGGACGAGTTCCGCATCTGGCTCCGATCGATGGGCGTGCAGCCACTGTTCAAACTGGTCGATGATGATGACCACTTTTGGATTGTGGCCACGTCGCAGGTAAAGCAATGTCTCCGTGAGCGGCAAGGCGCTAGCCGCCGGTGTTTGCGACGACAGCTCCAACCCGCGGCTAGCGCCTTGCGGCTCACACATCGTGTCTAAACTCTCAATGCGTTTCCTCAGGCCTCGTAGAATCCGCAGTTCCGTTTCTTCCGGCGTTGCTTCCACGTAAACGGCAATCACATCTTTCGACAGGTGCGGCAACAAACCGGCTTTGACCAGCGACGATTTCCCGCAACCGCTGGGGCCCAGCATCATGCCCACATTGAACGTGCGTTCGCCGTCCGTTTCTTCAATGCGTTGTTTCCAGAAGGCGATGCTTTCTGGCAGACCATCACGGTTGCGAGATCCCGGCAGCAGATCAAGGAAGAAGTCCGCATCGTGGGCATCAAACGATCGCAGTCCCTTGGGAACGACCTGCACGTCTGCTTTCTTCTGCTGCGTCACTGGTGAAGCAGGCTGAAGCCACGCTTCCAGATCTTCTGCAAAGAGTTCAGCGGATGCGTAACGATCGGTCACTTTCTTGCTGATCGCTTTCAGGCAGATGCGTTCCAGTTCGGCGGGAATTGTGTCGTCGAAAGAACGTGGAGGCCGAGGATCGACGGAAATCACCTGATGCAGTGTTTCCATCACCGAACTGCCGCGAAACGGCTTCTTGCCTGTCAGCATTTCATACAGCACGACGCCCAGCGAAAACACATCACTGCGACCGTCCAGACGGTGCCCTTCCGCCCGAGCCTGTTCGGGACTCATGTAGGCAGGCGAACCGGCAATGGCGACCTGCTTCAAATAGTCTTCTTCCTTCATCGCCAAACCGAAGTCAGCCACAAACGGCGTGTTCGTGCGTTCTTCGATCAGGATGTTGGCAGGCTTGATGTCGCGGTGAATCAGTCGATGCTGGTGCGCGTAATACAGGGCTCGGGCGACTTGAGCAATCAGCACGGCCGTTTGCTTTTGGTCAGGGCGCTTGTCTGCGATGACGTCCTGCAGTGTGCTGCCTTCGATCAGTCGTGAAACCACATACACGGATCCGTCCGGAGTGCGGCCCATGTCGTAGACGGGAACGATCTGTGGGTGTTCCAGCTTGGCCACGGTGCGAGCTTCCGCCAGATAGGCTTCTGCATCTTCGGCTTTCTTGAAACGTGATTTTCTCGGTACTTTGATGGCGACCGCACGTTCCAGTTCTTCGTCCCAGGCTCGATAGACGCGGCCAAAAGTCCCATGTCCGAGTTCTCCATGTAGTCGGTAGCGGCCAATTCTTTGGCTGCCATCGCCGGGGACCGAACCAGACTGACTGGTCATCAGGGCTGCGGGTGCGATAACCGTTTGTGTGAGCGGAATTGCGGCCGACTTGCGATCAAACAGCATGAAGTCATCGGGGTTGTGTTCCCATGCTTTGAAGACGTCCACATCGAGCGGATTGCCGTTGGAGAATCGCTGGCGATATTCTTCCAGCGTCGGCTGCTCGCCGCGTTCTCGCCGAAACCACAATTCGGTTCTCAGCAGTTCCCGGAACAATTCGGGACGAGACGATTCCGGAGCGGCTGCCAAATAGTCTTCCAACGCTGGTCGCGACGCTTTTACCTTCCATGCAGCTTCAAAGGCGTCGCAGATTTCATCCATCTCCATCAGCCCCATGTTGCTCAGGACAGCCGATCGCTGCGATGTTCCGGAGCCACCATGCGTTGATGACAGTCCAGACAGCTTCTGCTCAAGCTGATCGGCTAGCTGTGGAAAGCGGCGAACGTATTCTTCAACCTGCGGCAATTGATTGTTTTGTAGCCGAGCCAGGAATTCGCCCGCAGTCAGTTCCAGCACTAGCTGCCCGTAGTCGGCCTTGTCAGGAAACGCCGCCAAGTATTGTTCGACCCGCAACGGCGACGTCGTCTGCCACCGATGCTGCTGGTCGATGCGAATGACGTCGATGAAATCCTGATGCGACAGGTCGGCTCGATTCTTCAGGAATGCCAGCGCGTCGGGGGGAGCTCCTGCAGACTTCCAAAGTTGTTCGAGTGCGATCGCGTGATTCATTGTTGATTTCTGACGAACTGTAGATTTCGAACTGGCCTACCTATCGTAATTCAGGACTATTCCGGAAGTGTATTGAGCGTTCCTCACAACAGCCAATGAATCCGCACCAAAAGTGCCGGTTGCCTGCCGGTTTCGCCGTAAACCAGGAGAGGTTCAAAATCTGTGAGGGGTATCGCAAGTGATCCGTGATTTTAAAGATGTACCGCGACGATGGTGCAAGAGATCAAAATTGTTTACCGTGGTTTTCCCAGCAGGTTGTCCCTGACTATCAATTCTCCATTATCTTGAGGGCTCACTGAAATGATTGACGCAGAACCAGTTCAACGTTCCGTTCTCTCTTTCATATTCCGAGCACTGGGTTGGTACTACGCTGACGATTCCTGCGTACCTTGCGGCAATTATTGGGGCGTTCGTTCGGTCGATGTCGTCCACTGGAGAATCTCCGAAATCCTGAGTGAAGAGTGGAACACGCCTCGCAGGCACTGGTCCGATGGGAGTCGATTTAACAAAGTAGACGTCACTCTCCGAGTGACGCAGCCCGCGTTTCGCGGGCCGCAGGAATCATCACTCGGCGAGTGATGTCTACTATAAACACAAATCGAGTGCCATTGAACGTTACCTTCCCGGTTGGGCCGCAGCAGCCAGGGATCGGAGGACTAACATCCTGCCGCCCGCCTAACCGCGATCTCTCGCATCATCAGGGTTAGGGTTCTGTCTCTGTTGGTGCGGCTTCTGGCACTGGTTCCGGGTTTGCAGGTGGGGCTGGGATCAGGGCTTTGTATTCCGGGAGGTCGTGGAGCGGGGCGAGGTCAGAATCCTGCTGCATGTGGGCAAAGTCATTCCAGCCTTTGTCGATGGAAAGCTTGAGGGCCGCCAAGGATTGTTGAGTCAGTTGCTCGCGTTTGGCGGCTTGATCTGCAGTAAGCTCGGTCCCTTCCTCGGCTTAAACTGCGGCCGCACATAGACTGAAAACGCGGGCGGTGTTGTAGACTTGACCGTTTTTTACGTTCGGCTGAGCATCGGTGAGTTCAAGTGGCCGTAACTCACCCGCCTTCAGGCTTTGGCGGTTCAACTCCGTCCCGACGCACTGACAATAGTCCATCGATATGGCCCGTCCGGTGAGCAGTGCAGGATGCCAGCCCCTCGAACCGATGGTTCATTCTGTCGAAACTACAACTCTTACATTCGCCCAAACGCAAGGATCGTAATGTCATCCTTCTGCGGAGCCGCACCAGCGAAGGATTCCACGTCGGCCAGCAGGTTGCGGCAGATGGTTTCAGGATCGTGGGCCGATGCCTGCAGCGATGCTCGAAATCTGGCTTCTCCGAATTGTTCGCTTTGAGTTGTCATGGCCTCATCAACACCGTCGGTTCGCAGGACGACGACATCACCGGGAGCAAGCTGCAAAGTTGTAGTTTCGTAGACAACCCCCGCGTCGAAACCTATTGGTGCACCGGAACGTTCGGTTCCAGGATTCAACAACGATCCATCAGCACGACGAATCTCTGGCGGCATGTGGCCCGCGTTGCTGAACGTGACACTTGTAGTTGTCAAACCTGGCTTCCACCGACGCGCGGTCGGCTGGGGAGCCGAATTGTCGGCTGGGTTAGCCCACGCATCCGGCCCTATCCCCCACTGGCTTCACGCCAGTGGATCGAAGGTTTGACAACTACAAACATTGCTCGAAAACACAAGCGAAAAACCCCACTGGCTTCACGCCAGTGGTTTACAGGTTTGGAAACTACTGTATCAATTCTTCCCGCAGCGATTTTCAACAAAGGCAGAGAATTCACGAACGTTGGTCATCTGCGTTTCCAGATCTTCCAGAGGCACGTTGGAATCGTGAATGGATTTCATTCTTCGAGCCAGCATTTTCCAGTCACGCGAATCAGGTGCGGGAAGTGTCAGGTCTTTCGCGTTGCCTCGCACAAGTCGCAGGCAATCAATCAGCTCGCGCAGGAAAATGTAGGCAAGTTGGATCGAGTCACGATCCGCTGGTTCGATCAGATTCAGTTTTGCCGCTTCGTTCAAAGCCCGCAGCGTATTGGGATGACGCAGTGAGGTCATCGTTGTGCCGAAAGTCATCTGTAGTGATTGAACGGCATATTCGCAATCCACAATTCCGCCGTCACTCAGCTTGGCGTTGATCGCTCCACCGCGCACAAGCTGCCGAATCTGTCGTTCTCGCATGGCGTGCATGGCCGCGAATTCAAATTGGCCAGCCTCGTAGATTGCTCGATGGCATGCAGCCGTCACGGTTGTCTGAAAATCCCGGTCCCCGGCGACACTTCGAAACTTGACCAGAGCCTGTCGTTCATAAGGCCATGCGGGCCCGTCCGAGGCATAATATTTCTCAAAGTCCTGCAAAGAAACGGCACCGGAACCGGCTTGTCCGAACGGACGCATTCGCAAATCGACCTGGAAAATACCGTCTCGCGGCGCGACGATGCCTGTGGCGACAGCGTTGATGAGATGATCAAAGAACGCTCCGTTCGATATGGCATTTGTTCCGCTGGTACGACCTGGTTCAGCGAAGATCAAAATAAGTTCAATGTCTGACGCAAATCCCATTTCAATGCCGCCGAATTTTCCAAGACCTGCCAGAGCCCATCGACATTCGGTTGTGCCGTCTTCGCACAATGGATGACCATATTCAGACACGAGTTGTTTCCATGCTACTTCCAGTGCGTTGGTGACAACGATTTCTGCCAACTCTGTCAGTTCTTCTGAAAATGCTCCAAATGGACGGCAATGTCCAAGGACATGTCGCATGTCGATGCGAAACAGATTTCTGTCTTTGAACTCGTTCAATGCCAGCCATGCCGCTGCTGTGTTGTCGGCGATGTCACATGCCTTATTCAATTCATGCTGCAGTGATTCGCGATCTTCGCGAACCGCCAGTTCTTCTGGATTTGCCAGCAACGGAAACAGTTGCTGATGGCGCGACTGCAAGAATGCTTCCCACAGGTATTGGCTGATGCCCAGAACGCGTGCAACAGCATGCAGTACATTCGATCGACGCAGCGACTTCATGTTGTCGAACCATGCGACGGCAGGCTGCAGTCGCGACACCAAATCGCGAAACCTTGCCAGTGCATGGTGTGGATCGTTTGTTGTCGGAAGCCAATGGGTGAACTGTTTGATCAGTGTGGCCGCGAGTTGGAGTTCCTGCAGACGTTCCTCGCTGTCGATCGGCCGACCATTGCGTTCACGAACATACAACACGTCGCGCACCTGACTGCCTTCCGCGTCAATGATTGCTCGCAGCACTCGAAAACGACTTAAAGACAACGCGCTGGCCAGTTCATACAGAAATCCCCAGGAATCAGCACCAGTGATATTCATCTGCGTCAGCACCGAATCCGGAAGCCGAATGAGTTCGACATCCAGTTCGGCAGACGTCGATTCAGACTCTGACTGCTGCGGAACGGCGTCGCAGAATCGCGAAAGCAATTCCGCTCGAACGTCGTCAATACGGTTGTTTCGTGAAAGCAGACTCAATCGCGAGATCTCATCCTGCAGTGATTTCGCAAGACCTTCCGCAATCATCGCAGACTCTGACGTGTCGCCGTACGAAATTTCAATTCTCACTTCGAAACATGCCAGAAAGCGACCGGTTACGCAGCGATCTCCGTAGCCGTTTACGCCGTCACCAGTCAGCGCATCGCCACGTCGGATGTCCAGGCGATAGATCGACAGCAGCCCGCAGATGACCGACAACCATCCGGAGAAATCTTTGCCGCAGACGATCAGATTCCAGTGATCAGTGGCCACGAGGTTTTGTCGTACGGAAACGATCGCGTCGGAACCGGCATCCACCGCCGCAAAAATTTCGACCAGTTGGAGTTGTCGCTCCGATAATTGTTGCAGTTGCGCATCGGACGATACGTTTGGTGGCGATAAATCGTCCGGTAATCCTGTTGCTGTTCTGTCATTCGATACTGCACCCGAAGCTATGGACTTCGAGGCTGATTCGAACTGCAGGCTTTCATCGAAGATGGTGCGTACTGCAAGTCGATGTTCATCGAATCGCAGCATCAGTGTTGCCGCGTCCGGATAGTCCAGTCGATTCGCCAGCCATTCCAGTTGACGCCGATCTGATGGCAACTCGTGCGTCTGCTGATTGTGCAACAGTTGCAGAGAATGCTCGACTGTTCTTAGAAAAACATACCCTGCACGCAATTGTCGATACCATGCCGCGCTGATCAGACCGAACTCGGCAAGTCGCACGAGCGAATCGAGCGTATTGAAGCTGAGAATTCGTTGTTCCCGTTCGCCGTGAATCAACTGCAGGCTCTGGACGAGGAATTCGATGTCGCGAATTGAACCGACGCCCAGTTTGACCTCGGAATAGAGCTTGCCACGTTGTCGCAGTCTCTGTTCGATGAGTTCCTTCATCTGATGAATGCTGTTACGGATATCCACCGCGGAATCAGTGAACAGCAGAGGGCCGATACGTTTCAGAAATCGATGTCCAACGCTGCGATCACCGGCAACGACGCGAGCTTTGAGCATCGCCTGCTTTTCCCATGTTGCAGCGTCCTGAATCAGATAATCAGCGTACGCCGAAATAGTGCTCACAAGCGGCCCGGCTTCACCCCACGGGCGCAGTCGCAAATCCACACGATACAAGAATCCTGGCGGTGTATTTTCCGCCAATCCTTCGATAGTCAGTCGAGCCACCCGTTGTATCAAGGATGAATCCTGATCACAGATTAACACCAGGTCAATGTCTGAACTGTAATTGAGTTCCTCACCGCCGTGCTTGCCGAGACTGATCACAGACAGCGACAAGTCTGTGACGTTCGCATCCTTCATCGCAAAATTCAAACAGCACTGCACCATCGCGTCTGCAAGCAGCGAAAGTTGCAGGGTCACAAAACGCAAATCCAGCAGGCCAAATGCGTCGCACATTCCGATCCGCAACAATTCGCGTCGCTGAAACTTCCGCAGAGCGGAAAGTTTCTGCGTCCGATTCATGGCAGTTGTGATTTCAGTTGTTGCTTCCTGCACGAACTGTTCACGAGCCTTCATTTCAGAAGTGCGTCCGCTTAACGTCAATGTCGTCAGGTAAGGCGGATCAGCTAACAGCGTCTGTATCAGATAGGGACTCGCACAGGCAAGTCGTGCCAGAATTCCCAACGCACGTGGAGTTGCGTTGAACAATCCAAAAACATCAAACTGACCAGCCGCGTTACGAACGTACTGATCAATCACGCTAAGGACAAAATCCTTCAGCGGAGCGTCCTGGCAGACTCGCTGCAAATGCCAGTACCATGCCGGTTCTTCTTTCAGGATGGAACGTTTTTCAGGATTCGCGGCGATCGAATCTCGCCACAACGATCGGATTCGCATCAGCGCGCGTACGCCTGCTTCGGGCTCTGCAAACCCAGCAGCCTTAAGCTGACTGACATTAGCTTTGAGTTTCGATTCGATCAGGTTGTCGAAAGATTGGAGCATAAAAGTCCAGACAATCCCGCTCTGGGGTAGAATCTGAGAGATGGTCATCGTCCCGTCGATGGCGGGGTCGTACAGGCTGGGAGGCCCTGGAACAAGGAGACCGAAATTTGGGTCCGTTGAAGCACGGCTGGGAATAGTAACCGTGTTGCACGATTCAAGTAACGCTGCGGCCATTCCCGAGACAAATTAGCACACGAAGCCCGGATGTCAGAAGCGGACGTACGGAAATCGCTTCCAAAACACAAGAATACGATTGATCGTTTCTGACTGAGAGTTCGCTTCGAGCGGGCGAAAATGTGACGTGCCAGATGACGCTCGAAGGGGTTTAGCTGGTACGATCGACGGCGATGCGATCGACGACACGCGTGACACCTGCGACGCGCTTAGCGGATTCAACAGCAACCTGACGCAGGTGGAATGTCGGCAGTCGGCCCTGAAGCTCAACCACGCCGTTCTCCACGCATAGTCCCAGCGTTCTGTAAGGCGTGAAACCTTGCTGCCCCAGATGTATGATCAACCGCTGATGCAGTTCGCGGTCTATGTCTTCGCAAGTTGAAAGATTCTCCAGTGTCATCAGCAGGTCGCCTCCATCGCTTTGACCAGTGCATTCCTTAATAGTACTGCGCTATCGTTGAAGTCTGCGTTCGACATACTCAACCTGGACGTCGGTCAGTGAGACGTTGCGATCTGTAATCTGAATTTCCATAACTCTGCTCTTTATTCAAATGGGCTCAAGCGGCGCTTGGTGTAAACGGCAAATCTTACAACCTTACCGAGAATCGACTATTTCAAACTTAGCTGTTGAACCATTGATTCTGTTAAACTATCTTTCTCTCCATGGAATGGCTCAACTATCACCACCTGCTGTATTTTTGGATGGTCGCTCGTGAAGGCACGATTTTGCGCGCCGCAGAGAAATTGCATATCGGGCAGCCAGCCATCAGCACGCAGTTGCGCAGTCTGGAAGAATCGCTTGGACATAAGCTGTTTCAGAAGTCCGGGCGTACGCTCCAGTTGACCGAAACAGGCAAGACCGTGTATCGATATGCGGACGAGATCTTTTCGCTTGGGCGTGAAATGGTCGATACGCTCAAGGGACATCCGGTGGGCAAGCCGGTTCGATTCGTTGTGGGGATCGTCGATGCGATGCCAAAGTTGATGGCCCGTCGACTTCTGGAACCTGCGTTGCGATTATCTGACGATCTGCGGCTTGTTTGTGTGGAAGACACTTTGGAACAACTGCTCAGTGAGTTGGTGCTGCATAACGTCGATATCGTGCTGTCCGACACGCCGGTCACTGCCGCGTTTAAAGTGCGAGCCTACAATCACGCTCTGGGAGACTCCGCAGTTGGTCTTTTCGCGACGAAAGAGCTGGCTCTTCGTTATCGAAAGGGGTTTCCGGAATCGCTGAATGGTGCCCCTTTGCTTGTTCCCGGGCGCAGTTCTGCCCTGCGACGTGCTCTGGACTCCTGGATAGAAAGCCATGACCTTCACCCGCTGATACGTGCTGAGTTTGACGATACGGCGCTGTTGAAGGCATTCGGACAAACAGGCGAAGGGCTCTTTCCAGGCGGCCTTGTCATTCAGGATGAGATCTGTCGACAGTTCGAAGTGGAACTCGTTGGCGAAGTTGAGGGCGTTCGCGAACACTTCTTCGCGATCTCGGCCGAACGAAAAATCAAGCATCCGGCCGTGCTTGCGATCGCCAGCACCGCGAAATCAGATCTGTTTGTATGACAGCCAGAGCGACGGTTGGCGTTTCTGCCAGCAGCATTGGCCTGATTGCGGACGTTTCAGAGCACACCGCAGAATTAGGAACAGTCCTGAAATAAAGTACGTCAGCCTTTCCAGACTGATATGTTCCTCTGCGTGTCAGGCTGGAAAGCCTGACCTACTTTGCGGGACTGTTCCTTATCGGCGGGGCAGCGTAGATGTCTCCCGCGACAGACAGTGCAACGCAAAACGAACTTGCGAAAACATGGCGCGACCCTGATGGTTTTATCAGTGCCTCACCTAATGCAGTGGCCCCCTGAATTTCGTTCGAAGGCCGTTCGGTTTGAATTTTTCTATTCTTCGGCACTGACAATTCGAATTATCCCGCGCAGTCTGTTCGCGTAAAATTTTTCGCGAAGCGAAGGCAGGAAACATGGACTCAGTTTCCTTGTCGATTCATCAGTTCCAGATTTCCGGGAGGACTAGCCATGGTGATGCCGAACAATTTCGGTCGAAAGATCAGCCGAAAAATCGATCTGCAACTCGCGCACCGCGAGGAGGCTTTACTGAAACTTTATTCACGCAGAGTCCATCATGATCTGTTGCGGCATAGGCTTTCTGCAATGACATGTGCGATGGATAGTCACCTGCTTGAACGACTGATTGAGCTGGGCTTCGATTCAGAGAATCTGGAGGCCATTCGGTACGCACCGATCGCGGAAGTCGCCTGGGCCAGCGGAAGGGTGACGCAACTTGAACAGGTCTTTGCGATGAGTGGCGCGTTGTCGGTAGATACGCTGAGCGTGCCAATGGCATTAGAGTTGTTTCAATCGTGGCTTGGGAAACGACCAGACAAGGCTCTGTGGTCGCTGTGGGAAGATTACACGACCGATCGACTTGCTGTCTCCCGAAATCCTGAGGAAGAACAGTTCGGTCAACAATTGTATGCATTCGCCTTGCGAGTCGCGTGTGCCTCCGGAGGTCTACTGGATCAGGGCGACATTTGCGGCACTGAGAAGCGAGTTCTGGATCGGATTGCACGAGTCTACAAGATCAATCCTCAACATGCGGGACAGGATGATTGATACATTGCTTCTCCGAGGGCGCCACTGAGAACCAGTAGAATCAACAATAATTTGATTAAATTGAATTATTAGCGAATGCTTGAATGGCTCGTCCGATTCAGATTGACGATGCTCCTAGGGAGAAGTGATTGGTTGTGTTGAATCAATACACTGGGTTCGTGTCATTGGTCGATATTGTTTTACTGTCATACACTTCTTGCCCACGAGCTACTACAATTGCTCATCCCTCATTAAGTTGAGAGCAAAACGGCCGGTGATCGAGAGATAGCCTGAACGGCGAACTGCTGCCACCTGCAGCTCTCTCAAGAGACCACAATATCACTGAAATGGACGACTTAGACAGAGGCCAGGCTATTCGATGAGCAGTATGGAATCTTCAGGAACAGATAATGAAGGAGATTTGGTCTCGGCCACATGGATTTTTGAACAGATCATTCTTAGCGACGGTCTGCATGTGGACCGTTCCAGAATCAGGCGGGCTGTTGACCAGGCATCTCAAACGTACGTGGGTGCGGCTGAAGGTGGTTGGTGGCGGTGGGCCGTGGAGACGGGGCAGAGTCTCGGTCGCAATTGTCGGGTGATCGATGGCGATCTGCAGCAACTGGTCCAACTCGCCCGCAACGGCGTGGTTGTGATCCTGCGGTCAAGCGATGGCAGATTCTGGCACTCGCTGACTATGGATGGTCGACGACTGAAATTTACGACCGCCGGTGATGTGCCTGTTTCCCAAGTGGCATCGTTCCGTAAGATCAAGAAGCAGCTGCGCCTGGAGGGTTTCGAAGGAACTCTGCGTTGTGTCGTGGTGGAATCTTCGCTGACAGCTTCTGATTCGTTGCTTTCAGGGGCCGGTGAGAAGAAACCTTTTCAGCGGTTGATGTCACTTCTGCGAGCTGAAAGCAGGGATGTCTGGGTTGTCGTAATCTTCGCGCTGGTGTCCGGTATGTTGACGATGACGACACCGTTGGCGGTCGAGGCATTGGTCAATACGGTCGCCTTTGGTCGGTTTCTGCAGCCGGTGATTGTGCTTTCTTTGATGCTGTTGGCGTTCCTGATTTTTCAGGCTGCGATGAAAACCGTGCAGACGTTCGTTGTTGAAATCATCCAGAGACGTCTTTTCGCACGAGTTGCTGCGGACTTGTCGTTTCGACTTCCTCGTACGCGCGTTGAGGCTCTTGACGATAAGTATGCGCCAGAGCTCGTCAACCGTTTCTTCGATATTGTCCTGGTGCAGAAGATCAGTGCTCAATTACTTCTCGACGGGATTTCGCTCGTCTTGGGCATCGCTGTCGGTATGGCTGTGCTCGCGTTTTATCATCCTTATCTGCTGGCAATCGATGTCGTACTGGTCCTGGCAATCCTGTTCATGATATTTGTATTGGGATTCGGTGCGGTCAAAACCAGCATCAAGGAATCCAAGGCGAAGTATGCGATGGCCGCCTGGCTGGAAGATCTGGCGCGATGTCGCACGACTTTCCGCTATGACGGTGCGGCCGGATTTGCCCTGGAACGTGCAGACCATCTGATCTACGACTATCTGACTGCACGCAAGAAACATTTCAGGGTGCTGATGCGGCAGATTATTTTTACGCTGCTGTTGCAGGCGCTGGCCAGTACTGGCTTGCTGGCAATTGGTGGGTGGCTGGTTATTTCCGGCCAATTGTCCCTGGGACAGCTGGTCGCGGCGGAGTTGATCGTGGCCGTTGTGGTTGGTTCGTTGGCTAAGCTCGGCAAGCACATTGAGAGTTTTTATGACCTGATGGCATCCGTCGATAAACTCGGTTCACTGTTTGATCTGCCGATCGAGCGTACGGATGGTCTGCTGACGATGGGCTCGGGAACCGGAGTTGCGGCCAAGGACGTTTGCTATTCGCTGCCGGATGGACGTGAGGTCATGAAGGATTTTTCCTTGACAATCAAGTCCCGGCAAAAGGTGGCCATTACCGGTCCCAGCGGCTGTGGCAAAAGTTTGTTTTTGGACATGCTGTTCGGGCTCCGGGAACCAACGTCGGGGTTGGTGACTGTGAATGGCATCGATCCGCGCGATGTGCGTCCGGATGTACTGCGAAGGCATGTCGCTCTGGCACGTGATATAGAAATCTTTGATGGGACGATTGCAGAAAATGTGCATCTGGAGCGCCCCGACATCAGCATCGGCGATGTCCGAACGGCATTGGAAATTGTGGGCCTGCTGCCAACGATTCAACAACATCCGCAAGGTCTCGACACGCACTTGACGCCCTCAGGAGCGCCATTGACAACAAGTCAACTGCGTTGCCTGATGATAGCACGCGTGATCGCGGGCGCGCCTGAGATCGTGTTGTTGGACGAAATCATGGACAGCTTGTCTGACGATGGTTCCGCACAGATTCTGCAACGAATCATTGATGCGGAAACACCGTGGACGATTTTGCTGGTGACAAATCGAGACAAGTTAAAATCAATGATGGATCAGGTGATTCAGGTTTCAGGAGCACAACCATGATAAATCCATCCACAATCACTGATGCATCGATCGCTGCAACACCTGGCCGTCGCCGATCGATATTCACCCCGGTTGCCTACAATGATACTTTGATGCCATCGCTGCAGTTGGTGAAATCATCACGCCTCGCGCGGCAAGTTGCAGCGGTGCTGTTGGTGCTTTTAGTCGCAACAATTGCGCTGATGGCTTTCGCCCCGTGGCAACAGACAATCACTGGTGCTGGCTACGTCATCGCCTATGCGCCGCGCGAACGGCAGCAGGTGCTGGAAGCGACAATCAAAGGCCGCATCTTCCGCTGGAACGAAGATCTTGTTGAGAACTCGCGTGTGTCAAAAGGAGAATTTATCGCTGAAATCCGTGACCTTGACGATTTATTTTCTTCACGGCTGCAGGGACAACTGGATACCACTGCGGCCGTTCTGAATGCATCTCAGAAGATCGTTAAAGCAACTGACGGGCAACTGGAGGCATATAAGCGAGTGCAGATAGAAATTGAAGCGGCTCAGGATGCCTATGTGCAATCGGCCACAGAAAAAGTCACGGCGGCCGAACAGAAACTTGCAATTGCCGCAGCCGCGGTTCCGCAACTACAGCCGGCTTATGATCGGGCAAAAATGCTTGAAGCTGCTGGTAACATCGCGTTGGAAAAGCTGCAGGAGATTGAACGTAAGTTGCTCGAATCGGAGAGTAAAGTTTTAGAGGAAAAGGCCAATGTTTCTGCCGCCCGCGCGGAACTGCGCGGGAAGCAAAGCGATCGATTAGCTTACATGCACAAAGCCGAAGCCGACGTGCGTTACTACGAAGGCGCGCTCGATAAAGCGAAAGCCGAGGTGTCCAAGGCAGAGAAGGAACAATTCGAAATGAAGTCCAAAGTCGCGCGACAAGATGCACAGGAAATCGTTGCGCCGTTTGATGGCTACCTGGTGCGTTTGAGTGCGAATTCAGGTTCGCAGATGGTGAAGGAAGGCGATCCGATCTGCACGATCGTGCCTGAAACGAAAGATCGTGCGGTGCAGCTTTGGCTGGACGGAAATGATGCACCACTTGTGGCTGCCGGACGTCATGTGCGATTGCAGTTTGAAGGCTGGCCTGCCATCCAGTTCGCCGGTTGGCCATCAGTCGCTGTCGGCACGTTTGGAGGAACGGTTGTGTCAGTCGATATGGTGGATAACGGCAAAGGGAAATTTCGCTGCCAGATTCTGCCGGACAAGACTGAAGTGAATCAATGGCCTCAGGATCGGTTCCTGCGCCAGGGAGTGCGAGCGAACGGCTGGGTGCTGCTGGAACAGGTGCCGCTGTGGTTCGAAGTCTGGCGAAAACTCAACGGATTCCCACCGACCGTTGATGTGGAGTCTTCAATGTACTCGGTCGAGAAGAAAGACGACGCTGAGAAGAAGTAGCACCAATGTACCCATTGCGATCCGCGTGATGAAGGGGGGGGGGGGACGGAGGACGGCTACATTCGACCGTGCCGATCGTTCCGGCAATAACGATTTCGCTTTAACCCTATTGCGAATCCAA
>Ga0105053_10002422_pt1 | contig 28987 bp, 7 predicted proteins | sample BON01_FD_78093 | JGI IMG/M metagenome (GOLD analysis project Ga0105053, IMG submission 78093) | Freshwater microbial communities from Lake Bonney liftoff mats and glacier meltwater in Antarctica - BON-01 | ecosystem: Environmental > Aquatic > Freshwater > Ice > Glacier meltwater | place: Lake...
AAAAAAAAAAAAAAAATAATCTCCTTTTTTTTTATAATCCTAATTCACACCAATTTTAAAAAAAATTTTTTTTTTTTTTTTTTTTTTCTAAGATCCTATATAAATGTCTCCCCGTAAGACAAATGGAGATAAAGCTATGGCCACTCGGTTTGGGATTTGCCTAGTTTCCGAAAAAAGTGCGATGTAGGTAGTTTCAGTTTCTCTTACTCGTACTTAAGTAGGTAGGTAGGTAGGTAGGTAGGAGGGGTGGTTCGAGGGTTTTGGTCAGAAATAGGCATCAGGTGCAGGATAGTAAATATTGTACACACGCGCGCACGTGGTGTTGAGTAACGGCTTCCTCTGCTGAAGTCTTCACAGCAAGCTTGGAGCCAACTTCACAACCAGCCGTTTTACTGTCGCGCTCGGCGCGAGCAGCTAGCTAGCAATGGTGGTCACGGAACAATCGCTCTGCGGCGCCGACGACAAGCGCCACCGGTCGTTTGAGGCTTTGACGTCATGGATGGAGCATCGCTTCGCCCGCTGCCGCGGGATCAGCCTCCCTAACCTCATGCACATCACGTGGCAGGTATTGTCCGCGGATGCGGCTTCCGAATTGCCATCCGAGCCTGAGCTCACCCCTGCCCGCGCGTGTGCCCCACCCCCAGCCGGAGGACGGCACGAACTTTACGCTGCGCAAGCGCGCGCCGCAGTTCCATATCTCGGAGCGCTTCTGCGAGAACTTTGGCGTGCGGCCCGCGGCGCCTCCGCACCCCGGCGCCCAGATCGCAGTGCCCCTGAAGAGCGACGAGCTCAACTTCTACCAGCTCGCGATCACGCACTCGGACGGCCTGACCAAGGACGAGTGCTTCGTCCACGTGCGCGAGATCCTGCTCGGGCTCGCGCAGGCGGCGGGCGCGGGGGAGGAGGTGGTGGTCGACTTTGGGATCGGCATCTTTATTTCGCTCAACCGGGACGTGAGCTTTGACTTTGGCGCCAACGGCGCGGGGCAACTGGCGCTGCGCAAGGGCGGCGATCTCAAGGTGTCGCTCGACCCGATGATGGGCGCGCGGGCGAGCGCCCACGCGCCGACGCTCCTGCTGGTGGGCGCGGGACGCGGCGGGGGGATGTCGCACTTTGGCAGCCGGCTCGGCTCGTCGGAGCTCAGCGCTGTCGACTCGGAGGTCGAGACGCAGCTGCTGCGCGAGATCGACCTGCTCGACCCGGAGACGCGCGCGCGCGGCGGGAGCCTCTCGCAGCTGCTGGAGGAGCCCACCTACTCGCGCATCGGCCAGGCGCTGCAGCTCGACCCGGACGCGCTGCGGGACCGGCCCCTCTCGGAGCTCAACGACGCCTTGATAGGCCGCGCGGCGGCGCTCGAGGCGCAGCTGCTCACGGTGCAGCGCGCGACGCAGGAGCTCGAGGCGCGGCTAGACCAGCAGGAGCGGCAGCGTCCGGCGGGCTCGAACCTCTCATTGCGGCGCGGCCAGCGCGGGCCGCAGCAGCACCCGGCAGCGGCGGCAGCGGCGCGCGGCGTCAGCTTCGCCGGGCCCGGCGGGCTCACGCTGGGCGGCACGACCCTCGGTGGCGGCAGGCAGCGGCGGGCACTGCCCGTGCGGCGGGCGCCGGCCCCGCCGCAGCGGGGGGGGGTTTCGCCGCACGGTGGGCTGGGCGCTGGCGGCGCGCCCATCCTCTCGGTCGGCTTCCACGGCTCGCCCGCGCCCGCCGCGCCCTCGCCGGCCAAGTCGCCCAAGCGCGTCTTTGGCGAGGGTCCCGTCCCCGTCGCTCCACCGCTGCCGCCCTACCGCGGCCCGCTCAGCATGCCGACGCGCGACGCGGCCGAGCGCGCCTGGCGCGCGCACGCGGCGCCCGAGCTCAAGAAGGGCCTGGTCGCGGGGCGCGGGCGGCTCGTCGGCAAGACGGCGCTGGGCGCGATGGTCTCTGCGGCGCCGCCCGCGCCGACGCGGCCCCACTACCGAGCGACCCTCGGGTAGCAGCGTGCGCCTCGCGGCGCGCGGGCCGCTGTCCGGCTGTCGTCAACGAGACGAAGAGACGCGTGTGTGATGTGGTGTCGTGGTCGTGGGTTGTGGCTGGTGGCCTCGTGGCTGTGGCCACCTCGACAAAGCTATCGCCGCCGGCGGCGTCGTAGGTATAGGTAGAGCGGTAGAGCTTGGCAAGAACGCAACAGACAACAGAAACAGATAGAGATATAGGTGAGATGGAGCTAGAAGTTAATTGATTGCTGAGCTTTCACAGCTTTCAGCTTTCGCGCGTTATTGCTACACATTATAGATGAACACACTACCTACGACCTACGACTACGACTATGAGTATGAGGACGATGAAGAAAAAACAGCCCACATCTATTATGATATCAGCAGGTCAGCCGCAGCCTCCCTTTTGGGATTGGGATTGGGAGCCGGCGGTACACGTACTGTACATGTACGACGATGCGATGGCGATGATGATGATGATGATGATAATGATGAATGTATATTGCGGAGAAGGAGTAGGAGTAGGATACAAGTAGGTATAGGTAGATTTAAAAAGCTGCCTGCGCGGCGCCTATAACTATAATAGATCTATAGGTAAGTCGCAGTCGCCGTTTCCTTTTCATCATCAAGCTGTAAGCTGTATAAGTATAAACATTAACTCTAACTCTTTTTATTTTTTTATTAACTAATCATATATAGTTCAATCAATCACCAATCACCAACCGATCACCGATCACCCCAGTCGGTACGTCGGTACTGTTTCTGATTACTTTGTGTGGTGTTGTGCCGACTCACACATATCACACATAGCCGCCATATAAATAGTAAATAACATGAACGATGCATAGTGCATGGTTTTTTCCCACACAATTTCAGTTCCCAGTTCCAGTTCCAGTTTCATTATATATAATATATATATATATATATATATATTCAGTATTCAGTTTCGAATCCTCAATCAGTCGCATACACTTCTCCACTTATTCTTATTCTTAGTTGTTCGTGGAGTTAGGGTTAGGGTTAGGGTTAGGGTTGACCCCCTTACCTTCACCCCTTACCCTCCTTTTTCTGTCATATGCATGCATTGCGCTTGCTGCTTGCTGCTTCGCACGCGCTTGTGCTTGCCTTATTTTTTTTTTTTAATTTATAATTCGCTTGCCTTATTTTCCTTTTATTAAAAGCAAAAAGTTGCTTGTGTGCTTGATGCTGCGCTTGCTAAACTTTCCTCTTATATATAATACTCTTACTTCCCTCTGGCTGCCTTCAATTGCCGCATTTCACTCCAGGTCGCTATGCATGTACTTCAAACCCTGTTCATTCACCCATTCATTATTGGATTGCCTTCATTCACATGAATCATCGCCGGCCGGCAGGACGACGTGACGACCGGCCGGATCATGGGCGACAACTCGACTGCTGACGCGCCAATGGCGGCGCCGGCGGTGCCGACCAACACGACTGGCGGCGCTGCATTGGCGCCGGCGGTGCCGACCTACACGACTGGCGGCGCACCCCTGCCACTTTCCCAGCTGAGCGTCTCGCAGCTCAAGCTGCTCGCGGCACACCACGGCGCCGCGCCCAAGGCTGGCGCGACGCGCGCCGAGCTCGAGGCGGCGTGCACACGGCTCGGCGTAACCTCGGGCGCGCCGGCGGACATTGCGAGCGGCAAGGCGGCCGGCCGGCCGTGCATCCCGTCGGGCTCTCTCATCGCCCACTTTGAGACGGCCGAGGGGGAGCGCACTGGCCCGCAGCTGGATGTGCCGGCCGAGACGACCGCGGCGCAGCTGCAGCTCATCATCAACCAGCTGCTCTCCAACGAGGAGAAGGTTCCCTACTCGTTCTATGTAGCGGAGGAGGAGGTGACGGGGACGCTCGCCGACGCGCTGGGCGACGCGTCCGCCGAGCAGACGCTCAAGATCGTCTACGTGCCGCAGGCCGTCTTCCGCGTGCGCGCCGTGACGCGCTGCACGTCAACGCTGTCGGGCCACTCGGAGGCGATCCTCTCGTCGAGCTTCTCGGCCGACGGCCGGCTGCTCGCGACGGGCTCGGGCGACTGCTGCGTCCGACTGTGGGACGTGATGACCGAGACGCCCAAGGCGACGCTCAAGGCGCACCGCGACTGGGTGCTGTGCGTGGCCTGGTCGCCCTGCGGGAAGTTCATCGCCTCGGGCGGCAAGGACGGCCGCGTGGCGCTCTGGTCGGCGGCGGAGCCAGCCTTCCCGCTCAAGGTGATCGAGGCGCACAAGAAGTGGGTCAACCACCTCGCGTGGGAGCCCTTCCACTCCGCCGACCCGGCCACCGGCTCGCGGCTCGCCTCGGCGTCCAAGGACGGAACCGTCCGCATCTGGCAGCGCGTCAACGGCCTCTGCGTCGGCACGCTCTGCGGCCACTCGAGCTCGGTCACGTCGATCAAGTGGGGCGGCGAGGGGCTGCTCTACTCTGGCTCGCAGGACCGGAGCGTCAAGGTCTGGGCGCCCGCAGAGAGCAAGCTGGTGCGCACGCTCGAGGGGCACGGACACTGGGTCAACTGCCTCGCCCTCTCGACCGACTTCGCGCTGCGGCGCGGCCCCTTCGACCACCGCGGCATCACGCCCACCGAGCCCGAAGCTGCGCTCGAGGGCGCGAGGAAGCGCTACGCCGAGGCGCGCAGCCCGGCCGAGCTGCTCGCGTCGGGATCGGACGACTTCACCGTCTTCCTCTGGAACCCCGCGGCCAGCAAGAAGCCCATCGCGCGGCTCACGGGTCACGTGCAGCTCGTCAACGCGCTCTGCTTCTCGCCCGACGCGCAGTGGCTCGCCTCGGGCTCCTTCGACGGCTCGATCCGGCTCTGGGCGGGCAAGACGGGCAAGTTCGTCGCGACGCTGCGCGGCCACGTGGGCGCCGTCTACCAGCTGGCCTGGTCGGGCGACTCGCGCATGCTCGCCTCGGGATCCAAGGACTCGACCGTCAAGGTCTGGGAGATGCGCACGCGCAAGCTCAAGGAGGACCTGCCGGGCCACGCGGACGAGGTCTACTCGGTCGACTGGAGCCCCGACGGCGAGCGCGTCGCCTCCGGGGGTAAGGACCGCAACCTCAAGATGTGGCGGAGGTGAGCGAGAGGCAGGCTTGGAGGCATTCGGTTCTGCAGGTGCCTTGGGCCTTGGGGCCGTCCCTCGGGGCGTGGGACGCGGCAGGCCAGACCAGACGCATCGGCCGGGCGGGGACGCAGCCCCCGCCACAGTACATTACAGGTGAATCGGTGGGTGGCGTTCCTCGCTCCTCGCGGTGAAACTCGAACCCTGTGTCCCGCCCCTGGTCGCGTTGATCTGTGTCCCTTCACCCGCCCTCCCCCCCGTCCGGACGTGGGCAGGCGATACACTATATGTATTTCTGAGGAGTCCTGTGTGTGGGTCGCGCCAGGTTTCCCAACCCAATTGAGGGGTTCGCGCTGGCGCTGAGCACGTCATAAGTAACTGTGACCGGCAACGCTCCATCTGAGGGACTTCCGGTTGGAGTCACATAGATATTTTAGAATCTATATCTATCTATCTACACACGTACAAGCTTGTAATAACGACTGTATTACACAGACTGTATCTGTATAATTAGCAGCCTGCAGTCGTACACTTACACACTTATATAATATATAATATATATATTATATATATATATATAATTATATTATATAATAATAATTATATATATATATATATATATATAATATAAAAAAAATATAAATATATATAATATATATTTATATATATTATATATATATATATATATATATATATATATATATATAAATATAATAGACCCCTGTACTAGTGTACTAGTAGCACTAGCACTAGCTAGTACTAGTCGTAGCTAGTAGTAGTAAGTACTCTCTCTAAAGTCTTATTTCAAAAAGTTGTACACACGTGTCCAGGTGCCAGCTGCCAGGCGGGGAGCTGCATCATATCAGTCAGTCCCCGATGATGATGATGCTGATGATGATACTGTTTGCTTACCCCCACACAGGCCCACCGTGGACCCCCCCCCCAACATTGCAGCACTGCAGCTGACACATGTATGTCACATGTGTGTGACATCACGATGATGATGATGATGATGATTTTATCCCTCGGAACACCCCCCCCTAACACAACACACAGCAGCGAAACGCCCCGCAGCGCCGACACACGAGTGTACCGGGCCGGCCGGTACTGGCCCGAGACGCATCGCTACCTGTTGGCGGGTGGGGTCCCCCCCCGTGGGCTGTTTCGCTGTTTCCCCCCTTGTGCTTGTGGTTGGTGTTTCCCCCCGCGGTGTTTGGGGGCTGTGCCCCCTCCGGTTCTTCGTCGCGCGTTGCTGCTAGCTTTCATGTCTTGTGACCCTGACGCTTCTGGCGTCCCTGTGCCTGGCCGACCTCCCGGCCACCAACACTACCGAAGATTAGGATTAGGGTAGGGTAATGTAGCTCTAAGTGGAACCGCGACGTGGACGTGGCCACCAAAAGGGAGTGAGAAAAAGGCTGGCGAGTAACCACCTCGCCTGTTTACATATACATACCCCCCCCCTTCGTTACCCACCTTAGGTATTAGGACGTATTACAGAAAAAGAGCTGAAAATGGGCGACTTTGCTAAAGCAAAACGGTCCAACCTCAACGGCTGAAATCTGATAATTACCAAGGGGGGTAGCAGGTGAGGTGGTTATTCGCCAGAGAAAAAGGTTTATTTCCGGGCGCCTTCCAAATGGCGTCTTCAATCGAACACCACCGCAAGCTGGAGGCGGAGCAGAGCCGCGCGGCGATCGAAGAGGTTACGTGCGAGCCTAGCTCTTCGGATCGGGATGTCTGCCAGCCGTGCAGCGCGGAGGAGACGGCGGAGATGTACTGCAGGTGGGTTAACCTGATGTATCACACATGCCTGCGGCCGCGTGAGCAGCAGCGCCGGGCCGTGCCTGACCCGCCGCGCCCCCGATCGCTTGCCCGTGCTTCAGCCTGAGCGGCTACAGGCAGGAGGTGCGGTGCTACAGCACCAACATGACGGATTTCCAGGAGGAGCCATACCAGCCGTACCTCACCTACCAGAGCTGCACTCAGCAGGCGAGCGAGCTCGTCGGCCTGGCTAGATTTGAGGTGCGCCACCGCACTCTGGTGCCGAGCGAACACAGTGGCCGACGGCCCTGGCGTCGTGGCGCTTGCGACACTTTGGTCCGTGGGCGGGCGACAAGCGCACCAACCCCAGTCGCCTCCCATTGGCCAACCTACAGGTGATGATGCTGGTGATCTTTGGGCTCGCCTTCACCGTGGTGCGACGGCGGAAACGCAGGCTCGACCGCATCCAGCATGACCGCATCCAGCAGTACTTGAGAGACTAGCTTCGCGCTGTGTGTCGTGTGTGTGTGGTGGTTCATATCATTAGCTCATGTGCGATAGTAGCAATATAGCAATGGCAATAATGTATCAATAATGTGCGTGATAATGGAAATGCTCCCGCGCCCATCCCGCGCCCCCCTGTAGAGGAGCCAACCGTGCTTCGACGCCAGCCATGCGCGTGTACGGCGGCCTGTGACTGCCAGCGAGAGCCGGCTTTTGAGCCTGGTAGTTGCGGTTGTGTGTTGTGGTTGTAGTACAAGCAGTTATAGTTATAGTTATAGCTGTAGGCCCCACTCACGCTCACGATCACGACTCACTCATCACAGCTCACAGACTCAGACGCATGTACATTTGTATGTTCACTGAAACGCCGACCTTCACGCTCCACCTCACCTCGGCCTCGGCGCGTCGGCGCGCGTCTTTGGCCAGCGCCAGCAGCTCCGTGGTTTTGTCCTTGTCCTTGTGCGCGCGCTGTGCGCTGTGCGCCGACGACGTACGCACCGTGCGCGCGGCCCAGCTAGAACTACCGCCACTGCGGCGGGAGCGCAGCATGCATTGCCAACGATCAGATCGACGATATCAGCACGGGCTTAAGCTTAAGCATGAATTGATCCGTCGGATCACACATCGCTTTCACTTTTTCGTCAGCATGCAGCATGATTTTTGACCACACGAAAAATCTTGGGCTGTCTCGCTTCTTAATTATTCTCTTAATAATATTTCAAGATTTATATTATTATTGTTATTAGAACCAATTTATATAGAGCTAGATAATATAGTTTAATATAAATATATACAAAAATCTTGGTCTTGGGCTAAAAGTAAAAGCAATGGCAATGAAACAAAAAAGCAAGATTCCTGGATCTGGAAGATTCGTTCTCGTCGGTTCTCGAGTCCTCAATATATATTATATAGAGGATAGAGGCCTAGCCGGATAAAGGCGATGATATAAGCTACCGACTATCGATCGGCTATCACGGTCAACCCGTGCCGCTTCGCCGCTTCGCCGCTTCCTTCTTCCTTCTCCTTATTCTTATTCCCGCCCGCTGCGGAAGGCGGAAGGGACGATTTATTATTATCGCAGTGCTTCAGCGCAGCGGTAGAATGGGCTGCGGCGCTCCGCATCGGCAGCTTCATTTACATTTAGCGCAGCTACAGTCCTTCGTACTCAGAACCCCCACACTCCCTGCCCCTACTGTACAAATAAGATAATTGTCGGTGCTTTTTGTGCGTGTGCTGTGTGCTAGTGCGGTGCGTGTGGGTGTTTGCGGGGTGTGTGTGTGTGTTTAGAAGTTTACAGTTTAGAATAAGATAATTAGATGTCGTTAGTCAGTTATAGACCCCTTGCGGTAATAATGGTATAATACTTATAGTACACAAATAACTTTGTCATGTGAAATGGTTGTTTTCTATTGCCGCCGATCTATTTTTTTGACAGCTGCACCGTGGCGCGCATGACGAGCCAGTTCCAGATTGAGGATATTGACGTAGATGAGGCGTGTCCGACGCCACCGCTCCAGCCGGCCGCGTCCAGCTTCAGCGCCTACATGGTGCGGGTGCACAGCCTTGTGGCACGGCACGACCTGAACGGCAAGATGGGCATCAGCGAGACGTACGATGCGGCGGCCGACCGTTACCGCGTGTGCGTGCTTGGAAGCAACGAACGCGTCAACATCCGGTCCGCCAGTCTCAAGTTCGGGAAGCACGTCTCGCTCATGGAGCCGCAGATGATAAAGACGCTCGCCACATATCAGGCGTCGGGGCGAGACACGGAGCGGATCGCCACGCAGGCCGCGATGGCGCGGCGGGGCGACGAGCTTCACGCGCTAGGGGGCCAGGCCTACCGCCGGTCGATGGAGCTGCAGACCACGGGCGCCGTGGGGCAACATCAGAGGGAGCACGAAGCGCTGGCGGTGGCCCACTTCAAGGCGACGCCCCAGTCGCACGAGGCCAAGGCGCAGTGGCTGGCACAACAGGCGCACGACAAGGCCGTGACGATGCAGCAGCGCGAGCGCGAGCGCGTGACGCGCGAGTTCAACAAACAGGCGCTCAAGGAGGAGGCGGCGACGCAGAAAGAGGCGACGCGGCAAGCGCTGCGCGCGTTCAAGGAGCGCCGACAGTGCGAGGAGCCTGCACCGCGCCGGATGAAGGCCGGGGAGAAGGCGGCGGTGCGTCAGTTGAGGGAGCAGGAGGACAAGAGGCGGCGCGAAGACCGCCGCGAGGCGGTGCCCCTGGTCTACGCGAGCCTCTCGACTGTCACCGTCTTCTCGGCCGCGGACGGCGCGACGCCGCGCGTGCGGCTGAGCCTCTGCCCCCGCGACGCCATGCCGGAGAGAGGCCCGCTTGCGCTGGGCCTGGTGGCGAGTCGCCTCTTCCGCGAGTACGACTGGGCCGACAAGCGCGAGCCCTTCGGGAAAGACGACTCCGGCAGGGCGCACCGCTGGCTCCGGATGCTGCGCGGCGCAGAGGCGCACCTGCAGTCCGCCGTGGGGACCAGCTACAGCGTGCGGTCGTCGATGGGCTGCGGCGCCTGGGCCAAGGTGCCCTGGCTCGTGGTGGCCGACCCGCGCGAGACGACGCAGCACGGCCTCTACCTCCAGTACCTCTTCGCGGCCGACATGTCGTGCGTCTACCTCTGCCTGGGACAGGGCACCTCCAAGCTCAAGGCGGCGTTCGGCAGCGCCACCGCCACGCACCACCTGCACGCGGTCGGCGCCTTCGTGCGGATGCGCTGCCGCGCGCTCCTCGGCGCCGACGCACAGCTGGGCCGCGCCGGATTCGACCTCGACGGCGCCACCGACCTGCGCGCCGGGCCGAACTCTGGGCTGGCGCAGCAGTACGCGCAGGGCGTCATCGTCTCGAAGCGCTACGCCGCGGCGGCCATGCCCTCCGAGGCTGAGCTGCTGCTCGACCTGACGTCGCTGCTGCGGGTTTACGCGCACGTGCTTGATGACGACGAGTACGTGACGCAGATCGTTCGTCCCACCGACGCGCAGCTGGCGAGCATCCAGGGCGCCAAGCAGCGCGCCCTCCAGCAGGCCGCCGAGGACGAGGACGACGAGGACGACGATACCGCGGGGGATTCAGCGGAGGAGGACGAGCTTGGGCTGCTGCCGATAAAACGCGACCCCAAGGCCGTGCTCTACCCGAGCCAGTCCTCCCTTGGCTACTCCGGCGAGGAGCATCGCCGGGTGCGCCGAGAGCCACCAAGCGGCGCGCTGGGCGAGCCGCCGCCGAAGGCCGCGCGCGGCGTCAAGCAGCACCCGCGTGTGGTCTTGCGGCTCAGCGGCGTCTTCGCCCGACGGGAGGCTTTGGCGGCGAGCAAGCCGCCCAAGCGCCAGCGGGAGGCGGAGCTCGACGGGCCGGAGGATGTGCGCGAGCGAAACCAAGCGCGCCGCGTCGCGCAGGAGGCGCCGCGCACGCTCGTGCGCGTGCTGCCGGAGGAAGTGGGCGCAGCCTCCCGCGGCGGCGAGGCGGCTGGCCGCGCGGTCGTCTTTCTGACAGCGGCGGGCGCTGCGGACCGCGCGAGTGCGGCGGGTGAGCACACCGCAGCGGCGGCGGAGGCGGCGGAAAGGGGGGCGTCCGAGGGGGTGGGGGAGGAGCTGTGGGCCGACGAGGTGCCGAGCGAGGGGCTGCGCAAGGGTCTGGACGGCGAGGCTGAGGATATGGACACGGTGGTCACGGAACTTGACACCGAGGCTCAGGATCTATACGGCGGCTCGGACGCTCCGGACCCCGTTGAGGCCGTGGGCCCTCGCTGCCGGACGGACAGTTCCGAAACGGGCGCCGCACCAGCCCAGGAGCGCGAGCCGCCCGAGGAGCTGGCAGCGGAGTTTGGAGGGGAGCTCGGGGGGGAGCCGGCTGAGGAGCGCATAGAGGATCTGACGGAGGAGCGGGCGGAGGCGCAGTCCGGTGGCGGTGGCGGGCTCGCGGCCTCGCCCCCCCGCCCGGCCGGCCGCCCCGTCTTCCGCCCGTTCTTGGGGTTGCCCGACTCCAACGGGAGCGACCGCGCGCGGACGCAGGAGGCGGCCGAGTCGTCGGCGGCGCCCTCGTTGGAGGCGCCCGGCTCGGGCTTCGTCACGGCGGTGGAGGGCGTGGGCGCGCTGCTGCTCTCGTCGCGAAATGGCACGGGCTACCAGGGGGTCTCGAGGCAAACGGCAACGAAGGGTGCGGGCTCCTTCCTGGCGATGCTCAGCTGGGGCGGCGTCTCAAAGTACATCGGCTCCTTCCCTACCGCGCTCGAGGCCGCCATCTGCTACACCAAGCACAAGCAGCTCCTCGACGCCAAGAGCCAGAAGCTCAAGCGCAGCATCCCACGCGCCCTCCAGGGGGGCGTGCCCATGCCGCACGCGCTGCACGCGACGGCGGGCGGGGCGGTGGGCGGCGTGGCGCAGGAGGCGACCGCGCACGGGATGGACGTGGACGGGCTCTAGGCCGCCAGCCGAGGACGCTGCGGGGTGCGCGACGGAGTGGGTGGAGAGCATGAGCAGCAGCGCCGCCGGGAGTCGTAGCAAGGCGCGCTGGAGGATAGACTCCCGAGAGAGAGGAGTCGAGCGGCGGTGCGCCCGCACCAAGGCCCCGCGCGGGCAAGATGGGGCCGTCACGAGGGCCGGGCGTCGAGCGAGGGTGCGTGCGGCCGTTCAGGGCTCCGCCGGCCCCAGCAGCCGGTGGGGGGCGGCACCTCCGCTCCTCAGGCGCTCCTCTCTGCGATCGCTGCGGGCGAGCGGTGTGGGGTGTTTTCCTGGTGTGTGTGGAGCAGGGGGAGGTCCCGCTGTGGGCCCTCGAGCCCGTCCGCGGAGACCCCGGCCGTTGCGGAGGAGCATGAGGCGACGCCTCAAAGTCCAAACCAAAAAAACATCTCTGTCACATCTGTGTCTGTGTCTGTGTCAGCTTACAGCGTATACTGAGTATACTCTACTAAATCTATATCTATATAGATATAAATATAGTATTTACAGCTATTATAGCAGAAATACATAAAGCACACGTCATATATACTGTATCATACTATATGAATCATACGCGATCATCTCTCTCTCTCTCGCACCATAACGGTTACATAACGCCACAGCTATCTGCTAAAACATCAACGCTCTTACCGCGCTTCTTGCACGACACTTGCACGTGTGGACTTGCACTTGCAACTTGCAACATGCAACATGTTTAAATTTGAGCCGAATAAGTTCGTTCAACACAAGAATAAACAACACGAGTATCCATATAAATACGCCGAGAGCGAGAGAGAGCCACAGCCCAGACGAGCGCTAAGGAGGGTGCGTTGTACTCTTGTACTGGTTTATAAATAGGCCTTCCCCTTTCCACACAGACACAGACGGGGCGGCGAGCAGCGAGCTTAATATATATATATATATATATATATATATATATATATAGGCCTGCGACACAACAACTTACATTATACATAAATTATATATTATAATATATGTATATGTATATATACAATTATAAATTTTTTTCGAACTCGGGTTCACCCGAGGCAAAAAAAACGCCAAACAAAGGACAACTCGCTCCTGGCCCCGAATAAACCGCACGCTGACGCTGATTTTCGTTCGTCTTTGCAAACTGTGAGGCGGCCACTGAGACGCAGCTCGGGTTAACCCCCGGCCCTCGACCGCCGCGCGCGCCGGCGCTGCCCGGCCGAGCCCCGAGGCAGAACGAGGTTCCCACGCCGCGGTCGTCGTCTGTCGTCGCACGACGAGAAGAACGACGCCGGTCGGCCGCCTGCTAACTATTCTTGTCCGCCGCCCTCGCCGCCAGCCGCGGGCGACCCCCCGCCGCGCCAGCCCCGGCGCAGCCACTCCAGAGTCTCTCGCGCGGCGCGCTGCGTGAGCCTCTCCGCCCCGCGCGCCGCGGGCTCGTCTCGCCTCGCCGCGTCGGCCCCCACCGCCTGCGCCGGGTCGAGGTTGAACCACTGCTGCGCGATCCACTTGTCGGCGCCTCTGGGCGGGCAGCCGCCGTGCACCGCGTCCAGGTCGAGAGAGAGGTCGGGCCTCGACGAAAAGAAGAGCAGCGCGTCGCCCTTGCGCGGCGCGACGCGCAGGACGCGCGAGGCGGGCGTGCAGTAGCGCTCAAGGCCCTTGCGCAGCTCCGACGCGAGCAGCGCTTCGCCGCCCGCCGCCACGAGCTTGGACACGTGCGGCAGCGGGGCGTGGCCCGCGGCGGAGGAGCGCACCTCGACGCGAGGGAAGACCGTCTCGCCCCCCTCGAACCCGTCCGAGAGGTAGGTAATGAGCGTCGCCACCCTGGGCACGGCTCCCGCTGAGTCCGGGTCCAGGTGGAGCCCAAAGGCCTCGCCTGGCGAGTAGCGCGCCAGCTGCGTCGGCTCGGCCATCGCGGCGGGCAGCAGCGCCGCGTCGGCCCAGCGCAGGCGCAGCGCAGGCAGCAGGGGCGCGTCCGCGTCGGAAAGGGTGATCGAGGACGAGTTGCGGAAGCCGGAGCGCAGCAGCGCGTGGCCGGAGCCTGCTGGCGACTCGGCGGCGTCGTTTGGTCGGCCGCTCTTTGTCTCCGCCGCGCCAAGCTGAGAGGCAAGCATGCGTCCGCTCGCGAGAGCGACGAGCTGCTCGGCCTCTGCGTGGCTCAGCATTCCGCGGAGAAGGTAGACGCGCGGCTGCTGCGAGAGGAGACGCGCGTGCGGCCAGGCGGAGGCTGCGCCCGGCGAGTCTGCTATGCAGCCGGCGCCGGGGGCTGCCGCAGGCCGCAGCGCTGCCCACTGCCTCGCCTGGCCAGCCCCGCCGCCGCCCGCCCCGCAATACGGAGCGAGCAGCGACGCGAGCAATGCGGCCCCAGCGAGCATGGCACTGAGCGAGCCCACGCGCCACAGCACGGCCGGCCGCTGCCTCGCCCGCGGCAGCCGTAGCGCAAAGCAGCGGACTGGGCCTTGCGGACTCATCCACCGCCCAGCCAGCTCACAGTGCAGAAGGCCCTCCTTCTCGCAGCACTCGAGGAACTCGCGCTCGGTGCGGCCGTCCGCCGTGCGCTGCGTCTGGGCCACGAGCGCGACGGCGGACGCGTGCGTCGGGGCCCGGCTGAGCAGCGCGGCGATAGTGGCCGCGAGGCAGGGCGCCATGGCCCCGTAGACGGAGTTGAGGCAGTCGCTCGCGAGAACCACGTCCGCGCCGCCCACAATCGGTGGAAGCGGCTCGCTCCAGTCGAGCGCGGCGCACGCGATGGACGAACCCGGCGACAACGGGCTGCCGGTGTTCAACCTGACCGTCGCCTCCAGCGACGGCAGCACCGCAGGCGTGTCGGTGCAAAGGACTCGCGACGCGCCGAGGGCCACGGCGGCGAGGCCGCACGCGCCCGTGCCGGATCCCAGGTCCACCACGCGGCCGGATTGCTGCAGCCGCCGCCGCCAGTCGCGCCGCTCCAAGACAGAGACCAGCGCTCGCGCCGCGGGCCACAGCTCCGACGCGAGGTACTCGTCCGAGAAGAGCGGCGCCATGCCGCTTGCCGGAGCGCCGAGCTGCAACGTCGTCGGCCGCCGGCCCGTGCGTACGGTCAGTGTTACACCGCCCGTGGCTGCAGCTGGTGAGTTTACGTCACCTGTTGCGCCGCCGGTCGCAGCTGCTGCTGTGCCTACCATACCAATAGCCATTTCCTTCCTCGCGCCAGTCCGCCCGGTCGCCGAGGCGAGTTGGCGCGAGTCGGATTTACATTCACATTCACAGGGGACGGCCTTTGCTATGGAGCTATTTCTGTAAGCCTGGTCCCCCCCTTCGGTATATCGTTTCCAAACGCGGCTAGAACCTGGCGTTCGCTCACGCTGCGGGTACAGGAGTGCGCGGCATGGAGCTAGAGCAGGCGACGCAGCTGACGCAGCGGCTATACAGCTACGGCCCCGCTGCGCCCGGCGCCTTGGTGGCCAAAAAGCCCAAGCTGCGCCCGAGCGGCGGGTCTGCTCCGCTCCACCCGCTTCCCGTCGGCGCAACACAGCGTGGGCCACCGCTGCGCAGCGGGCTCGACCACGACGCGGCGCAGCAGCCCAGCGGGCCCGATGCTGAGCTCTCCAGCTCGACGTTTAGTCGCCAGCTCGGGTCCTTTGGCGGCAGACGTGGACTGGGCGGCTCGGCGTCGGCCGCGAGCCTGGGCGGCGGCTCGGACGACGAGCAGCCCACCTCTCCGATGCCCTACGCAAAGCTCTCGCGCAACGCGGCGGCGGCCAGACGAGCGCTCAACGAGGGCAACGCCGCCGCGGCGGCGCGCTTCGCCGCCATGCAGGCGGCGGAGGACGAGGAGCGGGCCGAGGGCGGCGGCGCGTCCGCCTCGGCTGAGGACGCAACGGCGCCCACGAGCCACGATCCGTTCTGGTTCATCCAGATGCTCAAGACGGAGCTGCACGAGCACGAGTTCGCCTACATGAACGTGGTCGAGCAGAGCGGCGGCGTGGTGGACCCGTACAAGCTGCAGATCGTCCCCTTCTCGCAGGTCAACCCCAGCGACCACTACACGATCTCGGCCGCGGGCGTCACGCACACGCGGCGCGTCGGCAAGAGCGAGACGTCTGAATTCACGCCGCTCGCGCAGTGGGAGGCGGAGCGCGCGCAGTTTTACGCGGTGATGCAGATCCCCTTCTTCAAGCGCTACCAGGTGTGGAAGGCGCACTACTCATGGCGGCGCGGGCTGGTGCGCGAAAAGATGAGCGCGTGCAAGGGCGAGCTCGGGCAGGCCCTCTTCCAGCTCGACCCCGTCTTCGGCACCTCGCTCGCCGCGGTGCGCGCGCTCTGCGTCGACGCCTCGGCGCTCAAGCTCCACCGGATCCAAAAGGGCAAGATCTACACCCTCGCCGAGTTCGTGCAGGTGCAGGAGGAGCACAAGGCAACCACCACCGTGGCGCTCGCCGAGTTCTTCGAGGCAGTCCGTGCCACCGTCGGCCGCGCGTGCGACCGCGCGCTCGAGCACTTCGAGGCGAGCGCCGTGAGTGCCGACGCCGGCGGTCCCGTCGCCACGCCGCGTGCCGCGGCGGGCAAGGCAGGCACCGCCGCCGCCGACAGCGCCAAGGCGGCTGCGGCGGCGGGCGGCGGCGGCGACGGCGTGGGCCGCTCCTTCCTGCAGCAGGCGCAGCTGCGCTCCGTCTGCAAGCGGATCACCTCCTTCATCCGGATGGTGGACTACGTGGTGCTCTCGACTGGGCACCAGCTCCTCATGTCGTCGCTGCGTGACCTGCTTACCATGTTCGAGGAGGTGCCGGCGGGCTACGTCGACGCGACGGCGCGCGCGGCGGCGCTCGCCGCGGCCGAGGAGGCGGCCGAGGCGGCGGGAAAGAAGTTCGTGCGCAAGGTGGAGTCGCCGCTCTTCGAGGTGGACATCTACTATGAGACGGACATCGCCTTCGAGCCGGCGCGCCACGAGCTGGCGCGAGCCATCGACTCGACGGTGCTCGAGTTCGTCAATATGCTCAAGACGCAGGTTGGCTCGCTGCTCTCGGACGCCCTGTTCGCAAAGTACACGGCGCCCGTCATCAACGGCCGGCAGGACTCGTCCAAGCCGTCCGAGGGCTTGGACATCGTGGGGCTCATCGAGGAGAACGACGAGTACAACGACACGGTCGACGGGATCCGTGCCTCGTTCGAGGGACACTTCGACGAGGTGCTCGTCTACTGTGAGGTGCTGCAGCCGCACAAGGCGCTCTTCCTCAAGAACAAGACCTTCGACGCGCGCGCCGGCGCCGACGAGCACTCGCTCGCTGAGTGGCGGGCGCTGCTCGACACGTACGGCGCGCAGAAGGCTCTCTTCGAGGCGATCGAGTCGCAGGCCACCATCGGCATCTTCCGCGGCAACACCTCGCGGCTCAAGGAGGTCTTTCTGCCCTCGCCGCAGCGCTGCCTCGCCGAGCTGCACCTCGCGCTGCCCGAGATCGCGGCGCGGCGCACCGCCGCGCTGCTCAACGAGACGTCGCACGCGCACGACGTGCTCGGCTCGACGCCCGACGACGTGTCTGGCTTCGTCTCCTTCTCCGAGTTCCTCGTCTCGACGTCGGAGCGGCAGGTCGAGTTGGGCGAGCGCGGCGCCGCCGTCCAGGCCACCTACACGCTCATGGCCGAGTACGCGGTCAAGGCGCGGGGCGACGACGTGGCTTCGGTCAAGATGCTCGACTCGCAGCTCACGTCGCTCTCGCACCTGGTCGCGCAGGTCGAGTCGGGCCAGGAGGAGCGCTCGGGCCACTTCATCGACTCGATCGAGACGAGCATCGACCTGCTGCGCACGCGCGCGACGGAGCTCTTCGCCGAGTCGGAGGACCCGCGGCTCTTCGACGGCAAGACCGAGCTGGGCGAGGCGCTCGAGCTGGTCGCGCTCATCGACGAGAAGTTCGCCGAGCTCAAGGCGGACTCGACGAGCTTCGCCGAGTACCAGGAGGTGCTGAAAGTGGTCGTGACGCGCTACGACGAGGTGGAGGACCTCGAGGCCAACCTTCGGCTCAAGCGCAACCTGTGGCACGGCATCGCCGACTGGGGCCGGCAGGTGGAGCTGTGGACCGCGGCGCCCTTCGACGAGCTCGACACGGACCTGATGCAGAAGGAGGTGACCAAGTACGCCAAGGTGTGCTCGCAAGTCGAGAAGGGGCTGCCGATGAACTCGGTGCTGCCGCTGCTGAAGGACAAGGTGGACACCTTCAAGCAGCTCGTGCCCGTCGTGGTGGCGATGCGCAACGATGCGCTCAAGGAGCACCACTGGCGCTCGATCGAGGAGGTCATCTCGAACGAGATCGAGCGCGGCGAGGGCTTCACGCTGGGCTACCTGCTGGAGCTGCGCGTCAACGAGTACAAGGAGGAGATCGAGGCCGTGTCGACGGCCGCCTCGCAGGAGCAGATCCTGGAGGAGCTGCTCGCCAAGGTGGAGAACATGTGGAAGGGCCTCGAGTTCGCCGTGACCGTCTACAAGGAGCAGAAGGACATCTTCATCCTCGGCGGCATCGACGACGTGCTCGCAGTGCTCGAGGAGACGCAGGTGCTGATCCAGACGATCCTCGGCTCGCGCTTCGTCGGCCCGCTGCAGAAGCGCGTCGACGAGTGGGACAAGAAGCTGCGCCTCTTCTCGGACACGCTCGACGAGTGGCTCTCGGTCCAGCGCGGCTGGATGTACCTCGAGTCCATCTTCAAGGCGCAGGACATCCAGCGCCAGCTGCCCAACGAGTACAAGCAGTTTGACCAGATCAACAAGCTCTTCCTCGACCTGATGCGCAAGGCCAACAACGACCCAACCGCGCTCAAGGTGGCCTCCGCGCCCAAGGTGCTTGAGAACCTGCAGAAGGCCAACGCGACGCTCGACCGCATCCAGAAGAACCTAGAGGACTACCTCGAGATGAAGCGCGCCTCCTTCCCGCGCTTCTTCTTCTTGTCCAACGACGAGCTGCTCGAGATCCTTGCGCAGGCGCGCGACCCGCAGGCCGTGCAGCCGCACCTGATCAAGTGCTTCGACAACATCAAGAAGCTCGACTTCGGCCCGAGCGCCGCGTCCATCGACATCTCGGCCATGTTCTCGCAGGAGGGCGAGCGCGTCGGGCTGGGCAAGAACCTCAAGGCGCGCGGCACCGTCGAGCAGTGGCTGGGCTACGTCGAGGAGGCCATGGTCAAGTCGCTGCGCGAGGAGATGAAGCGCGGGCGCGACGAGTACGAGCAGCAGGAGCGGCTCGAGTGGTCCAAGACGCACGTCGCGCAGGTGGTGCTGACCGTGGCGATGATGTTCTGGTGCCGCGAGGTGGAGGCGGTGCTGCAGGCGCCGGGCGACGTCGTGGCGGGCCTCACGGTCTATCTGGTCAAGGCCAAGGCGCAGCTCGAGGACCTCGCGCGCGCCGTCGGTGGCGAGCTCTCTGGCCTCGAGCGCAAGGCGCTCGTCGCGCTCATCACGGGCGACGTGCACAACCGCGACATCGTCTCCACGATGATCGAGGAGAAGGTGGACTCGCCCAACTCCTTCACCTGGGCGATGCAGCTGCGCTTCTACTGGGAGAACGACGTCGATGACACCGTCGTGCGCCAGGTCAACACGCGCACGCTCTACGGCTACGAGTACCAGGGCGCGCTCTCGCGTCTAGTGGTGACGCCGCTCACCGACCGCTGCTGGATGACGCTCACCGGCGCGCTGCACGTGGGGCTCGGCGGCGCGCCCGCTGGCCCCGCGGGCACGGGCAAGACGGAGTCGGTCAAGGACCTGGCCAAGGGCATCGGCCGCCAGTGTGTCGTCTTCAACTGCTCGGACCAGCTTGACTACAAGATGATGGGCAAGCTCTTCTCGGGCGTTGCGCAGACGGGCTGCTGGACCTGCCTCGACGAGTTCAATCGGATCGACATCGAGGTGCTCTCCGTGGTGGCGCAGCAGCTGCTCACGATCCGGCAGGCGTTGCTCGCCAAGTCGGACCGCTTCATGTTCGAGGGGCGCGAGATCAAGCTCAAGCACTCCAACGGCGTCTTCATCACGATGAACCCGGGCTACGCCGGCCGCACCGAGCTGCCCGACAACCTCAAGGCGCTCTTCCGCCCCGTCTCGATGATGGTACCCGACTACGCGCTCATCGCCGAGATCATGCTCTTCGCCGAGGGCTTCCTCGACGCGCGCTCGCTCGCCCAAAAGATGGTCAAGATGTACAAGCTCTGCTCGGAGCAGCTCTCGCAGCAGGACCACTACGACTACGGCATGCGCCAGGTTAAGTCGGTGCTCGTCATGTCGGGCGGCGTCAAGCGCGGCAACCCCGAGCTCAACGAGGACGTCTGCCTCATTCGCGCGATGCAGGAGGCTAACGTGCCGCGCTTCCTCGCGCCCGACCTGCCGCTCTTCGACGGCATCATCGGCGACCTCTACCCGGGGCTCGTCGTGCCGCCTGTCGACTACGGCCAGCTGCAGTCCGCCTCGGAGGAGGCGTGCACGCGCGCGGGACTCCAGGTGATCGACAAGTTCGTCACCAAGGTGATCGAGCTCTTCCAGACCTTCAACGTGCGCTTCGGCGTCATGACCGTCGGCCCGACGGGCGGCGGCAAGACGGCCTGCATGAAGACGCTCGCCTCGGCGATGAGCGCGCTGCACTCGCGCGGCACGGGCGACGCGCGCTTCCAGCCGGTCAACACGTACGTCTTCAACCCAAAGTGCATCACGATGGGCGAGCTCTACGGCGAGTTCAACGCGCTGACGCAGGAGTGGACCGACGGCATCGCCTCGACCATGATCCGCAACGCGGTGACGCTCACGACCGAGAACGAAGAGTACCAGTGGGTCGTCTTCGACGGGCCCGTCGACGCGCTCTGGATCGAAAACATGAACACGGTGCTCGACGACAACATGACGCTCTGCCTGGCCAACGGCGAGCGCATCAAGCTCAACGCCAAGATGCACATGCTCTTCGAGGTGCAGGACCTGGCCGTCGCCTCGCCCGCCACCGTCTCGCGCTGCGGCATGGTCTTTCTGCCGCCCGAGAGCCTCGGCTGGCAGCCGTGCGTCCAGTCGTGGCTCGAGCGCTCGCTCTTCCCCGCCACGGCGCGGGAGAGCGCGCCCCTCACGCAGGAGCTCTGCGACCACGTCATGGGGCTCTTCGCCGCCACCATCGACCGCGGCCTCGCCTTCACGCGCAGCGGGCTCAAGGAGCTGGTCCCGACGGTCGACAACCAGCTTATCGACTCGCTCTGCGCCTTCTTCGACTCGCTGCTGCCCGCGGCCAAGCTCGACCTCTCCAAGCCGGCCGAGGAGCTCAAGCCCGTCATCTCCAACATCTACGCCTTCTGCTTCATCTGGTCCGTCGGCGGCTCCATCGACGACGAGCACTGGCCCGCCTTCGACGAGCTGACGCGCGAGCTCTTCGCCGAGCACGCGCGGATCCCCAGCGCGGGCGACGTGCACGACTACTTCCTTGCGCTGCCCGACCGCGAGTTTCGGCCGTGGAAGGAGGTGATGAGCGAGTTCAGCTACGACGCAAAGACGCCCTTCTTCTCGATGCTCGTGCCGACGGTCGACACAGTGCGCTACGCCTACCTGCTCCAGAAATCGCTCGAGGTGTCCAAGCCGATGCTCATCACCGGCCACTCGGGCGTCGGCAAGTCGGTCGTCATCGTCAACCTCATCAACCAGATGGTCGAGGCGGGCGGCTGGGCCGCGCTGCCGATCTCCTTCTCGGCGCAGACCTCGGCGCGCCGCACGCAGGAGTCGATCGAGTCCAAGCTCGACAAGCGCAAGAAGACGCTGCTCGGCCCGCCGCCCGGCAAGAAGATGATCATGTTCGTCGACGACGTCAACATGCCGACGCTCGAGGAGTACGGCGCCGCGCCGCCCGTCGAGCTGCTCCGCCAGTTTCTCGACCAGGGCGGCTTCTACGACCGGCAGAAGCTCTTCTGGAAGGAGGTGGCCGACGTGGTCGAGTGCTGCGCCTGCGGCCCGCCCGGCGGCGGGCGCAACTCGCTCACGCCGCGCTACGTGCGCCACCACTCGGTCATTGTGATGCCGCAGCCCTCGACTGAGGCGATGAAGCGCATCTTCTCCTCCATCGTGGGCGGCCACCTCAAGCTCAACGGGCAGCCCGACATCATGGCCCTCACGCGGCCCATCGTCGAGAGCACCGTCGACCTCTACCTCTCGGTGCTGCGCGACCTCAAGCCCATCCCCGCCAAGGCGCACTACACCTTCAACCTGCGCGACGTCTCCAAGGTGGTGCAGGGCATCCTGATGGTCAAGGCGACGCAGATCGCCTCGCCCGACACGCTGATCAAGCTCTGGTGCCACGAGTCGATGCGCGTCTTCGCCGACCGCTTCATCGACGACCACGACCGCAACTACTTCATGGACCTGATCGCCGAGTACTGCAAGGTGCAGTTCAAGCAGCAGTGGTCCAGGGAGGAGCTCTTCGAGGGCGAGGTGAAGCTCGTCTTTGGCGACTACACCAAGATGGGCACGCCGCGCGAGGATCGCCGATACGAGATGGTTGCCGACTCGCAGAAGCTCGCGCCGCTCTTCGAGTCGTACCTCGAGGAGTACAACGCCGAGAACAAGGAGATGCGGCTCGTCTTCTTCTGGGACGCGATCGAGCACATCTCGCGCCTCTGCCGCGTGCTGCGCCAGCCGCGCGGCAACGCGATGCTTGTTGGCGTCGGCGGCTCGGGCAAGCAGTCGCTCACGCGCTTCGCCGCCTACGTCTCCGAGATGAAGTGCTTCCAGATCGAGCTGACCAAGGGCTACGCAATCAACGAGTTTCGCGAGGACCTCAAGAAGATGTTCTTCACGACGGGCTGCGACGGCACGCCCGTCGTCTTCCTCTTTGCCGACACGCAGATCGTGGTCGAGTCGTTCGTCGAGGACATCAACAACATCCTCAACTCGGGCGAGGTGCCCAACCTCTTCGCCGCCGACGAGTGGGAGAAGATTCTGCGCGACGTGCGGCCGCACTGCAAGGAGGCGGGTATCATCGAGACCAGGGACAACATCCGGGCGCACTTCGTCGACCGGGTGCGCGAGAACCTGCACATCGTGCTCGCCATGTCGCCCGTCGGCAACGCCTTTCGCGTGCGCTGCCGCATGTTCCCCTCGCTCATCAACTGCTGCACGACGGACTGGTTTGATAAGTGGCCCGCCGAGGCGCTGCAGTCCGTCTCGCGCCAGTTCTTCGAGCCGCTCGAGCTGGGTGAGGCGCGCGAGACCATCTTGCCCGGCCTCTGCGACATGGCATCGACCATCCACTCGTCGGTGCAGGAGATGGCCGAGATCTTCTTCGCCGAGCAGAAGCGCCGCTTCTACGTGACGCCAAAGTCGTTCCTGGAGCTCATCTCGCTCTACCTGGGCGCGCTCGACGAGAAGCGAAACGAGATGGACGTTGGGATCCTGCGCCTCTCCATTGGCACCAAGAAGCTCAACGAGACCAACGCCATGGTGCAGGGCATGCAGGAGCAGCTCGCGGCACTGCAGCCCGAGCTGGTGCAGAAGACCAAGGAGACCAACGTGCTGATCGAGCAGGTGACCAAGGACTCCAAGCTGGCGGCAGAGAAGAAGGCCACGGTGGCCGTCGACGAGGCGGCCGTCAAGAAGGTGGCGGCCGAGGTGCAGGCACAGGCCGACGAGGCGCAGGCCGACCTCGACGCCGCGATGCCCGCGCTCGCCTCGGCCGTCGACGCGCTCAAGTCGCTCAACAAGAACGACATCACCGAGATCAAGGGCTTCAAGTCGCCGCCGCCGCTCGTGCAGAAGGTGCTCGAGGCGGTCTGCATCCTGCTCGGCGCCAAGCCCGACTGGGACTCGGCCAAGAAGGTGATGGACTCGACGTTTTTGCAGAAGCTCATGGACTACGACAAGGACAACATCCCGCCCGCCGTCATCAAGAAGATCATCGTCTATTACGACGACCCCGAGTTCCAGCCCGAAGTGGTGGCCAAGGTGTCCAAGGCGGCTACCTCGCTCTGCATGTGGGCGCGCGCGATGAAGGTCTACGACGAGGTGGCCAAGGTGGTCGAGCCCAAGCGTAAGCAGCTCTCCGAGGCGACGGCGATGCTCGAGTCGGAGAAGGCCAAGCTCAAGAAGGTGCAGGACGAGCTCGCCGCCGTGGTCACCAACGTCGAGCAGCTGCAGGCCACGTGCGACACGGCCGTAAGCGAGAAGCAGCGCCTCACCGACGCGGCCGAGACGACGGCCAAGCGCCTCGTGCGCGCGGGCAAGCTGACCGGCGGCCTCGCCGACGAGGGCGTGCGCTGGGCCGCGACGGTCAAGGAGCTCAGCATCGAGCGCAACAACCTGACCGGCAATGTGTTCCTCTCGGCCGCCTTCATCGCCTACCTCGGCTTCTTCACCGCGCCCTACCGCAAGCTGCTGGTCGAGGAGTGGATCGGCAAGTGCATTGGCTACGAGATCCCAACCTCGGACAACTACACGCTGGTCCGCTCGATGGGCGAGCCGGTCAAGATCCGCGACTGGAACATCGGCGGGCTGCCCGTCGACGAGTACTCGACCGAGAACGGCATCCTGGCCACCAAGGGCAAGCGCTGGCCGCTGGCCATCGACCCGCAGGGCCAGGCCAACAAGTGGATGCGCAACATGGAGGCCAAGAACAACTCCAAGAACGTCAAGGGCAACGACGCGACCATCCTGCGCACGCTCGAGAACGCCATCCGGATGGGCACGCCCGTGATCCTCGAGGACGTGGGCGAGGAGCTCGACCCGGCGCTCGAGCCCGTGCTGCAGAAGCAGATCTTCAAGCAGGGCGGGCGCAAGCTGATCCGCGTGGGCGACTCGGACGTCGACTACAACGACGAGTTCCGCTTCTACATGACCACCAAGCTGCCAAACCCGCACTACATGCCCGAGGTGTGCATCAAGGTGACGCTCATCAACTTCACCGTGACGCTCGAGGGGCTCGAGGACCAGCTGCTCGGCCTCGTCGTGCGCGAGGAGCGGCCCGACCTCGAGAAGGCCAAGAACAACCTGGTGCTCGGCCTGGCCGCCGACAAGAAGCAGCTCCAGGAACTCGAGGACAAGATCCTGCGGCTGCTCTCCGCCTCGGAGGGCAACATCCTCGACGACGAGGTGCTTATCAACACGCTCTCTGACTCGAAGGTGACCTCGGGCGTGATCCAGGGCCGCGTCAAGGAGGCCGAGGAGACGGAGAGGCAGATCAACGAGACGCGCCTCGGCTACAAGCCGGCGGCGACGCGCGGTTCCATCCTCTACTTCACCATCGCCGACCTGGGCAACATCGGCGACATGTACCAGTTCTCGCTCGACTACTTCAACGCGCTCTTCCTCGTCTGCATCCAAAAGTCCGAAAAGTCGACTGAGCTCGAGCGGCGGCTCGCCAACGTGATGGAGTACGCCTCGCTCACCATCTACAACAACGTCTCGCGCGGCCTCTTCGGCGAGCACAAGGTCACCTTCTCCTTCATGATGACCACCGCCATCATGCGCCAGCGCGGCGACATCTTCGACTCGGAGTGGGCGCTCCTCCTCGTCGGCGCGGGCATCATCGACGAGGCCACATTGCCCACGCGGCCCGACCACGCCGATGCCGCGCAGTGGGTGCTCATGTGCACGGTCGCGGCGCGCGTCGAGCCGCTGCGCGAGCTCGCGCGCTCCTACGCGGGCTCCTCCGGCGCGCTCTGGCGCGACGTGGTCGGCGCCGAGCGGCCGTGGGACGCCACCTTCCCCCTTGAGTTTGCCTTGGTCAGCGGCTGGCACCGGCTGCTGCTCATCAAGTGCTTCCGGCCCGAGAAGCTGATCGAGTGCGTCTCGGAGTTCATCGCCGCCGAGATGGGCAGCGCCTACATGGAACAGACGCCGCTCGACCTGCACGAGGTCTTCCCCGACGCGCGGGCCGCCGTGCCGCTTGTCTTCGTGCTCTCGACGGGCGCCGATCCCATGTCGACCATCATCCGCTTCGCGACCGACGTCGACTACCTGAGCCGGATGCACGCCATCTCGCTCGGCCAGGGCCAGGGCCCGATCGCCGCCGCGCTCATCAAGGACGCGGCCGCGGCGGGCGACTGGGCCGTGCTGCAGAACTGTCACCTGGCCAAGTCGTGGATGCCCAAGCTCGAGAAGATCGTCGAGGCCTTCGCGACCTCCGACTCGATCCACCCCGACTTCCGCCTCTGGCTCACCTCGATGCCCGCAAAGTACTTCCCCGTGCCCGTGCTGCAGTCGTCGGTCAAGATGACCTTCGAGCCGCCCAAGGGACTGCGCGCCAACCTCAAGGGCACCTGGGCCACGGTGACGGACACGCAGTGGGGCGCATGCAGCAAACCGCAGCAGTGGCACAAGCTGCTCTTCGGCGTCGCCTTCTTCCACGCCGTGGTGCAGGAGCGGCGCAAGTTCGGCCCGCTCGGCTGGAACATCCGGTACGAGTTCAACGGCACCGACCTCGAGATGTCGATGGAGACGCTGCGCATGTTCCTCGACGAGCAAGACGAGATCCCGTGGGATGCGCTGCTCTACGTGACGGGCGAGATCAACTACGGCGGCCGCGTCACCGACGACTGGGACCGGCGCAACCTGATGGTGGCGCTCCGCCGCTTCTACTGCCCCGCGGTGCTGGCCGACCGACACTCGTTCGCGCCCGAGGGCTCCGCCGCCGCCGCCACCTACCACTCGATCCCCGACGGCGAGCTGGGCGCCGTGCGCGACTGGGTCGACGCGCTGCCCTACGACGACCCCGTCACCGTCTTCGGGCTGCACCCCAACGCCAAGATCACCTTCGAGCGGCAGGAGACGGACAGGCTGCTCGACACCGTCACCTCGATCCAGCCGCGGCTCGGCGGCGGCGGCGACGGCGTCTCCGAGGAGGACATGGTCGTGGCGCTCGCCGAGAAGCTCAAGGCCGAGGTGCCGGCGCCGCTGCTGCAGGAAGAGGCGGGCGCCGACATCTTCACACTCAACGGAAAGGGCGAGCTCAACTCGCTCCAGATCGTGCTGCTTGCCGAGATGGGTCGGTTCAACGTGCTGCTCCAGCGCGTCTCCTCCTCGCTCGTCGACCTGGGCAAGGCCATCAAGGGCCTCGTCACCATGTCGGCCGACCTCGACGGCATGTACGGCTCCATGCTCAAGAACCAGGTACCCGTGCTCTGGTCCAAGGTCGCCTACCCTTCGCTCAAGCCGCTCTCGTCGTGGATCAAGGACCTGCATGAGCGCGTCGGCTTCATGCGGCGTTGGCTGAGCGAGGGCGTCGCCGGCATCGCCTGCTACTCGCTGCCTGCCTTCTTCTTCCCGCAGGGCTTCATGACAGGCATCCTGCAGATGCACGCGCGGTGCTACGCCATCCCCATCGACTCGCTCAGCTTCTCCTACTCGATCCTCGAGGCGGAGACGGGCGCGGGCTGCGAGGCGCCGCCCGTGGACGGCGTCTACATCGACGGCTTCTACCTCGACGGCGCCCGCTGGGACCGCGAGCGCAGAGTAGTGGCCGACTCGCACCCGACGGTCATGTACGACACGCTGCCCGTGATCCACTTTATTCCGACGCCCAACTTCCATCGCGACAAGGCCGCCTACGAGTGCCCGCTCTACAAAACGGCCGTGCGCGCCGGCGTCCTCTCGACCACGGGGCAGTCGACCAACTTTGTCGTTGCGGTCGACATGCCGACCGACCGGGACCCAGACTACTGGGTCTCGATGGGCACCGCCATGTTGTGTGCGCTCGCCGACTGAGGGAGGTCGGATTGCGCGTCGATTTGGGGATTTTTTGAGGGGTGGGGTCGATAGTGAGTGTGGGGTAGAGCTAGCGTGTGGCATGTGTGTGAGAGCGGGTGGAGTTAGTGGCTATTAGTGGCAGTGCTGATAACGATAGACGAGAGAGACTTGCGGTGGAGCGGCGAGGGGCGCCTGGGGCTGGGGCTGGGACGCGCGCTCCACCGCGCGGGCGCGCGGGTCGCTCATCGTCCTGGCACCTGTGTGCTGTGTGTGGCTGGCACTGGCACGCGGCTTACTTAGTCTAAGTCTACTGACTTAATCTTAATGCTAACGCTAACGCGTTTACTTACTTTTACTTCTATATTTATGTTACTTATACTTAACACTAACACGTTACGGTACTGTACACGGTACCCACGACAGCTCTGCTCTGCTACATCACTCCGCACTTCCTCTTCCTCCCACAGCACTCACCGCGGCTCCGCCAGCTCGCCCCAGGTCATAGGCCATAGGCATACGGCATACGGCAGCGGATCATGCGGCGACTGCAACCACTGACTGCCCAGTCACAGAGTACACGTCAGAGTCAGTCAGTGTCAGTGCCAGTGCGTCAGTGCCAGTGCTGGGGGACCGCGGGACCGCGTCCGCCCGGGCGCGCGAGCAGAAAGAAGGAAGGAGAGTCAGTTCGTGGTTAGCGTTAGAGTTAGAGTCAGAGGCCGCCAGAGCCCCCCACCGCACATCGCACTGGCCCTCTACCTACTACCTACTACCTACGAGACCCTACTTACCTATCGTCGCTATACAGCCTATATCTATACAGAAGAAAACAAAGAGCTGTGCTAACTAAGAGTACACCTACCGTATACAGCAGTACAGCTTGAACGAGCTCCAACGACCAACGACATCTCCTCTTATTTAAGCTTTTGTTTTATAAAAATATAATAAATAGTCAAAGAGGCCGCGCCCTGAGCCCTGTGTGCCCTGCGCGGCAGCTACACTACTTTTTAACCACTATGCGCTATGGGCCACTATGGCGTAAAGCGTAAATTCGCTTTGCTCAGGCACCTGCCTTCTAACTGCTGACTGATAGCTGACTGAGCGCTGAGAGCGAGTTTCTCGACTATTATCTAATAATAAATATTATAGCAATAAATAACTAATAACCTGTAACAGTAAAACAACTAAGAGAGTGTTTTTTTCTTTGTTTCTCTTTCTCTTTTTTTTTCGTTTATATATATATATATATATATGTTTGATATTTTTGTTTTGATTATTGATATAATATAATATAATAATAATCCTGGTGGCACCCTGCTTCAAAAATATTTTAAGATTAGAAGCTGGGTACCCAGCCCTCAGATGCCATAAATTGGAGGAGGCACACCACCCCCCAGAGACTTGAAAGAATACCACCGGGATTTGGTCTCGTCTCCGAAGCCGAGACCGAAATAATTTTTCTGCGGTGAGCTGCACGCGGAGCTCGAGCAGCAGGTTCAAAGGGACGAGGCGGCGCCGGCTCAGCCACCTGCAGCAGCTGGCAGCTGGCGGACCAGCGGCGCGCGCAGCTCCAGCAGCGGTTCG
>Ga0105053_10002425_pt1 | contig 28954 bp, 12 predicted proteins | sample BON01_FD_78093 | JGI IMG/M metagenome (GOLD analysis project Ga0105053, IMG submission 78093) | Freshwater microbial communities from Lake Bonney liftoff mats and glacier meltwater in Antarctica - BON-01 | ecosystem: Environmental > Aquatic > Freshwater > Ice > Glacier meltwater | place: Lake...
AACAAAACCACAAAAAAACCACCCCCACACCAACCCCCTCAAAAAAAAAAAAAAACCCCCCCCCCCCCCACCCCCCCCCCCCCCCCCCCCTTTCTTTTCCCCTTCCCCACCCTTCAACTCACAGGGCATCATCTACGCGACGTGCGAGAACGCGCACCTGCGCGCCTACCTGGGCATGGTCGCCGGCAAGCGGCCGGGCGTCACGATGTCGGCGCAGGGGCGGCTGGGCGCCGCGCCGCCGCCGACCGAGGCCGGGGGCGCCGCCGCCGCCGTCTCCGCCAACGGCAGCGGCATCGGCAGCGACGGGGCAAACGACGCCGCGGGCGCAACAATTTCGGGGCTGCAGTCAGAGGCCGACGCCTCCGCCGCCGTTGCCGCCGCCGCCAACGGTGCCGCCGCCGCCGCCGCCGCCAATGCTGACGAGGACGGCGAAACGGCCGCCGCCTCCCCCACGATCCAAACGATCCCCACAAGCGACCTGTCCGGCGTGCTCATCACGACCGTGCAGCCCACGGGGTCGTCCGCGGGCCTGCTGCGCCCGGGCGACGTCTTGCTCTCCTTCGACGGCGTGCCCCTCGCCAACGACGGCAGCGTCCCCTTTCGCGCGCGCGAGCGCGTCTTCTTCACCTCGCTCGTGACCTCGAAGCCGACGGGGTCGTCCGCCCGCGTGGAGGTGTTGCGCGACGGCGCCCGGCTGCCGCCGATCGACGTGCCGCTCGCGCCCCTGCGCCCGCTCGTCCGCGTGCACTGCTACGACGAGCTCCCCTCCTTCTTTGTGTTTGCGGGCCTCGTGTTCGTCCCTCTGTGCCAGGCCTATTTGCACGAGTACGGCGACGGGTGGCAGAGCGCCGCGCCCCGCCGCTTGGTCGAGCGCGCGTTGCACGGCCTCGCCTCTTCCCCCGGGGAGCAAGTCGTGATCCTGTCGCAGGTGCTTGTGGCCGACGTCAACGCGGGCTACCAATCGCTGACAAACCTGCAGGTCCTGACGGTCGACGGCGTCCGCGTGAAAGACATCCGCGCCCTGCGCGAGGCGGTCTTGGGCGCCCAAGGGCCGTACGTGGTACTGGGGATGGAGCAGGAGCGGTCGCTCGTCCTCGACCTGGCGGCAGCAAGGGCGGCCGACGGCGGCGTGCTCCGGCGCTACCGCGTGCCCTACGCGACGAGCGCCGACCTGCTGCTTCCCAAGGGGCAGGCGGGGCAGGAGGAGCAGCAGCACGACGGCGGGGGGATTGTGGGGCCGGACGGCGGGCCGGCGACGGCGGGACATGAGGCAGAGGGGGGGGCGCTGCCTGTCGTCGTGTCTTTGGCGTCGGCGGCGGCGGCGTACGGGGCGGCGCTCGGGGAGGGCGGGATGCTGATGGCGCCGTCGGCGGCGCCGGGCGACGGCAGCGTGCGGAGGGCCTAGAGACAGAGAGAGAGACGACATATATTCCCTTGATGGGAGCGCCGTCTCTCGAACCGAGAGCAAGGCTGGAAAAGGAACGCTTTCGCTTCCCTCTTGTCTGCTCGCTTCGCGCTTCGTTTCTAGGCTTCGTTTCTAGGTCGCTTCCGTGTGTCTTTACAAACGGGTCGAAACAAGGAGAACCCACCAGACACATCCGTCCGCCCCGCCCGTTCGGCGGGGCAAGGCGGAGGGAATGATGACTCATGATTGCTTGAGTCATCATCGCCGATGATGACTCATCCTTTTAGATGATGCCCACCCGGTTGGCCACGTCGAGCGCGTCGTAGTCGGCCGCCAGCCGCACGTAGGCCTTCTTCTGGCCGTCGGGCCGCACCAGGGTGTTGACCTTGTCGGCGCGGATGTCGTAGAGGCGGTGGACGCTCTCCTTGCTGTGATTATTGGTGGTGGTGGGTGGTGGGTCGTGGGTCGTGGGTCGTGGGGTTTTTTGGGAAAAAGGCGCGTTCGTGAGCGTTTTGCGGGGAAAAAGGGAGACTAGCTAAGAAGGGGGGAGACCCAACCAAAACAATCAACCCACAACAACACCCACTCCAGACTCACATGAGCTTCTTGCCCGCGCGGATGTCGACGATGAACACCAGCGTGTTGTTGTCCTCGATCTTCTTCATGGCCGACTCGGTGGTCAGCGGGTACCGCAGCACCGCGTGCGCGTCCAGCTTGTGCACGCCGCCCGTGCCCGCCTTGCGCGCGTACTTGGGGTCGCGCGTCCGGCGGAGCGTTTTGGGACGGTGGAACACGACGCTGTGGCGCGGCGCCTTTCCGGCCTTCCAGCCGCCCGCCTTCTTGACGGCCTTGGCGGCCTTGGCCGCGACGGCCTTGGCGTCTGTGACGTGATTTTGGGGGGTTGTTTGTGTCGGGGGCGGGGTGAGGGGGCTTTTGTGAGCGATGGCCAGAGAGAGAGAGGGCCATCTGGGAGAGGGGTTGCACGCGCGAGGGCCGCCGCCGTCGTCGATCGGCGCTCGGGCCGCGCGTCCGCCGCCGGCGCGCGGCGCTCGCCGCCGCCACCGTTCGTTCCAACGGGAGCAAGGCGTCGATCGAGCCCGCGGTGACGCCGTGGATGGCGTCGCGCTGCCCTGAAAACAAGGCGCGCGCGCGCGTCCCCGACGAGAACGCGTGGCGGGCGATCGACGACGGCGAAAGAGGCGAGGAAAAGAGAGAGAGGTCTCTTCTTCTCCCCCGATCGATCGGTCAGGCGTCCTGCGTCCGATGCGTCCCGCCATCTGGACGACCGCGAGCATCGGATACATGCCCCACAGCTGGGCGAAGGAGGGCGGGCGCGAAGCAGCTGTGGGCCTCTCTCTCTCTGCTCCCTTTGGCGGGGCGGCGCCAAATCCGACTCCGCCCGCCCGCCTATCCTCCAACGCAGCGACCGACGCCAACCGGTCCACTTGCGACGGCCGTCGATCGATGGCGCGCGTCAAGGACCGCGCGCGCCAGCGCCTGATCACGGCCTCCGTGGGAGACCGAGAGAGAGGACCACGGAGGACAGAGCTGCAGCTGTCCTCCCCCCAAACGCCGCACTCGGCTGTTGCCTGGAGCGCCTGTGTCTCGGCCGCAACGGTAAAAGCAGGTGTACTGACCCTTGGGTGCCATGTTGAAGTGATTGTTGCACTGGGGAAAGAGGGCGTGGCACGGTTCTGCGAGCGGGGCGATGATTTGTGCCTCCCTCTCCTCCGCCCTCCCCCTTCCCTCCCCCCCCCCCCACCTCTCCGAGTCCCTCTCTCCCTCTTCTTCTCTTCCTCCTTCTCAAACTCACGACCACAACCCCAACTTGACTACTTTCTTGGAGAGACTCATCCACGCACATCTCGTGATCCTGATCCTGTCCTGCCCGCATCACACGCACCGCCTTACGCGCGTACGAACGAAAGAGGGACTCCTCCGACACCCGTCCCTTGTCCTCTGTCCTCTGTTTCGGACCAGCCCACAAAGTGAACGCTTGACCAACCAGCACGCGCACGCGCAGAGCCTTGGTCCAGGCGGCGCGCCGCGATGGACCCGCCGGCGGCCCGACCGGGCGAGGCCGCGCCGCCGCCGCCGCCGCCCGGTCGCAGCTCGGTCGCCGCCGCCGCGCCGCCGCCGCCGCCGCCGCCACCGCCGCCGCCGCCGCCACACCCCGTCCTTTTGCACTCGAGTTGGGCCGACGAGGTGGAGGAGGTCGAGACGGTGGCGGCGTCGCCGCCGCCGCCGCCGCCCCCACCTCCGGCCGCCGCCGCGCGACCGCGCTACGCCGCGGCGCCGGGCCGGCGCGCGCCGCCCTCGCATCAGGCGGCGCCGCCGCCGTCGCCGCCGCCGCCGCCGCAGCAGCAGCGGGGCCCGGCGCCGGGTCGGGGCGGCCGCCGCCCGGCGGCCCTGCCGGGCGACGGGGAGCGCTGGTGGCGCAGCTCGGCCGCAGAGATCGCGGCCGCGGAGGCCCCGCCCGCGCCGCCTGCGCCGCCCAGAGTCCGCTACCTGCCGGCGGCCCCGGCGCCGCCGCCGCCGTCCGCGGCGCCCGCGGCGCCGCCGGCGGGCCGAGGAAGCCAACCCTCCCCCTCGCCCGGCTCCTGGGCTGCGCGCGCCGTGGCCGCGAGCGAGTCGCGGGCGGCGGCCCCCGGGCGCGGCGGCGGCAACGGCGGCGGCGGAGGCGGCGGCGGCGACAGCGACGACGACGACTACGGGGCGTTGCGGCGCGGGCGCGGAAAGCGCGGCGGCGGCGGCGGCAAGGCAGCAGCGCCGCCGCCGCCGCCGCCGCCCCCTGTTGTGCCCTCGCCGCCCGCCGGTCGCAGGGCAGTCGCGGCGGCGGCGCCCGCCAAAAAGGTGTTTGTCGCGGCCAAGCCCGCGCCTGCGGGGTCCGCGCCCGCAGCAGCGGCCGCAGCAGCAGCAGCGAAAAAGCCCGCCGCCGCCGGGCAGACGCCACCTCTGCCGCAAAAAAATAAAAAGGGCAAGGCCCCTCCCGCGCCGCCGCCGCCGAAAATGGCCGCGCCGCCGCCGGCCCCGCCTAGCAGCAGCAGCGGAAGCAGCGGCGGCAGCGACAGCAGCGAGCCTGATTACGGCCCTTACAACAGCGGCGACGAGTACGGCGCCTCCAAGACGGCCAAGGACAAGAAGAAGAAGAAGAAGGGCAAGGGCAAGGCGGCCGCGGCCGAGGGCGGCGGCGGCGGCGGTGAGCGCAACGGCGGCGGCGGCGGCGGCGGCGGCAACGGCCACGCCAGCGAGGCGGGCATTGGCAGCGGCAGCGGCAGCGGCGACGAGGGCCAAGGCGAGGGCGCGGCGAGCACCAAGGCGAGGAGGACGCGGGTCAAGCGCCGCGGCCGCAAGGGCGGCGGCGGCGGCGACGGCGGCGACGACGGCGATGGCGGCGGCGGCGGCAACGGTGGCGCCGCCGGCTCCCCGAGCGCGCCCGCCGCCGCCGCCAAGCCCCCCGCCGCCGCCGCCGAGGCTGATGCCCGCCGCGCCGCCGCCGCCCTCCGCCTCGAGCTCGAGGCCGCGCGCGCCGCCCTGCGCGAGCGCGAGTTGGCGCTGGCCGCAAGGGGCGAGCGCGAGGCGGCGCTCGAGGAAGAGCGCGCGGCCCTGCGGTCGGCGCTGGCGCAGAGCCGCGCACAGCGGGAGGCGCTGGAGCGGGCGCTGCTGATGGGGAGCGGCGGTGGAAGCGGGGGCGGCGGGGGCGGGGCGGGTGTGCACGCTGGCGCTCTTCCCTCCCGACGGGACGCCGACGCCGCGGCTGCCGACGCCGCTGCTGCTGCCGCTGCCGCTGCTGGTGCTGCGGCTGCCGCCGCTGTCGCTCCCGCCGCTGTCATTCAAGCCGCTGCTGCGCCCGGGTGAGGACGACTCTCGCCCAGGCCACACACACTCTTGCTTTTCGAACCACGACACCATAAACTGAATGGACATTAACAACTTGAACAACACATGTAGAAGAAAGAAGCTCGATCTTATTCCGGTCATTTCATTTCTTGAGATTTATGTCTTGGGGTTGCGGCGGCGGCGGCGGTCACTGGACCCCCCCCGCCATGCCAAGGGCGGCGCAGGAACAAAACGACGCACGAAATAGGAACAAACAGTGGGGGGGTTCCGAAACGAAGCGAAACGAAACGACACGGAACGGCGCGAGCCGACTTCAAGAAGAAACGCATCAGTCACCTCTTGCCCGTCTGCGGGAAGGGCCGGGGCGTGCTTGGGATGACCGCCCCGCCGCCGATCGGCGCCGCCTGGATGATGCCGGCGCCAAAGGGCGCGCCGGCAGGGGGAGAGAAGGGCGGGATGAGCGACGCGACGGGGCCGCGGTTGACAAAGGGCAGGTTGGGCAGCTGCTGCTCGAGCGGCACGCCGGGGCCAGGGGGGACGAGGCCCGAGACCAGGCCGGGGGAGAAGGGCACGCCGCCAAAGGCGCCGCCGGCCGCGCCGAGGCCCGGGACGCCTCCGCCGGCGTTGGCGGCTGCGGCGGCGGCGGCGGCCGCTGCCGCCGCCGGATCGCCGCCCCCGGCGCCGGCGGCGCCCGCCGCATAGGGGCAGGCGACCAAGCCGCCGACGACGCCCTGCCCGCCAAACACGGCGCCACCACCGCCGCCCCCCCCGGAGACGTACAGGCCGTTGCTGTTGTCCGACGGGTGCCGCCCCCCGGCCACGCCCGGCGCCCAAGAGAAGAGGAGGCGGCGGCGGCGGCCCTGGAGGCGGCGGCCCCGGCGCCGGCGCCGGCGCCGCGCCTCCTCCCCGCCCTGTTCCTCCTCCTCGTCCTTTTCATCCTCTTCCTCCACAATGTCTTCGGGCGGCGCGCCCGGCGGCAGGCGCCGCGGCTGCCGCTGCCCGGGCGGCGCGCCCGCGGCCAGGTCGGCGCGCAGGGCGCGGCGCCGGACCGGGGGCGACGGCGACGGCGACGGCGCGGAGCCCTCTGCCGGTGGCGAGGGCGAGGGCGACGGCGACGGCGAGGGCGAGTCGCTATCCGCGGGCGGCGGGGAGGGCGACGGCGAGGGCGAAGGGCTCTCTACGGGCGGCGGCGACGGCGAAGGCGACGGCGACGGCGAGGGGCTCTCCACGGGCGGCGGCGGCGGCGGCGGCGGCGGCGGCGGCGGCGGCGGCGGCGGCGGAGGCACGGGAGTGAAGACCGGCGGCGGGCTCGCGGGCGCGAGGGCCGGCAGCGCGGGCAACGCGACCACAGGCGTCGGAACCACAAGCGGCGGCAGGGGCGGAGCCGGCAAAGGGGCGGGCGGCAGAGGGGGGAGCGCGGGCGGCAAAGGCGGCAGCGGGCCGAACGGCGGCGGCGGGAACCCTCCGCCAAAGCCGCCGCCGCCGCCGCTGCTGGGCGGCAGCACGACGCCCCCGGGGCCCAAGACGCCCACCCCCGCCGGCGCCGCCCCGGGCGCCAGCACCGTGCCCCTGCGCACGCGCCACACAAGCGCCTGCACCGCGCCCGGCGGTCCGGCGCCCGCGCACAGCGACGGGCACATCGACGCGCTCACCGCGCAGACGACGGCGCCCGAGTCGCAATTGCACGTCGCAGGGAAGAGCCCCTCGGGGCAAGGCTGCGCGGCCACCGTGCACACGCACCCGCCGCCCGCCGCCTCGAACGCCGCGGTCCCGGGTTCCGGGCCAAAGCATCCCGGCGCGCACACGGGCCGCGGGGGACTGCTGCGCTGGCTGCACCGGACGGACAGCGCGTTGCCGGCGGCGTCGACGGCCGTGGCGACGCACGTCTGAGCGACGCAGCTCGCGACGGGTCCGCCGGCGGAGGAGGCGACGCCGGCGCTGCCGCGCGGGCACTGGTGGCCGAGCGGCATCTGCCACGCGTACTGGATCTCCGGCAGGCAGTAGCCGCCGGGGGAGTTGACCGCGGGCATGTAGCCGAACGCGGGCGAGGAGGAGGAGGAGGAGCCGCCGGAGGCGCGGCCGAGCAGGGCGCCGTAAGGTTGCCCTGTGGCCGGCGGGGTGACGACGGCGAAGCCGCCGCCGGCCGTCGGCACGAGCGTCGGCGCGGACGGAACAAAGCCGGCGGCGCCTCCGCCGGCGACGGGGACAAAGGCGCCCGGCGGTGGGGGGGGGACGAAGGCCTGGCGGAGGGCGCGCTTGTGTAGGGGTGCCTGCTTGGTTGGTTTGTGTGTGCGTGCGTGCGGGAGAGAGGAGGGGGAGGGAGGACGTTTGAGTGAATCTGCTGATTGGGGCCAGACGAAAAGGGAAGAGGAAGAAAGGTCGGGAGGAAAGAGCGATGGAACACAAATGACGCACCCTCGCTCGCGCCGCGCCCGGGGCCGCCAGCAGGGCCAGGAGCAAGACCAATGGCACCGCGTGGCGGCCGAACCGCGAGCCCGCGCGCGCCATCGGGGAAAGGAAGGGCTTTTTTTGCGGGGGGGAAAATGCCTCAGCCGACTGTCGGTTTACGTCTTTCGCGCAGGGGAGACGCGCCCCGCGGCGGCAATCGAACGCAAGATCATCATGGTTGTTTTGTTTGTTCACGGTGAGTTCGAGTTTGTTAGGTGTGTAGTGTGTGCGTGGGGGGGGGAAGCCAAGGAAGAAAGGGCCGGCGAAACGGGCGTCCTGCCCGTCCTCCTGACGGCCATCCCTTTTGGCCATATCGCTGTCCGCGCCCGGCGCCGGCGGCGCGCAGGACGGCGACCGGTGGGGTTGTCGCAAAGTCCCCTCTGCTGCCTCGGCGCCGTTGGCCGCCACGAGCCCCTCCCCGGCCCCCGACCACGCGTCCGCCGCGCGCACGCTGTCCCCGCACCGCTCCAGGTAGCGCGCCAGGCGCGCGAGGCGCTCACGGCGCCGCCGCCGCACGAGCGGCCGCGCCGGAAGCAGCAGCAGCGGCACTCGCGGCAGCCGCCGCCGCCGCCGCCGCCGCCGCCGCCGCCGCCGCCGCGCTTGCAGCCGCAGCAGCGGCAGCGTCCGCCGCCGCGCTCGCCGCCGCCGCGGCCGCCCCCTTGGCGGGCAGCGGCACGGGCGCCAGGTAGGCCGGCAGCGGCGCCGCCCGCAGCGCCGGCGACAGCGACCGGATGCAGAGGCCGGCGCCGCCGCCAAACAGCGCGGCGATCTGCCTGCGCCCCAGCCCTCGGCACACGGAGGCGGCGGACGAGCCCGTGACGGCCGGGCGCCAGCGCAGGCGCAGGGGCTGGGGCGCGCAGGGCGCGGGGGCGGCGCAAAAGGCGGCCGATACCGCCGCCGCCGCCGCCGAGGCCGTCGCCGCCGCCGCCGCCCTCGCCTCTTCCTCCGCCTCCTCCTCCTCCTCGCGCGCGCGCCGGAGGGCCTCCTCGCCCTCCTCGGCCGCCTCGGCCGCCTCGCTTGCGGCGTCCTCCTCGTCCCAGGCCTGCCGGCGCCGCAGCGCGGCCTCGGACGCCGGGCCGGAGGCGGGCACGATGGCGCCGCTGCCTCCGCCGTCGTCGCCGTTGGCGCCGCCCGCCGCGGCCCGCTCGGCCGCCGCCGCGCGCTCGCGCGCCTCGCGCCGCCGCTGCCGCTCGTTGTCGTTGAGGCCGCGCTCCTCCTCCTCGAGGAGGGCGGCAGCCGCGGCCGCGGCCGCCTCCTCGGCCTCGCGCTCGGACGGGCGGCGCCGCTCGCCGTTGTCGGCGCCGGCGTCGGCCATGGTCAGCAGAGGGCGCGGCATGAGGTCCTCCTCCGCGTGTTGCTCCCCCTCGCCGCCGCTGCCGCCGCCCTCGCCGCCGCCGGCCCTTTGCGCCTCCCCTCCCTCCTCCTCCTGCGCCCGCCGCGCCCGCCCCCGCCCCTCCTCCTCCTCCCCCTCCGCCTCGGCCTTGACGCGCGCCCGCCGCCGCGCCTCGCGCCGCTCCCCGCGCGCCCGCCGCCGCCCCTCGGCCGCCGCCTCGCGCGCGACGGCCGCCAGGGCGGACAGCAGGCGCGGCGGCAGCGGCAGCGGCTCGGCGGCAGAGGCCAAGTTGAGCACTAGCTCGTTGGTCTGAAAGTAGGTGCCGTTGAGCGGGAAGGCGCCGCGGCACGCCGTGAACATGGGCGCGAGCACGACGGCCACCAGGGCGCGGCGGCGGCGGGGGGCAAGGCGCGCGAGCTCGGCGGGGCCGACGGGCTCGCCGCGGGGCACGGCGGGCGGCGCGGGGCGCACGGGGGGGACGTAGGGGGAGAGCGCGTCGATGGCGGCCGGCACGCTAGGGATGAGCAGCGGACCCGCGGACGCCAGGGGGGTCTGGGGCGGCGGCGGCAGGGCAAAGAAAACGATGGGGGTGGGGCACGGTTGAGAGGAGGGCGGGGGGGTGGCGGCGGGGAGGAGCGCGGGCGCGTCCTCGACCCTCCCCTCGTCGTCGGCGGCGGCGGCCGCGGCGGCGTCGGCGGCGGCGGCGCTGTTGCCGTTCCGGCCGGCCGCCGAGGGTGGGGCGCCGCCGCCGTCGCCAACAAGACGACCATCCCCCACCCGCCGCCCTCCTCGCGCCGCCGCGCCGCCTCCTCGCGCAGCCTCGCGTCCTCGCGCAGCCGCGCCTCGTCCCGCAGCCGCGCCTCCTCGGCCGCCTCGGCCGCCAGCTCGCGCCGGCTGCGCCAGGCCGCGCGGTGGACTGCCGCGTGCACGCAGGCCTTGACGGCCTGCCGGCAGGCCTCGTCCTCGGCGGCCTCGCGCGCGCCCTCGTCCAGGTCGAGGAGGACGAGTAAGGGGCGGCACGAGTCCCCGTCCAGGGGGCGGGGCAGGCGCAGGCGCACGGAGGCGCGGGCGGCGGCGACGCGGCGCGAGAAGCGCGCGAGCGCGAGCGCGTCGGCCGCGGCGTCGGCGTCGGCGTCGGCGACAGCGTCGGCGTCGCCGTCGCCGTCGCCGTCGCCGTCGCCGTTGGCCCCCCGCGCCTCTTGCCCGCCGCCGCCGCCGTCCTCGTCCTCGTCGCCGCCGTCCGAGCCGCCCGTCGCCTGGTGCAGCTCCTCGGCCACCGCGTGCGCCTCGATCAGGTCCGCCAGCTCGTCGTCCACCTCGATCGCGTGCAGCACGCGCCGGTTCGGGTTGCTCAGCCCCAGCAGCCGCGCCGCCGCCGCGCCGCCATAGCTTCCGCCGCCGCCGCCGCCGCCGCCGCCGATGCACCCGCCCCCGCCGTCCTCGTCGTCGTCCTCGTCTCCCTCCTCCCCCTCCCCGCCGCCCGCCCCGCCGCCGCCAGCGGCCCGCGCTCCCCGCTCGCCACCGTCCGCCAACCCCATCCCACCGACCCTCTCGGCCGCCAGCGCCCGCTCCCACGCCCCGACCGCCGCCGCGCGCGCCGCCGCCAGCGCCGCAAAGGCGGCCGAGGCGCCGGGCAGGGAGCATTTGTCCGGGTGGAGCAGCAGCGACAGCTCCCTGTAGCGCCTCTGCGCGCGCCGGATGGCCTCGGGCAGGGCCGCGGGGTCGTCGCGCACGGCGCCGTCGGCGCGGGGCGCCTGCGGCGGGGGAAGCAGGCCGAGCACGCGCACGGCGACGGGGAGGGGCATTCGGGCGCCGGGCGGGGAAGGGTCGGCGCCGCCGGCCGGGGCGGGGCCGTGGGCGCCGGCGGCGCCGGCGCCCGCGCCCACGGCGCCGGCCGCGGCGCCCGCCGCCGCGGCGGCCGCGGCCTGGGCCGCGGCGAAGCGCTCGTAGGCGGCCCCCGGGTCCTCGTCCTCTTCGTCGCCGTCGCCACCAGCTGCGGCCGCGCCCGCGGTGGTGGCGCCGCCGTCGCCGCCGCCGCCGGCCGCCGCAGTGGCCGCCGCGTCGGCGGCAGCGGCGGCGGCCTCGGCGGCGGCGGCAGCGGCTTCGGCGGCGGCGGCCGCGCCGGCAGAGTCCTGGACGGCCGCGAGCACGCGCGCGACCTCGAGCGACTGCACCTCCTGCACCGTGACGGCCTCGTCCTCCTCCCCCTGCTCGTCTTCCTCGCGGGGGCGGAGGGGCACGGGCGGCGGCTCGGGGAACGCGGGGTCGTCCTCCTCCTCCTCTTCTTGCGCGCCGCCCGCCGCCGCCGTTGGCCCCGCCGCTCCTGCCGCGCCCTGCTCCTCCCCCTGCTGCTGCTGCTGGTGCTGCTCGTGCTGCTGCTGCTGCTGCTGCTGCTTGAGGGCTTGGCCCGCGGCGGGCGCCTCGAGGACGACGATCACGTCGCCGGATGGGCTGCGCAGCGCCGGATCGGGAGAGGACGACGGGGCGGAGGGAGGCGGGGGAAGCGCTGGTGCCTCCGCGGCGGCACCGGCGACGCCGGCACCGGCGGCGGCAGCGGCGGCGGCGGCGGCAGCGCCCGCGCCGTCGGCAGCGGCAGCGGCGGCCGCCTCGCCGCGCTCCTTGAGCGGCGGGCGCGGGCGCTTGCGCGAAGCGGCCGCGGCCGCGAGGGGCCCGTCCTCCGTCGCCGCGGCGACCGAGGCAGCGACGACCGGAACGGCAGGCGCCACCTCTGCCGCCGCTTCTGCTGCTGCGGCGTCGGCGACGGCGACGGCGGCTGCGGCCTCTGTGGCCACGGCCGCGGCCTCGTCCTCCTCGGCCGCCTCGCGCGCGAGCCGCCGCTCCTCCTCGTCGTCCCGCTCCCGCTGCCGCTGCTGCCGCCGCCGCTGCTCCTGCTGCTGCCGGTGCGCGCGCTCGATGGCCGTGGCCATCGCGGCGGCCACCCCGGCCTCGGCCGCGGCCGCCTCCAGCTCGGCCTCGGCCGCCGCCGCCGCCGCGCGCGCCGCCGCGCCCGCGGCCTCGGCGGCGGCCTCGGCGGCCGCTCGCGCCTCCTCTTCGTCGCCGTCGCCGTCGCCCTCGGCCTCGCCTGCCGCGGCAGCCTCGAGCTCGGCGGCCTCGGCGTCTCCCGCCGCCGCCTCGGCGTCCTCCTGGGCGGCGTGGGCGAGCTGCATGGCGGCGGCGGCAGCGGCGGCGGCGGCGGCGGCGGGGCCTTGTTCGGCCGTCGCCGCTGCCGCCGCCCCTTGCTCGTCCTCTTGCTCGTCCTCGTCCTCCCCGTCCTCCTCCTCCTCCTCCTCCTCTTCCTCGCGCCGCCGCGCCTCCTCGAGCGCGGCCAGGGCCGCCGCGCGCGCCGCCGCGCGCTCCTCGCGGGCGGCCGCGCGAGCCGCGGCCGCGGCCGCGTCGCGCGCGGGCGGCGGCGTCAGGCTCGCCATGCGAAGCGCCGGCTGCCGCGGGGCCGCCGGCTTTTGGCCGCCGCCGCCGCCGTCCTCGCCCTCGCCCTCGTCGGCGGCGGCGGCGGCGGCGGCGGCGCAGCCAGCGGCACCAAGAGGAGCGGCCGTGCGCCGCGCGCCCTCCTCATGCTCGACCGTCGCCTGGTCGTCCTCCTCCTCCCCGCGCAGCATCCGCGGCGGCAGCTCGGCGGCGATGGGCTCGAGCGACGGCGAGCGCGACGACCGGGGAAAGGCGCCGCCCAGCGCGTCGCGCGCGCTGCGCCGCGCCCGCGCGCGCCGCTCGGCCTCGCGCACGGCCGCCTCGGCCTCGCGGCGCAGCCCCTCCCGGCGCGCGCGCTCGGCGGCCGCCGCGGCCTCGGCGGCGGCCTCGGCGGCGGCCTCGGCCGCGAGGCGCTCGGCCTCCTCGCGCTGGCGCGCGACCCACCAGGCGCCCAGCAGGGAGGGCGCCTCAAACCAGAGGCGGCGGCGCTTGCGCGGGCCAGAGGCGGCGCCGGGGTGGAAACGGCGGGAGGGGGCGCGCCCGCCGCCGCCGCCTTCTGCGCCGCCTTCTTCCAGGCGCGCGAGCAGCGCGGCCGACTCGGCGGCGGCCTGGGGAAGCGCCGCGGCCACCGCGAGCGGGACGCCCAGGGCGGCGGCGACGGCGGCGGCGATGGCGGCCGGGGTGGCGGAGGCGGCGGCGGCGCGAGGGGGGCAGCCGCGCGCCGGCAGCGGCGCGGCCGCCCCCTCCTCCTCCTCCTCCTCCTCCTCGGCGCGGCGATTGCGGGAGGCGGCGGCCGCTCGGCGGCCCTTGTGGCTGTCGCGGCGACGGTCGTGGCGGTGGTGCCGCCGCCGCCGCCGCCCGCCGCCGCCCTCCGCCGCCCCCCAGTCCTCGTCGGACGAGTCGGCGGCGTCGACGGCGCCGGCGTCGAGCGGCTCCTCTTCCTCATCTTCTTCCTCCTCCTCGTCTTTCTCTTCCTCTTTCTGTTGGCTGCCGGCGTCGCCGCCGTCACCGCCGCCGGATTTTTTTTGCTCTTGAGGCGCGGCAGAAGCAGCAGCAGGGGCGGCGGTCGCGGCGGGATCGCCGGCGTCCTCCTCCTCCAGCGCAGCCGGCGCCGCCGCCTCCTCGCCGCCGTCGCCGCCGCCCCCTGGCTCCTCGTCCTGCTGTCCGGCGGCCAAAAGAGGAGGGGGCGGCGCGACCTTTTTTGTCCCGCCGGCCTTGCGGCGCGCGGGCATGGGCGGCGGCTCCTCCTGGTCGAAGCCGCGGAACTTGAGGGGCACGGCGGCCCCGACGGCGCACGCGCCGCGGCGGGCGCGCAGGCAGCGGCGCCGGCTGGGCGGGTCGTCGTCGCTGCCGCTGCTGCCATCCGCGTCGCCGTCGTCGTCACCGTCGCATTGCTTGCCGCTCGCCTCCTCGCCGCCAGAGCGCTCGCCCGCTGCCGCCGCCGCCGCCGCGGCCTCCGCCGCCGCCGCCGCCCGAGAGGCCAGGGGGGCACGCGGGGCCACGGCGGCGGCCTCCTCTTGCACAGAGACGATTTCGGGTGGCTCCACGACCTCGTCCGCCTCCTCTCCAGGTGGCGGCGTGCCTGCCGCCAGCGCGTCTGCAGCGGGAGCCATTGCCGCCGCCGCCGCCGCCGCCGCCTCGTCGACGTCCTCCGCCGCCGCCGCCGCCGCCCCTTGCTCCTCCTGCTCCTGCCACTGCTGCGGCCGCTCTTCCCACGCGTACGTGACGCGCGACCGGGGCCGCCGCACCGCCGCCACCTGCTGCACCAGGTCCTCGATGTCCGGACCCGCGGCCGCCGCCTCCGCGAAGCGCGCAAAGTAGCGCTGCTGCAGCCGCCACGGCCGGCCGGCGGCGGCGGCCGCGGCCGCTTGAGCCGCCGCCGCGCGCGCGGGGCCACCGCCGCCCGCGCCCGCGCCCGATGCCGCCGCCGCCGCGTGCTGCCCCGCCGCGCCCCACCCCCCGCCGCCCGCCGCCTGCTGCTGCCGGGCGGCGGCCGCGGCCGCCGCCGCGGCGGCGGCCTCCCGCGCCGCGCGCACCGCCGCCGACGCAGCCGCCCACGACCAGCCGCCCGCCACCGCCGCCGCGCCGCCCTGAACGCCCGCCGCCGACTGGGGCCCCGGCGCGCGCCCCCAGATGCCCGCGAACGCCGATCCCCCGCCCCGTTCTCGCGGCCTGCCGCGGGCGGCGTGGATCGGCGCGGACTGGGGCACGCGGCCCGCCAAGGAGGGGCCGCCGCCGCCGACGCCCCCCGGCGCCTGCCCGAGCCGCCGCCCGCCGCCCCGCGCGTACTCGCACGCGCCCTCGAGCGGGCACGCCGCGCAGTTGGGGCTGCGCTTGGTGCACAGGACCTTGCCGAGCGTGATCATGTGGTAGTGGAGCTCGTAGAGGGTGGCGTGCCCGGCGGCGCGCTCGAGGCGGCCGCGGAGGTAGCTAGGTTTCGATTGTATTTTTTTTGCGGAGAGGCGGGCGTGTGAGCGCGGGGGGCGGGGCCGGGCGGGGGAAGAACAAAAGCGACAGCAACGACCGACGGCAACAAAAAGCAACCGACAGCAACGACCGACCGAAAAAAAAAAAAAAAAAACCTCACCGATGCACCTCCGGCTCGTGCGGGTAGGCGTCGAGCGCCTCGAGCGCGTCGTCGCTCTCTAAAGGGATCCACCCGAGGCGCGAGGCGATGCGCGCCACGTTGACGTCGACGGGGAACTCGGGCGCCATAAGCGTGAGCAGGCTGATGCAGGCGACGGACTTGCGCCCCAGTCCCGGGACGGCGGAGAGGAAGGCGTGCGCGTCGGCGCGGGGGACGGAGCGGAGCCACTCGAGCGAGAGGGCGCCGGGCGGCGAGGGGGGGAGGGCGGCGGCAGAGGGGGGCGGGGCGGCGGAGGCGGCGGCGGCGGCGGCGGGAGAGGGGTCGTGACGCTGCTGCCGCTGCTGCTGCTGCTCCTGCTGCTGGGCGGGCGTGGAGGGGCCGGTGGGGCTGGCCGGGCCGGCAGTGTCAGCGGCGCCGGGCGCCGTCGCCGTCGCGGCGGCCGCTGAGGCGCCGCCGACGTCCAGGGGAGGGGGCGGAACAGAGGCGGCGCGGCCGGGCGGCGCCGGCGGCGCGGCGTCCTTGCCTCCTCCCCCGCCTCTGGTCGCGGCGTTCTCTGCCGGCGCCGCCGCCGGGCAGCCAGACCCGGGCGGCGCCTCCGCGTCTGGTGCGTCCCGCGGAGGCGCTAGCGCGGCAGGAGGGGAGACCGAGGGGCCTGCGCCCGGCGTGCCCGCCGCCGCCGCCGCCGCCGCCGCTGCCGCCGCTGCCGCCGCCTCGCGCTCGCCCTCGCCGTTGCCCTCGCCCTCGGGCCGTGGCGGCGGTGGCGGCTGAAGAGGGGCAACCACGCACCGCGGGTCGCACGCCACCGACCTCAGGAAGCGCTGCACGTAATCGGTCAGCTTGAAGTGCAGACCGCGGCAGTGCAGCGCGGCCGCCAGGTCCGCGGGCGGCGCGTCCATCACAGCGCGCCAGTCGACGGCGTCCTCGCCCGCCGCCAGATGCGCGCAAGCGCCGGGCGCGGCGGCGGCCGTTTTCGCGGCGGCGGCGGCCGTTTTCGCGCGGCGCGCGCGGGCGCGCTGGGGCGTCGGCGGCGGAGAGGGCGGCGTCGGGCTCTGGGTCGGGGGGCGGCCCGGCGGCGTTGACGGCGGCGGCGGCGGGGCCGCTTGAGTGTCGGCGGCGGCGTTAGCGTCTTGCGAGGGAAGCGTCGGCGGCGGCGGCAGCCCCGCGCGCCCCTCTCCCTCCTCCTCGTCGCCGCCGCCCTCTTGTTCTCCTTTGCCGCCGCCGTCCTCGCCCGCCCCGCCGCCCCAGGCGGCCGCGCGCCCGGCCTCGATCGCGCGTGCGCTCGGCCACCGGGCCGCGACATTCAAAAAGGCCGTCGACGACAGGACGTCCGACACGTTCTGCGTGAGGAAGGCGCCGACCACCGAGTCGAGCACGGACCCGCCCCACGGCCGCGTGGGGCCGCCGCCGCCGCCGCCCCCGCCGCCGTTCCCGCCGCCGCCTCCGAGCAGCGACCGGTCCCCCAGGACGGAGCGCGCGGCGCCGACAAACCCGTGCACGCGGCGCATCCACAGCAGGCGCTCGTCGACGCCGTAGGTGATGAGTGTGAGCTGGCCGTCGCGCAGCACGCGCGCGCGGCGCTTGCGCAGGGCGTAGCTCAAGTAGGGAGAGGCGCCGCCGCCGCCGCCGCCGCCGCCATAGCCGCCGCTGCCCGCGGCGGCCCCGGCCTCGGCGGCGGCCTGGCGGGCGGCGGCGAACGAGGCCGCGGCGGCGGCGGCCTGGCGCGCGGCCTTGGCGGCGCGGGACGCGAGGTCCGCGATCTGCTGGCGCAGGCTGTTGACGCGCAGGCGCACGTCGTCGTCGGCCTTGGCTGCCGCAGCGGCGGAGCGGCGCGCGGCCGCGGCCTCGGCGGCGGCGGCCGAGGGCTGCAGAGCCGCCAGCGCCGTCCGCCTCGCCGTCGCCGTCGCCGTCGCCGTCGCCGTCGCGGCGGGGGCGGCGCCCTCGTCCTCTTCGTCGTCTTCGTCCACCTCGTCCTCTCCGGACGAGTCGCGGCGGTCCTCGGCGGCGTCTGTCCCGTCCGACGCAGAAGGAGACGCAAGCGGACGAGAAGGGAAGGCAATCCGCCTGCCGCGGCCGTCGTCTTTGTCGCTGTCGTCGTCGTCATCGTCGTCGTCGCCGTCGCTGCCAAATGCGGCGGCCGCCGCCGCCGCCGCCTCTTTCTTCCGCTGCTTGGCGGTGGCGCCGGCAGCGCCAAACATGCGCCAGCGCCGGCGCGACGCCTCCCACGCCGGCGACCCGGCCACCTTGGCGGGGTCTAGGCCGGGCGGCAGCAGCGACAGCGACAGCGTTGTTGCCGTCGCCATTGCCGCCGCCGCCGTCGACGCCCGGGCAGGGCCGCCGCCGCCGCCGCCGCCGTCGCCGTCGCCGTCGTTGCACGCCGTCCCCTCTGCGCCGCCGCCGGGCGGCGCCGTCACGAACACCAGCTGCACCAGCCCGGCAATGTTGCGCGGCACCGCCACGCCGACGAATCGAGGGCCCGTGTGCGCCGCCGCAGGAAGGCAGGGGGGCGGGGGCACGGCAGCCGCGGCGGCGGCGGCGGCCGCCTCGCCGCCGCGGAGGGCGGCGGCTGCTGCGGCGGCCGCCGCCGCCGCGTGCTTGGCCGCCGAGGCCGCCGCGGCGATCGCGCCCAGGCGGAGCAGGAGCACCTCTGGCGCGGGGGCGGGGCCCTCGGGCTCGTCCATGAGGACCGGCATGCGCGCGGCGCGGTCGAGCAGGGCCGCCTCGGCCTCCTCCTCGGCAGCGCGCGCCGACTTGGCGGCGGCCTCGGCGGCCTCGGCGGCGGCGGTGGCGGCGGCGGCGGCGAGCCTCTTTTGCGGAGCGAGCAAGGCGCGGCGCTGCTTCAGCCAGCGGCGGTGGCGGCGCTCGGCGGCCGCCTCGCTGTCGTCCGAGAGGCCGCTGTCGGCGTCCGAGTCGACGTCGTCATCGTCGTCGTCGTCGCCCGAGCCGCTGCCGCTGCCGCTAAGCGACCCGCCGCCGCCGCCGCCGCCGCCGCCGCCGCCGCCGCCAGCGCCAGCCCGCTCCTGCCTCAGCCGCCGCTTCTCCGCGCGCGCCACCGCCGCCGCCGCCCGCGCCGCCGCGGCCCCGGCCCGCGCCGCCGCCGCGTCCTCGCGCCGCCGCGAGGGGGCCATCAGGCCCCGCGCCGCCAGCCAGAGCCCGAGCTGCTCGCCGCTAGTGCCGCCGCCGGCGCCATCGCCGCCGCCGCCGCCGTCGGCAAAGACGCGGAGCGTCGTGCGCCAGTTCTTGCACCCGCCCGCCCCCGCGTGCTGCTCGAACCACGACGGCGACTGCCACGCGACGGCGGCCGCGCCCGTCGGCGCCTCGAGGGCGGCGGCGGCGGCGGCGCTGGCGCTTAGGGCGGCGGTGCTGCCCGGCAGGCAGGCGGCGCAGAGGCAGCGGACGCGCCCGGCCGAGAAGTCGAACAGGGCGGGCGTGTCGCGGCAGCGGACGAGCACGCGCCCGCTCGGCGGCGCCGGCAGCAGGCCCTGTCGCGGGTCGTCCTCTGCTCTTTCTTCCTCGTCCGGCGGGACGACGACGGCCGCTGCCGCCACGCTCGGCGGTGCCGGCCGGCCCTGCCGCCGGTCGTACCCTCGCGCTTCTTCTTCTCCCTGTTGCGCCAAGATGGCCGCTGCCGCCGCGCTCGTGCCGGCTCCGGGAGCGTCGCCCCAGGTCCCGTCCATCGTTGTTGTTGTTGTTGTTGTTGTTGGCGTTCTCGGGGAGATTTATTTTCCTTTCTTTTCCGGCACCCACCCGAGACCAGGATGCGGATCTCGGATGGGGCCCTTCACTTGCGGGATGCGGTAGGTAATGATCGATCGCGATCCGGTAGATGCGGGAAAAGGCGCGTGGGAGAGAAGAAAGAGGGAAAGGGTTTTGATCCGGACGCGATCGCGCGGCGGGCCTTGCCCGGCGGCACAGAGGAATGGGCAATGGTCTTTGGCTCTCGGAGAGGACGTACGCCGGTCCTCGAGTGGGTGCGGGACTCGTTTTTGGGGGCGGGGGCGGTTCTCGGCCTGCTCGTCGGGGCGGGTGCCGCACGCACGCCGGGGCGTCGTCGGCGCAGAGACGACGAGGTCCTCGGCGGCGAGTCTTTAAGTGGTTCACTCGCGCGTGTAGTACCACGGCCAACAACACCATCCCTCCCGCACAGCGTCGTTCCTATCCATCCCCCCTTGGGTCGCAAATGTTGGCGTCCGTCAGAGCTCTCCGCCCCGGCCTGCTCTCCCTCGCGTCCTCCTCCTCCTTCCCCTCCCGTTACCCGCCCTTGGCGATCCGCGCGCGCCGCCAAGCGACCCGCCCGATGGTGAGGCTGCGTGCCACGATCGCGCGCGTTCGTGACCAACTGCCGGCACACGGCCGTCTCTCATCGACTCTCACGCACCCCAAAACCAAAATGTAAAAAAACTCGGAACAAACGCCGCCCGACGACGACGACGACGACGGAAAAAAAAAACGACAGGCGTCCGCCGCCGCCCCCGGGGCCCCGGCCGCGCCCCCGAAGCACCTGCTCCTCAACTACAGCTACGTCCCGGACATCCTCGAGCGGCGCGGCCCGCACCGCGAGGCGCACCTCGCCGGCGCCCAGGCGCAGCTCGAAGCGGGCAGGCTGGTATGCGCCGGCGCCGTGGGCCTGCCGCCCAAAGGGGCGACGTTCTTTTTCAAGGGCGCGTCGCGCGCCGAGGTCGAGACGTTCGTCGAGGCGGACGCCTACGTCAAGGCCGGGCTGGTGACGGCGTGGTCCATCGAGCCCTACACCGTGGTCGTGGGGGACCCGTAGAGATAAAAGAGGGAGGGAAAGAGAGAGGCGGGGGAGACGTGAGACAGGCGTCGGCGGCGTCGGCGGCGGCATCGGCGGTCGGCGGGGGCACTGGCGTGAGGGAGGCGTCGAAAACGACGTGGCCTGCGCGCGTTGCGGTCGTCTGTGGGGGGTTGTCCTGGAAAGAGACACTAGTGTAAGCGAACGGATGGGATTGCGCCCGGCGTCGCCGTCAGAAGAGAGACGGCGCGCTCGCACACACCACCGTCCGGGCAACAACAATCTTTCCCGCAGACGAAACCGGCGCGAACAACCCGACGAGCGAGCCCCACCATCCTGCCTCTCCCTCTCTCTCTGTCTTACACCTGGTCAAAAAAGCAGCGGACCCATGGCCCCCTCCGCCGAGCTCGCCGCCCCCTCGGCGAGTTCGCCGGGCAAGAAGATGCTCGATCGCCTCGTCGCGGACCTCAAGGACGAGCTCACGCACAGCGGCAAGCGGGCCGCCAACCTGCGCCTGCTCCGCGCGCTGGCCGTCTTCGCGGCGGGCGTGGTCGTCGCGCGCAACTTTGGCGAGGCGCTGTTTGTGGCGTGAGCGCGCTCGGTCCGACGATGGCGGCGGCGGCGGCGCAGCGCAAGCGGCGGCGCGGCGGCAGCGGCCCGCCGCCGCCGCCTCCGCCTCCTCCCCCGAGAGACACCGTCCCGCTGCGCGTCGGCTGGCAGCGCCTGCCCCCGGGCGACGTCCTGATCGGCTACTTTCCGGCGACGCTCAGCCGCGAGGCGGCGGACGAGGCGCGGCGGGTGCTGCTGCCTCCCGCCCGGCACCTCGCGGCGGCGGCGGTTGCCGACGAGGGCGGCGGCGGCGGCGGCGCCGCCGCCGGCGTATGCCCCGTCGGCTGGGAGCAGCGCTCTGTCCGCGTGTTTGGGCGCGAGCGCGCGCAGCCGCGCCTCGTCAGCTACTGGGCGGACGACCCGGGTCTGAGCTACGCCTACAGCGGCCTGACGCTCGAGCCGCGCTGCTGGGCTGAGGACGGCGACGGCGGGGGTGCAGGGCGGGGGGCGGGGGGCGGGGGGGGCGGGGGAGGGGCACCGCCGTCGCTCCATTTGCCGGCGTCGGCAGCGTCGTCGTCGGCGGCCGCCGGCGCTCCCGACGCCGCCCAGGTCGCTCGGACGCTGCGCGACCTGCGCGCGCACGTCGAGCGCACCTGCCGCGCCTGCGCGGACGAGGAGGGCCGCGGCTTGTTGCCCCCCAGGCTCTTTTCCAGGGCCGACGACGCCGACGCCGCCCCCACCGCCGCCGCCGCCGCCGGCCGCAGTCCCCCTGTCGGCGGCGGGGCCCCGGCGCCGCCGCCGCCCCCGCCGGAGGAGGAGGAGGCCACGGCCGCGCCCTCCGTCGGCGCCTTCTTCAACGCCTGCCTGCTAAACCTGTACCGGGGCGGCCGCGACGCGGTCGGCTGGCACAGCGACGCCGAGCGCGCTCTGGGCGCGCGGCCGCTCGTCACGTCGCTGTCGCTCGGCGCGCGGCGCGACTTTTTCCTGCGGCGGCGGCCGGGGGGGGCGGCGGGCGGCGGCGGCGGCGGCGCGTTTCGCCCCCGGCACTGGTGCCCCCTGGGCGGGGACGGCGACGTTCTGGTCATGGCCGGGCGGGCGCAGGAGGCCTACGAGCACTGTGTGCCCGCGCGCAAAGGAAAGGCTGCGGCGGCGACGGCGTCGGCGTCGGCGTCCTCGTCGGCGCGCATCAGCCTGACGCTTCGGCGGGTGCTGCCGCAGTCGCGCCCCGGGTAGGGTGGCGGTCTTGCAGTCGATCTGCCCCGATCGAGGCAGTCTCAGTTGTTGAATGGCGGCGTCAGAATCGATCCCAGCAAAAAAAAGGCAACCCGCGTTTTGAAAAAAATTTCTGCTTCTTCCTCTCTCTTCCTCCCCTCTCGAATTAGCCCCCCATCCGACGGCTGGATCCCCAGCTCATGCGTCCCGTATATCCGCGTGCACGACACAACACCGACACGGTCACCAACCCGGCGCACACCCTGATCCCAACCATCCTGTGCGCGCGCCGCACGAAACGCCAAAGCGCAAGAGAGAGAGCACACCACCAGCCCTCTGTCTCCTCGGCCGTCCCTCTTCCCGCCGCGCCTCTGCCCCCCCCCCCCTGCCACCTTGCGCGATCGGACAGACAGCGCGCAGCTGATAAGACGCGGAGGAAGCAAGGCCGAAGAGGGACAAGAGAGAGAAAGAGAGAGAGAGAGAGGGGCACCGTACCCTTCCCTCTCTCCTCTCTTTCCCCCTCTCAACCAATGAGCGGCAGGACCACGCGGGGCACCAAGCGCAAGCTGGCTGACGCAGTAGTCCCGCCCGCGGAAGCGGCGCCGGTCGTTCCGGCGCCGGCGCCGCCCGCGGCGGTCCTTGAGGCGGAGGTGAGATGCGACGAAAGAAGGAGAGAGAGTGCACAACACACAAAGCAAACCTTTCGAAACACGTCCCCCTCGCCTCACCCGCCACAACCCCGAACCCACCAAACGCAGATCAAGCGGCTGGTCGAGGCGCTGGTCACCAGCATCCGCCACCCGGTGCTCAACATCGACCGCGTGGCCGTGCGCCGCCTCGCGCACCAGCTCGCCGAGTACTGCAAGCGCGGTGAGAGAGAGAGCGAACGGCAACGGCGATTGCCTCCTTTGCGCGTGGATGGGACGGGCAGCGTTGGTTTCGCCGCCGCCCACGGGGACGTTTGTTTCCTGGTCGTCCAGAGAGCGTTCTTCCGGCCGTCCAGCGAGCGCCCTAGGAACGAGGGCGAGGGAGCGCCCGGACGCGCTGCTCCTCTCGCGCGCCCCTCTCGAGCGCTGGAAAGCATGGCACGAGCAGCGAGCGAGGGAGAGAACGAGAGCCGGGGGGGGGGGCAAACGACAGGAGCGCGGCCGCCGGCCACAGCTCGAATTTTCAAAATAATGCAAAAGCGCCGCCGGCCCCACTCAAAAACAAACCCCCTGCCTCGACGAAAAACCCACCACCCAAAAACCCACCAAAACAACACACCCAACAGACGACCTCGTCGACCTGATCGTCCGCAGCGGCGCCGTCGACGCCGTCGTCCCTTTGCTGTCCCTGGGGGCCGCGCTGCAGCTGCAGCGGCAGCGCGCGGCGGCCGCCGCCGCCGCCGACGACCCCTTGGCGGCGGCGGCGGCGGGCCTGCTGCCCTCGGATTCGCCCGCGGGCGGGGGGGGAAGCGGCGCGGGCCTCGACGGCGCGGGGCCCGGCGGCCTGAATGGGGCCTTGCTCCTGGGCAACAGCAGCGCGCCGCTCGGAGGCGGCGGCGCCGGAGGCGGCGGCGGCGCGCTCGGCGGCGGCAGCGGTCCCGCCGTGGGCCAAGGCGGCGGCAGCGGCGGCGCCTCCTCCTCGCTCATGCTCACGCCCGCGGACATCCTGCGCGGCGAGGGTACGAGCGCAACAGGGCCCGGGTCGTTCGAGGACGTCGAGAAAGAGGCCTGCTTCATCCTCGGGCTGCTGGCCGTCAAGCCCGAGCAGCAGCAGGCCATCGCGCTCGCGGGCGCGCTGCCGGGCCTCGTCCGCCTCCTCCGCACGCACGCGCCGCCGACGGCGGCGCCGCCGCGCGCGCCCGTCGGCAGCGGCGGCGTCGCGCGCCGCGCCGCCGACGCCGTCACCAACCTGGCGCACGAGAACGTCGAGGTCAAGCACCTGGTGCGCCGCGAGGGGGGCGTGCCGCCGCTCGTGGCGCTGCTGGGCGCGTGGGACGCCAAGGTCCAGCGGGCGGCGGCCGGCGCGCTGAGGACGCTCGCGTTCAAGAACGAGGAGAACAAGGCCGTGATCGTCGACGCCGGCGCCCTGGCCGCCCTCGTGCGCATGCTGCGCAGCGAGGACGCCGGCGTGCACTACGAGGCGGTCGGCGTCATCGGCAACCTGGTGCACTCGTCCGCCACGATCAAGCGGCGCGTGCTCGACGAGGGCGCCTTGCAACCGGTGATCGGATTGCTCTCGTCTCCTTGCGCCGAGTCTCAGCGCGAGGCGGCGCTCCTCCTCGGCCAATTCGCCACCGCCGACGCCGACCAAAAGAGCCGCATCGCCCAGCGCGGGGCCGTCGGCCCGCTCGTGCGCATGCTCGGCGCCGGGGACACGGCCCTGCGCGAGATGGCGGCCTTTGCGCTGGGCAGGCTGGCGCAGTCGGCCGACAACCAGGCGGGGATCGTGCAGCAGGGCGGGCTCCCGCCGCTGCTCGAGCTGCTGGAGTCGAGGCACGTCAATCTCCAGCACAACGCCGCGTTTGCCCTCTACGGCCTGTCGGACAACGAGGACGCCGTGCCCGACATGATCCGCGCGGGCGCCCTGCAGCGGCTGCTGGACAGCGTGGACCGCCTGGCGGCGCAGGCGAGCAAGGACTGCGTGGGCAAGACGGTCACGCGGGTCGAGGCGCGGCTGGCGGCGGGCTGCAGCGGGAGCGGCGGCGGTTCGGGCGGCGGCGGCGGTTCGGGCGGCGGCGGCGGCGGCGGTTCGGGCGGCGGCGCGGGCGCCGGCGCCGGGCGCGCTCTTGGGCACGCCGCCTATATGCTCCGCTCGCCCGACGCCTTGGTGCGGCGGCGCACGGCCGCGGCCCTCGCGCGCCTGGCCCCCGCGTCGGAGCTCAAGGCGCTGTTCGTGGACGCCGGCGGCCTGGAGATCCTGCTGCGCGTGCTGACCCATCCCCCGCCGCCGCCGCCGGCCTCGGCGCCGCCGCCGGCCTCGGCGCAGACGACGGCGGCGAATGCCAATGCGGCGGCGGGCGCGTCGCCCGCGGCGGCGCCGGGGGCCGCCGCGGCGCTGGCGCTCCCGGCGCCGCCCGCCGCGGCGCCGGCGCTCCCGGCGGGCGGCGCCGCAGCCGCGCCGGCCTCGGGCGCGGGCGGGGCGGCGGCGGCCGCTGCTCCGGCGGCGGCCGCGGGAGCAGAGGGCGGGACGGCGGCGGCGGCAGAGGCGGCGGCGGGCGGCGCGGCCGCCGACGGCGCCGCGGCCGGCGGCGGCGGCGACGAGCCGATGGCTGACGGCGACGGCTCCGACTCGGCCGTACCCCCGCCCCCGCTGCTGGGCGACCCGCAGCGCGAGGCCGCCGGCGCGCTGCTGGCGCTCGCGCGCAAGATCGAGGCCGCGGGCGCCGCCGCCGGCGCCGTTGGCCCCGCCTACACGGGCGGCGCGGCGGCGGCGGGCGCCGCCGCCGCCGCGGGCGGCCAGCCCCTTGTCGCGGGCGGCATCGACCCTGCCGCCGCGGCCGCCGCCGCCGCGCAGCAGCAGCAGCCCCCTGCCGCGGCCGCCGCCCTCGCCGCTTTTGCCGCCGACGCCGCCGCCGCCGGCCAGGATCTCGTCGCGGCTGCCGCCGCCGCCGCCGCTGCTGCTCAGCAGGCCGCGCCCGGCAACGACGCCGCCGCCGCCGCCGCCGCCCAGCAGCAGCAGCACGGAGGGCCGCTCGCGCCCGTGCAGCCCTCCCGGACGGTCTACCTCGGCGAGGAGTACGTCAACAGCCGGACGCTCGCGGACGTCACGTTCGTGGTCGAGGGGCGCGAGTTCCACGCGCACCGGATCGCCCTGCTCGCGTCGAGGTGAGAGAGAGAGACAGAGAAAGAAGAGACAGAGAAAGAAGATTTCGTTTTGCTTTTTTTTTCTCTTTGCTCTCTCGTCGACACCCTTATCTTTCGCCTCGCCGCCGTTGCCGGGCGCGCTCTCCCCCCCGCAGCTCCCCCCCCTCCCCCTCCTTGCAGCCCTCCCGCTCACGCCCCGCCTGTCGAAAATCAACACACCAAATCGCACGAGTTCGACTAATCCCGAAAACAACAACACGAAAAAACAACAACACAAAAAACAAAAAAAACGCGCCGAACAGCGACGCCTTCCGCGCCATGTTTGGCGGCGGGTACCGCGAGCGCGAGGCCGAGGCGCGCGTCCACATCCCAAACATCGGCTACGGCACCTTCACCGCCATGATGCGCTACATCTACACGGGCGCTTGCGACGCCGACCTGCCGCGCAACCCGTCCTTGGCGCGCGACCTGCTGCGCGCGGCCGACCAGTACCTGCTCGACGGATTAAAGGCGCTGTGCGAATCCGCTCTGGCGGCCTGCCTGACGCCGCGCTGCTTGAGCGAAACGTTCGAGCTGAGCGAAGCCTATTCCGCGCCGCAGCTGGCGCGCCGGTGCGCCCTGTTTGCGCTGGAGCAGGCGGACGCGCTGCTGCGCCCTCCCAGCGGTGGTTCGGGTCGGTACGCCGAGCTGATGGCGCGCATGGCCCCGGTCTTGCGGGCGGCGCTCGGCGGCGAGCTCGTCCGGCAGCACGACGCGGCGCGGGCGGCGTCGGCGGCGCGGCGCGCGCAGCAGCACCAGCCGCAGCCGCCGCCGCAGCCGCAGCCGCCGCAGCAGGGGGCGCAGGCGGCGCAGGCGCAGGCGCTGGCGGCGCAGGCGGCGCAGGCGCAGGCGGCGCAGGGGATGGGCGCGGGCGTGGCGATGCCTTGAGAGAGGCGGCGGCCCGGTCCTTGGTTAATACGAGGAGGACGACGGCGGGAAAAAAGAGAAAGGCCAAAAACGACGGCGGCAAGAAAGAAAAAGACGCAGGCGCAAGCCCCCGCCCTTTTTTTCTTCAGTCTTGAGCGAACCCCGCCCCCCCTGTACAGACGCGCACAGACGCACGCACGCACATACTGACGCACACGCGCAACCTCCTTTCTCCATCACTCGACCAATCCCACACGCAACCGTAGCTTTTTTTCTTTCCTCGAGTGCTTCGCTCCTTTTCTTCGCTCGAGGAAGGAGCAGCGGCGGCGCCGGGCGACAGACAGAGAGGCCTCGTTTCCTTCCTCCTCCCCTCTCTCTCTCCTCTTATCTCTGTCCAGGCGCCCGCGCTTCCTCTTTCTCTCTCTCTTACCAGCGCTCTACCGCACGTGCTGTTTTATCTGGCGTGTGTGTAATAAGCGAAGCATCTGCTCTCTTTTGTCTGTCGCTCTCTTTTCGCCTCCTTAAATTTTCTTCCAGAGGCGGCAGCGGCGCGCGCGGCGGCAGCAGCCTCGGTCTTGTTCTCCCTCGCACACGCTGGTTCACTCTTTCCATTTGCTCAGAGCACACCCGCTCGGAGCTGGAACACCGACGTCATCACCAACGCACCTGTCGCCACACACACACACACGCACTCACACGCGACAGACACACTTTCCCTTTCCGCTGCGGAAGTTTAAAAAATCATGGCGTCGGTCTCCGCGGAGGCCTTCTTCGTGAGCCGCGGCGAGCTGCTCGGCTGGCTCAACTCCGCGCTGGGCCTGCGCCTGCAAAAGGTCGAGGAGACGGCCAACGGGGCGATTGCGTGCCAGGTGAGCGGTCTCGGTTTTGACTACTTTTTTGAGAAGAAACCGAGGGCCGCGCTGGGCCTCGCCGCGCCGCCGCCGTCGCGCGACGCTCTCGCTCTCTCTCGCTCGCTCCCGCCCCAGCTTCAGCTCGCACGCATGCAAAAAACACAAACAAAAATAAACCCACACCCGCCAAACAAAACCCAACGATCAAACACCCATCACACACCCACAGCTCCTCGACGCCCTCCACCCGGGCCTCGTCCCCCTGCGGCGCGTCGACTTCAACGCCGCGAGCGAGTACGACGCGATCGCAAACTACAAGGTGCTCCAGGACTGCCTGTTGAAGCTCGGGGTCGACAAGCCGATCGACGTGGCTCGATTGGTGAAGGGAAGGCCGCTCGACAACACCGAGTGCATGCAGTGGTTCCGCGCCTACTGGGGCCGGCGGACGGGCGGGAGCGCGTATGTGGAGGGGTACGACGGGCCGGGGCGGCGGGCGGGGGCGAGCAAGACGGGCGACCTGAGGGGCGGGCGGAGCGTGGGGGGCGGCGGGGGCGGGGGGGGCGGGAACGCCGGCGCGCTGCCGCCGGCCGCGCCGGCGGCGTCGTTTGCGCCAAAGGCCGCGCCCGCCGCCGCCCGCGCCGCCGCCCCCGCGCAGCAGCCGCGCCGGATAGCCGCCGCCGCGTCCGTGCCCCCCGCCGCCAACAGCGGCAGCAGCAACGCCAACGCCAACGGCAACGCCGCCGCGACCGACGGCGCGCCAACCGCCGCCGCCGCCCGCCTCGCGCGCCAAGAGGCGGCCGACGCCGCCGCCCGCGCCGACGCCGCGTGCCGCGAGCGCGACTTTTACTGGGGCAAGCTGCGCGCCATCGAGGTGCTGTGCGGGGCGCCGGGCGCCTCGGCGCGGCATCCGGCCCTCCGGACGGTCGAGGCGATCCTGTACGCGGCGACGGCCGAGGCGGGCGAGGCGCTGCTCGATGGGGCGCTCGCGGAGCTCGAGTCGGGCGCGTCGCCCGAGGCGCGGGCGGCGGCGGCGGCGGCGGCGGCGGCGGGCGCGGCGGCGGCGAGCGCGGCCGGCGGCGGCGCCGAGCCGCGCCTGCCGAGCCCCTTGGCGGCGCGCGGGGCGATGGCGATCATGGCCTCGGCGGCGGCCGCGACCGACGGCGTCGGCGCGGGGGTGATGCCGGCCGGGTCGGCGGAGCTGCCGCCGCTGGCGGCGCTGCAGCAGCAGCAGCAGGAGGAGGAGGAGGAGGGGCCGGGCGCGCCGCCGCTGGCGGCGGCGGCCGAGGCGCCGGCGCCGCTCGCCGTCTGATTCCCTCGCCGATTGATCGTCGGCGCTTTCTTTGTTTCTTACGGCTTTTGTTGACTGACCTGATATAAATATGGGTAGTATTACAGGGGCGGGGGGGAGCCTCGTTGGGCGTGCATGTGCATGTGTGGCTAAGTGGCGATCTGTGCAAGCCGGGGCGAGGATTGAGGACGATGATGACATAATAAATTGGCGTACGCAGCGCGAAGAAAGAAAAACGAGATGGCGGGAAAAAGCGGGCGAGCGGGCGATCGAGAGCGGCGGCGGCGGCGCAAAAAGAGGAGCAAGAGGGGGAAAAGGAAGAACGGACGCTCTCCCTCTCTCCGGCCGGACGCTCTTCCTCTTTGTTGTCTTTGTTTGCCTGTGTCTGCGCCAGCAGCGCGCGCGCTCTGGCGGGGCGCGGGAGGAGGGGGGGGAAGGCGGCGCTCGTGTTGTGGGGAGCGGGCGGCCGGGCGGGATTTGATTTTTTTTTCCTGTCTTTGACGGGGGCCAGTTTTTTTGACGGGCCAGTTTTTTGGGGGGCCAGTTTTTTGGGGGGCCAGTTTTTTTGGGT